>Ga0123342_1010871_pt1 | contig 10225 bp, 10 predicted proteins | sample Turbeawhitnodule_FD_89960 | JGI IMG/M metagenome (GOLD analysis project Ga0123342, IMG submission 89960) | Root nodule microbial communities of legume samples collected from Mexico - Turtle bean Mexico white nodule | ecosystem: Host-associated > Plants > Roots > Nodule | place: Mexico: Nepantla...
ACATGCTCCTTGTAAGCCTTTGAGGTGGGCTATTAACTCCATGAGCGTCCTCCATTTGAGCCTCAACCTCTTCTTGCTCTTGATGATTGGCCTCCATGTCCACTTGAGCTTGATCTCCATCAGAGGACGTCCTTTCAATCTCTTCTCACCTACGCTCGCTCACGGCGAGGAGGACCTTTTAATCTCTTCTTGCCTACACTCGCTCACGGCGAGGAGGTCATTTGAATCTCTTCTCGCCTACGCTCGCTCACGGCGAGGAGGACTTTTTTAATCTCTTCTTGCCTAATGGCGATGAGAACTAAAAAACTTTATACTTTAAAACTTTGTACCGGATGCATGCGATCTGAATTCATCATTTCTTTAAATTACGCAAAGGCGATAAAACCTTTCTCCGAAAACTTAAAAGACTATGAGCATGCAAACATAATGAACTTGGAAACCTTGATAAACTTCGAAACTTCCTTTATTGGGTGGCCTCGTTAAAAACCCTCCTTAGGGAAAAAAGAATGTCCCTTTGAAAAACTGTTTTAACTGAAACTACTTTAAACTGTTTAAGCTAATCGCTACTTACAATGCTTTTAACTGTAATAAAACTTGAGATGGGTGGCGTTCCAAGTGCAAGGAATCGCCCCTCCTTCCAGCGTCTCCAGGCGGTAGGCGCCGTTCCCGAGTGCTTCGGTTATTCTAAACAGTCCTGTCCACTTGGGCGACAATTTGTTCTGCATCTCGTATTGGTGGGCCTTCCTCATCACCAGGTCGTCATCTCTGAATTGCCTTGGTCTCATTCTGGAGTTGTACTTGCGTTTAAATCTTCTCTTTACTGCTTCAGCCTTCACCCTTGCTTCCTCCCTGACCTCATCCAGCAAATCCAAGTTCATTCTCCTTTCTGCGTTCGAGTCTTCTGTCACGAAGTTCTGGAATCTCGGCGAGCTTTCCTGGATTTCAACTGGGATCATCGCATCACACCCATACACCAAGCTAAACGGGGTTTCATGGGTTCCTGATTGCTTAGTGTTATGATATGCCCACACTATACAGGGAACCTCTTCCGCCCAAGACCCCTTTGCCTTCTCCAACCTCCTCTTCAAGCCTCTCAACAACACCCGATTAGCTGACTCCACTGGCCCATTCGTTTATGGGTGCTCCACAGAAGCAAACACCTGTTGTGTTCCAATATCCTCGCACAGCTTCTTCAACAGGTGACTTGCAAACTCAGTCCCATTATCTGATACCAAACGCTTGAGCACACCAAAACGACACACAATATTCTTCCACACGAAACTCTGAATCTTGTGCGTGGTGATCTGGGCTACTGGTTCTGCTTCAATCCACTTCGTGAAGTACTCGATTGCCACAACCAAATACTTCATTTGCCTGATCGCCAACGAAAAAGGTCCCAGAATATCGATTCCCCACGTATGGAACGGCCAGGGGTTGTAGATTGACTTTAGCTCTTCTGGGGGGCCTTGTGCCAATCAGCGTGTTGCTGGCATTGCTTGCAACGCTGGGCGTATCTTTTGCAATCTTCCCTCATAGTTGGCCAATAATAACCTGCACGGAGAGTTCTTGTTGCTAGAGCTCGACCTCCGATATGACTCCCACAAATCCCCTCATTGAGCTCATCCATAATTCTTATGCACTTTTCTCCATGTACACATACTAACAGGGGGATGTGTAAACCCAAACCTGTACAACTCGCCATCGATTAGGGTGAACTTGCTGGAGTTCTTCTTTACATTTTTGGCCTCCTTTGGATCCACTGGGAGAACTCTATCTGCCATGTAGCGCTGGTATGGCGGTATCCATGTATCTGGTTCATGGATAGCGCAAACTTGCGTCATCTTTGTCTCTCCTACTGGATGCGCTCTAACTCTCGGCATCCTCAAAGTCTCTTGAGTTAAAGATCTATGACTCCTCGCCATCCCTTCCGTTGACTTGCAAACTTGAAGAACCTGGTGGTCTGCTACGAATGCTCGAGGTGTCTTCAGCAAGTCAGCTCGGGCATTCTCCTCCCTTGGCACGTGCACCACTTCGAACAAAACAAAGGACCTCCTTAACGCCTGCACATACTCCAGGTAAGCCGCCATCTGCGAATCCTTGGCCTGAAACTTGCCGGTCACCTGCCCAGTGATCAACAAAGAATCACTCTTGGCCATCAGCACCTTTGCCAACAAAATACCGGCGATCAACGCCTCATACTCCGCTTGATTATTGTTGGCTTTGAAGGCAAACCTCAGAGATTGTTCTATCAACACAACGTTGGGCCCTTCCAAAATAAATCCAGCCCCGCTACCCAACTGGTTGGACGACCCATCCACCGAGAGCACCCGGCGATAATCATCCCCGACGCTCTACACTGTTTCAGAAGATAGCTCGACCACAAAGTCAGCGAAGATTTGCCCCTTGATCAGTCCTCAGGGCTCATACCTGATGTCGAATTCTGACAACTCCACCGCCCATTTTACCATCCTCCCAGCTACATCCGGTTTCTTTAGAACCTGCTGGATGGGTAAGTCAGTCATTACCAACACTATAAAGCTTTGAAAGTAATGACGCAACCTTCTCGCCGAAAACACAACCGCCAGCGCTGCTTTCTCCAAGGCCTGATATCTCACTTCTGGGCCCTGCAACCCCTTGCTAACAAAATAGATAGGTTTCTGGACTTGATCTTGATCCTGAACGAGCACCACACTCAGCGCCTTCTCAGTTACGGCAAAATATAACTTGAGGGGCATTCCCACTTGAGGTTTGCACAGAACTGGCGGGCTCGCCAAGTACTCCTTAAGCTTCACGAAAGCCTCTTCGCACTCCCTCGTTCAGACAAACCTATTATTCCTCTTCAAGCACTGGAAGTACGAGTGGCCCCTCTCTCCACTAGCAGACACGAATCACGACACTGCGGCCATCCGACCTGTAAGTTGCTGCACCTCCTTAACAGTAGCAGGGCTCCTCATCGCCAAAATGGCAGCACACTTATCAGGATTTGCTTCAATTCCTCTTTCAGTCAAGAGAAACCCTAAAAACTTTCCCGCCTCCACGTCGAAAATGCACTTCTCGGGGTTTAGCTTCAGCTTGTACTTGGCTATCGTAACGAACAACTCTTCTAAATCAGCAACATGCTGGCTCTTCTCCAGGGACGTCACGACCATATCATCAATATAAGCTTGCACGTTCCTCCCAAGCATAGGCGCAAACACCTTATCCATCAACCTCTGGTACGTGGCTCCCGCATTCTTCAGCCTAAAGGGCATCACCTTGTAGCAATAGCACGACCTCTCCGTCATGAAGGCAGTCTTTTCTTCATCCATGGGGTGCATCTTAATTTGGTTGTACCCTGAGAAGGCGTCCAAGAAACTTAACAACTTGCACCCTGCTGCACTGTCCACCAGGGCATCTATATTTGGCAAAGGATAGGAATCCTTTGGACAGGCTTTGTTCAGATCTGTGAAGTCGACGCACATTCGCCATTTCCCATTGCTCTTCTTCACCAATACAACATTGGCGAGCCATTCTGGATACTGTATCTCCTTAATATGGCCTGCGGCGATGAGTTTCTGCGTTTCATCTCTGATCGCCTGTCTCCTTTCTTCGTTGAACTTCCTTCTTCTTTGTCGGACTGGCTTGATTTGAGGGTCCATTGCTAAACGATGACACAGGAAATCGGGGTCAATTCCCAACATATCTGAGGCAGACCACGCGAACGCGTCCAGATGTCTGTCTATCACCTTGGCGATCTGGTCCTGCGTCTCGCCATGTAGGGTCTTCCCCAGCTTAAATGTTTTTCCGTCGATCTTCTTCTCAAGCCAATCCTCAATCGGCCGAGGCCTCTTCTCGCTGGCGATCAGCGCTCTCGCAATACCTGACTCCCTGGCAATCGCCGGGCGGTTTTTCTCTTCCTCCACCCGAGCGACACTCTCGGACCTTGCCTCGACATCCTCCATTGTCACATTGCCTTCGGCAGCCACCTCCAACGCTGCATCCACAACTCGCCCGTTTTCCTGCTCAGGCTCCACGCCAGGGGGCGACGTTGTGGTTACATGGCATACCGATCTCTTGTTCTTGAGGCTGTTTTCGTAGCACTTCTTTGCCTCCTTTTTTATCAGAGCGGATGGTGATGACTACCCCCTCCATCGAAGGTATCTTGACCTTCATGTGCCTCGTGGATGGCACAACTCCTATTCTGTTGAGTGTCGGCCTTCCCAACAGGATATTGTATGTCGAAGGAGCGTTCACGACAAGGTACCTGATCTTCTCTGTGCGCGAGGCCGCTCCATCTGTGAACGTCGTCCTTAACTCAATGTACCCCTTGACCTCCACTTGATCACCAACAAAACTGTATAAGCAGCCCCCATATGGCCACAGCTGGTCTGGATATAGCTATAACTTTCGAAAGTCGGCCAAAACATCACATCTGCCGAGCTCCCCTGGTCGACCAACGCTTGATGAACCATCCTTCCCGCCGTAACAAACGAGATTACAATGGGATCGTTGTCGTGGGGCACAACATCCCTGAGGTCTTCTTTGGTGAACGTGATGTCCACATCGGGCGAGTGATCTTCAAAAGCTTCTACTGACATCACGGACCTTGCATACTTCTTGCGTTGTGACGCAGTACACCCACCACCCGAGAACCCACCAGCTATGGTGTGGATCTCGCCGTGAATGGGTACCTCGTGTTGCTGTCCCTCACTGCTCGCCGGTTGTGAACCTGACGATTGTCCTGTCTGCTTCTCCACCAAGTAGTCCTTCAAGAAGCCATTCTTTACGAGTTCATGCAACTGGTAGCCCAGCGCCAAACAGTTGTTAATATGGTGCCCGAATGCTTCGTGGAATTCGCACCATGATTCCTTTTGAGGTCCCAGCACCTTGTCAGATTTTACCGGTGGCCTCAACCTATCAGCTATGTTGGGCACAACAATGAGGTCTTTGAGTTCCACCACAAAGTTGTGCCTTAGCGGCCTATTTCCCTCTCTCCTTCCTTCTGCTCGACCCCTAGGCTGGGTCCTCCTTGTCTCATAGGTGCGCTTCCTGTCTGGGTTCTTTCTTTCTGTGGCAGCTTCGTGAACCCTAGCAGGTTGCGTGCGTATCTACGCTCTTGGTCGTGCGGGTGCAGCAGTCGTACACTTCTCGTATGCCTTGCCTTCAGAGGCGATGTGTTCCACTGCCCGACGCCTTACTTCAGCAAAAGTTTTGGGGCGGCTGCGATTAAGCGACTTGCTGAAAGACCCAGGACGTACCACCTTCCTGAATGTGTACACAATCATGGGTTTATCTGTGGTACCCACCTTCACCACCTGCGCCCCAAAGCGGCTTATGTATTCCTTCAGGGTCTCACCTTGAAATTGCTTTACGTCGAAAAGGTCGTATGAAACTGGGGCTGGGTATCTGTTGGCTAGGTACTGCTCTCTGAATAGCCGTGAGAGCTGTGCAAAGGACGTGATATGACCTTCTAGGATGCTAACAAACCAATCCATGGCCATCCCAGTTAACGTGCTCATAAAAAGCTTGCATCTTACGGCATCGAAACCGCCAACCAACATCATCTGTGTGGAACGCAGTGAGGTGCGCCTCGGGATCCTCCATCCCTGTGAAGGTTACCTTGGGCCCCGTGAACGTTTTGGGAATCGCTGCCTCTAGGATCGCCTGTGAGAATGGTGTGGTGAATTCTCTATGTGGGGAGGTAGTCTCAGGCTCGTTTACATCGCGCCGACCACGACGTAACTCCTCGTTGGCACAGTCGAGCTCATCGTTTCTCGCCTGAGAAGCTGCGAGATCCGCCTGCATGCGTTCCTGCTCTGCTTTCGACGCTGCTATTGCTTCTTGCAGCCCTTGCATCATGCCCACGAGCTGTTGCATGGTCATCTCCACATTCATAGCGCGAGTAGGCCTCGTGGTCATAGCTTTCTAGAAACCCTCTGAACTTATCTGGGTTTTGAGAACTGGAACTGAAAAACCTGTGTGGTGGAACTGATGTTTTATATCGGCCCCACGGTGGGCGCCAAATGTTCCCGCCAGTAGACCTGGGTTGTCTTTATGCGTGGCTTCTCCTTGTGAGCTAGGGCACCTTCGTTTTGCTCCGTTTGTGAGTACCTGAAAGAAGTAAACAAAGGGGCGCCCTTGCGGCCGTTTGCACTCCGACGATCAAGTCAGCTAGCGAGAAACATCAAAGGTGACACACCCTTGGCAGGTGGTCGAAAAACTGTACTGAACGATTAAAACTGTTTCACCAAAACTGTGTTGCCCTAATTGCCTTGTGCTCACTATGAGTGCGCCGCGAAGACAATTAGGGTTTGCTCTGCGTATCTGTGTGTATTAGGTTAAAATTCTGATCCCTTTCAAGTGTTCCTAGGTCTCTTTTTATACACCTCGAATATTTTTAAACGCGTTAAAGCGCATTGAAAGCGTATAAAAATATTCCTTGGAACGTTCGAATCTTAACTGAAATAGCGCGTACCTTGGCAAACTTTCACTAAAACCTTTTATGAGCACGTGTGCATCACCACGTGTTCTTTTGACTTGATCGTTGTTCTGCGCAGGGGGTCCCACAGCGTCGCAAACCAACTTGGGGTTATTCCATCGTGTGAGCCCTCTTTCTTGCGAAGTGCTTCTGGCGCGTGGGTCGACTCTTTGGGCGCCAACTCATGCGCCCCAATCACTAATTACTTGCCCTGGGGTGTATCTACCCTTCTCTCGTACCATGCACGTGGTTCTCCCCTGGTCATGGCCCTCTCATGGGTCATATCTGTACCAGGGTCTGCCAGCAGTGGCGTGGATACTTCACGAGTCAGGATACCCCCTACTGGTGCTGGAACTTATGGCCTTGGAGCCACCTTTCTCTTTTCTTTGCTACTGTTCTGAATTGTCGAGGCCCGAAGTCCTGGCGACGCCTTAAGCGGCCAACCTGTTGACTTTCTTCCTTGGGCCCCTTGAGGGGTCCCATCATGTGTCGACTTCGACCTTTGGTCAATGCCCGGGAACGGGACGGTACATATTGCTTTTTTGGGTTGATTGAAAAAGTTTTATTCTAAGCCAAGTATTTGTGAAAACTGTTTGAAAACAATTCACCGCCCCTCTTGTTGTAGCCATCAAATCTAACAGGGTTTTGTGCTACGACTGTGTTTTTGGTATGGAGCTCCGTAAGGTGCATTTGAAGGTGTTATCATCAGATGGAATAACCACCACCAAATCATCTGATACATGGAAGTTTCATGATGGGTGGATACTTTGGTTGTCTTTGTTGAGTGAAGAAGGGGGAGTAAAAGTTGGCCAGTATTCTATTTCTACGGGGATGTTGTGGTGTTGTTTGGTGTGATGCACCCATTTTGCAAATGCAGGTTAGGATGTTTTTTCTGTTATATCACAGTTTTTTGAAGAGTAGATGGTGTGCCTGACTTGAAGCTGCAGTTTTGTTGCTTTTTTTGTGAGGCATTCTCAGCTTTCAAGCTCGTGCCTAACTAGGAATAGGGAAACAAACCCTTTGTTATGTGTTCTCTTCAGTATCATACTATACTTTATTAATTCTGTTTTTGATTTGTAAGCATGAGGGAATGAGCGTTGGATCTTGTATAAGGGTTGGGATAACCCTGAAGTGTCCCATAAATTTAATTCATTTTTTGCTGATAAAAAAAATGGGTTTTGGTCTAGTCCCCCCATATTTTTGTATTTTCTTTCTTTTTCTTTTTTTTAATAATATTTTTTTCATGTGATGGCAAATGATTGTTGTTACTTGAGGTGTCAGCGTGTCAGCCTAGCTGGGATGTCAAGTAGCATAGATGCCTAACATGAAAGATTTTTATAAAAAAAGAGTATAAAATATGATAAATTATTATCCGTTTTTTTTATAATTATCATTTATGACAATGAGAACTCGGTTATAGGATGCACATATATACCGTTTTATGTGACATCTCTATCTTTATGACGGGTAGGTAAAATATCATATCTCATTCTTATAATATCTCATATTTTTGATTAAAATATCATAAAACTTAAAGTTTATTTTACTTATACAAATAAACAATTTAAGTAGTAATTATATTTAATGATATTGTTCATAATCTAATGATTGACATTTCAATTTTTAAAAAAAGCTGACAAATCATTGAAAAACAGATTAAAAAGAGGTGACAAGTATTACTTTTTATTTTAAAATTATCAATATTTACTGTTCCGGCCGGTTGACCTGGGACGTCTTTGTGCACAACCTCACCCGTCAGTTAGGGACTCCTTCCCACTGGTCACCTGTGGATTCCTGCACAGAAGGACAAAAGGGCGCCCTAGCGGCCGTTTGCACTCCGACGCTCAAGTTAGCTAGCAAGAAACACCAAAACTCTACCCCTCCGTATCGGAGCACCGTGAATGGCACTTTGAAGGTGGTCAAAAGAAACTGTGTATTGTGTATCTTTTTTCCCTCTGCCAAACAACCTCTCTCTCTCTGTAGTCCCTTGTGCGTAGTCTCAAGACTCGAGCAAGCAACTAGAGTGTACTCTGGGAAAATCTGCCAAAAGTCCCAACCCCGTTCCCAACATTCAAGGCGCTATTTAAGCTACTCCCGCATTCAAAGCGCCTTAAAGCGCATTTAATTATAAAACGTTCCGCGCATTTAAGACGTTTAAACCGCTTGGGAGCATTTATAGTCCCTTAAACGCTCGAAACGGAAACTGTATTAAATAACTTTAATTACCTTGTACCTGACAAAATGGCGTTTCTATTTTGACTTGGCTGTTGTACACGTGGAGGGCCTCACAGCGCCGTGACCCATCTGGGGGTATTTCCTCGTGTGAGTCCTCCTACCTGGGAGTGCACCTGCGCGAGGGCTGACTTTTCGGGTGCCAACTCATGCCCCCAAACCTCTAGTCACTCACTTTGAGAGCGTATCTACCTTCCTCTCGTACCCTGCACACTGGCTGCCCCCGGGCGTGACCCTTCTCATGAGTCGTAACTATCCCAAGGGCGTCTCTGGGACGGCATGGGCACTTCACGAGTCAGACTGCTCTACACTGGTGCTATTACTATGGCCTTAAAGCCACCTTTCTCTTTTCTTTATTGCTACCCCGGGTTATCGGGGTTTGAGGCCTTCCCACGGTGTCACTCCCTCCATGGTCTTTCCTACCCATGGGTATCGGGGAGCAACACTGTGATTGCCTTGCCTTTGTGACATTTGACCTTGGCGACGCCCTAGCTGGGCGACGCCTTGGCTTGGCGATGCCTTCACCTAGGCGACGCCTTACCTTGGTGACGCTTCCTCTCGGCGATGCTTGCACTTGGCGTCTCCCCACCTAGGCGACGCCTTATGTTGACTTTGACCCCGACGATGACGGTACACAAGCCCCCCAGTCTTAAGCTGAAGACTTGTCTTCAGCGCAAAGACTAAGGTCTCGCCCACGCTATCCACGTGTCACCCTGGTGATGTGTCATTCTTTGCTGACGTGACACTTCTCGAACTATTGACGTGACATGCTCTGAACCATTGGGGTGCCCTTAATGGCTGATTGGACATCCTCTGAAACGGGGAAAGCAACCCCTTTTAGGGCCACGCTTAATCGCTCGCCACGTGGTTCATCACGCGGTCAGCCCCAAGAGTCTCTTGCGCTCCCAGTGAGCGCCTAATCCTGCGACACGTGGCATCATCGCACGGTCACCACCTGTTGCCCCTCGCGCTCCTCGTAATGTTTAAGTTACCCAAACTCCGCGTTCGAAACCACTGTTTCATCCACTTTCTCTGCCTTCTCGCACTGTTCATGTTCTCTGAATTTCTTCTCTCGCAATCTCTATTTTTTTGTGCTTCCGCTCACCACACCCTTCGACCCTCAAAGGTATGGTTTTTCCTACCCTTGTTGACTCCCTTTACTGCATGACTATGATGTATGGATGAACTGCCTGGGACTTTTTATGTTTCTGTATTTCTGTATTCCTTCGCTCCTCCGTTCTTCTCCGTTCTCTTCTCCCCCTTTCTGGGTTTCTTCGTGTGGGTGGCATTTTCTAGGGTTTTGTTCCCCTTTCTGCCTTGGCATCGCTTGTTAAAACCCTTTCCTTTCTTCTTTCTCCAGCTATTTATCCGCATCATGGTGCGCCTGAAACCAAGGTCCAGTTCTCCCCCCAAGACCGACTATAAGGCCCTCTATACATGGAATGCACCACCCTGACGACCTTTCAGGACTTGGAGAACCATCATGGTGACCCCCATTTGTACAATTTCAATGCCTTCTGCCGCACCCACGATGCC
>Ga0123342_1010873_pt1 | contig 10225 bp, 11 predicted proteins | sample Turbeawhitnodule_FD_89960 | JGI IMG/M metagenome (GOLD analysis project Ga0123342, IMG submission 89960) | Root nodule microbial communities of legume samples collected from Mexico - Turtle bean Mexico white nodule | ecosystem: Host-associated > Plants > Roots > Nodule | place: Mexico: Nepantla...
TGGCAAAGAAAAGAGTGAGAGTGGCAATGGCAAATAGTGACCCCATTTTCTCCCAACTTATCTCCAAAGGCTTTTGATTCTGCTATTACCCAAAGCTTCTGTCCCCTTTTATAGTTGCCTAATGAATCTGATTTTATTTTCTCCAAAAGAAAATAGTCATAGTTCCACATTAAAATATAAAGCCAAATAAAAAAATAATATAGCACTGACACAAACCTTATATCTCTATTTACTAAAAAAAATATTAAATAAAAATTAATTTTAATATAAAAATTAATTTTAAAATAAAAAATTAATATTATATTAATTAAAGTAAATATTTTTTTTTATAAAAAGTTTTCATGTTAAGCCTCACTATGTTATTTCAAGTAACAACAATCATTTGTCATCACAAAAAAAAGTATTATTAAAAAAAAATACAAATATAAGAGGGAACTAAACCAAAATTCATATGTTAACAAAAACGATGCATAGGTATACTAAACCTATTAATAAAGAATTCTAAGAACAGATAGATGGAAGCCTATTATACCAATGAAAGGATTATCTATGAAAAAAAATCCTAAATTAGCCAACTTATCAGCACACGCATTCCCTTCACGAAAAATATGAGTAACCATAAACCTGATTTTTCCACAGTTATTAAGACAAGTATTTCATCGATTACGAAACATTAAAGGAACATTTTTCCTAGCAGTAAACGCAGCACAAACCAAGACAGAGTCACATTCTAGCCAAACATTAGTAACACCCAACTTTTGAGCTTCCTCCAAAGCATATATAACTCTATAAAATCAGCAACCAAAGCAGTCTGAAGGTCAAGAAACACAGAGAAAACTCCAATAAAATCCCCCCATACTCTCACGAAAAATACTTCCACAAGCGGCAAAACCTAGATAACCCCTAGCAGCCCCATAGTGTTAATTTTAACCCAGTCTGGTGAAAGAAACTTTCATCTAACAGGAAGAGGACGTAGAACTTTACCAGTACGAGTGTTAATACCAAAAAAACTTGAGTACATTGAAATCGAATATATCATTCTTCATTGAAGCTTTAGATGAATTACCCACTAGACAAGTTAAATCTTTATTAACCAAAATAGCCCTAGAAAACTCAATCTTATCCTGAAAACGAGCATAATTCTTCATACGTAATATCATCCAAAATAGACAAAGTTATCACAGCTAGCTTAACCAATTTAATTATTTTAAAAATTAAAAAATTATTGATATTTAAAATAGTTTATATTATTAATAAAATTTACAAACTCATTTTTAAATTATATAATTAGCTAATACAAGTTTAGTAACTAATTTTACAATATAAAGTATTTTTTTTTATCAGCAAGAATATAAAATAATTAATAACTAAAACATTAATAAATAATTAAATATTAATTTAAAAATTAATTTATTAATTTTATTAATAATAAAAATTAATTTTGATATTAATAATTTTTTTTAGTCTCTAAAATATTATTTAATTTAATTAATTATTTTTTATTTTTAAGATTAATTTTTATATAATATTTTTCTTATAATAATTTTTAATTTTTCTTTACTAGTTCCTTGTTCTTTCCATTAATCTCCCTTCAGATCCAATGAGTTTTATTTAAAAACTAAAGAGTTAGTGTAACTTATAAGACATGTTACTGTATTATTATTGTTTAACATAATTAAAGGGATTAACATATGAAAAGAAAAGAGAGATATTACAAGAAATTTAAAGAAAACACAGAAAATATACTCTAAATTAAAAATACGAAGATATTTTCTAAATCTAATTTTAAAACTATTTCATTCTTGGTTAAATGTATAATTTATAATATTTTATATTATTGTGTAGCATCACAAAAATTACAAATATAATCATACTATTAATTGTGAAAATATATAATTTACAGAGTGTTTGTATTGGTTAGATATAACTTTTCATATAATTTTGAAGATAATTAATAAATTTATTACAATATATATAACAAAAAATGTTATATTATACTCATATATATACTATTTACAACTCTCTAACTATGTACAAGATATCGATTAACAACTCCTAGTTAAATAAACTTTAAAGAGTTAATAACACATGCACATATGATCTCTAAATATTTTTACATTGTACTTAACTTTGTACATGAGTTAATATGTATGGAGAAAAAGAGAAAAGGAGAAAACATAATATTATAAATAACTTGTGCGTGTATATTCTCTCAATGTCTTCTAATTAATTTTCGTTAACAAATGTATTAAAAATCTTCATGAGTTATTGAGAGAAATTAATAATTTTAATTAAAAACTAGTATAAATACATTTTATCCCTCTACATGTAGGATAGTAAAATATGTGTAAAGAGTGAGGTTGAAGGGTTATTGGTAGCTCTTGATTGGACCAATGTAGAATGTATAGCCAGTTAATAGGTAGTAAATGGCAACGTTGACATTAACCTTTTAAAGAAAACACACCAACGTTCATGAATTTTATAGATGATTAGTCAAATTAAAAAATTATTCCTAAATTTAATATATGTATATGTTATCTCTTGAATCTAACCCTTAATTGTTATTTAAAATGAATTATTACTAATTATTTACAACCTTCTTAAATATCTACAAAAAAATTTATGATTATTATTGTTCGTAAAAAACATATTGTGAAAAAAAAGGAATAAAACATGATAAAAGAAAGTTACATCTAGAAAATACTATATTAATAACATAAATTTTTATTTTTTTTCAAAATAATTCATATTTTAAAGTGATTATTTTAAATATATTTCATAATAAATAATAATAATAATACTAATAGTAATAATAGCAAAAATAATAATAATAATAATAGTAATAATAATAATAATAATAAATAGTAATAAGAATAGTAATAATAATAATAATAATAATAATAATAATAATAATAATAATAATGTAATAATACAAATAATAATAATAATGTAATACTAATAATAATAATAATAATAATAGTAATAATAATAATAATAATAATAATAATAATTATTATTATTATTATTATTATTATTATTATTATTATTATTATTGTACTGGACCAGACTTCGAACATCGGCATCGGACATGGAGCAGGTCGGCTTGGTGGTCTGGTCACGATAGTGGTCCACGTAAGTGGGCCCCAGAGATGTGTAGGTAGAAACTTGAATATATAAAAGGCCTAGTCAGTGAGAAAGTGCATGCATGTGGTGTGTATAGTACATTCGGGTCTAACACAAGTAAGTATTCCCTGAAGACGCCAAGGCCCAAAAGCGTTAGGGTTTTCAGGGAAAAGTTACATGCATGATACGTAAAAGGACTAGGGCGCCTACAAAACAGATGGGCCCCGTAACATTGGTACATGAGCTGGTACCCTGACTGCCATGCTGTTAAGATTGTGCACTCCAAAGAGGAAGATTATGTGCAGTTGTTGTGCTAAGATTGTGTAACAATGTAACAAAATGTCCTCCCAGCAAACCTAATTTCATTAGAGATAAGGCTCTGGTGAGAGAGGGGTCGTTACAATGAGGTAACCTAAAAGCAGCATATAAAAGGGAGTTGAGATCCTTGGTAAAGGTACACCAATTCTAAGACTGAAACTACTATCTTATTTACTCATTGTTTCTTAGCCCAGTACTGATTTGATCGTCGGAGTGCAATCAATAGGTAAGGCTCCTCTGTTTCAACGGAGCCGCTTTCCAACAGCAAGAAGAAGTACAAAATCACCAAGAAATAAAAGGAGCCACCGCTTGCCTTTGAAGTCAATCGGCGACCAGGTCAACCGGCAAGAACATTTGGCACCCACCATGGGCCCAATAAAAATAGGTCCCATCTACATTCATGTTCAGAGCCATCCAGCCACATGAGAAATACAAGATAAGGTACATCTGCACTTGAAGAAGGAGACACCGTCACCATGCAACAACTCATGGAGACCATTCACGCCCTTCAGAAAACGGTGGCGCCATCCAAGGCTGATCAAGACAGGATTCTGGCTGAGGTTCAAGCCGAGCAAATAGCCATTCAGAACTGATTCCAGGTCGATTTGGATACGTCACGAACAAACAATGAAAAAGCTGCACAGGGCCAATGAGGAATTGTACAGAGAACTGCAACGTGTGGGGGAACGCACAACCGACAAGCAAAGTTCGCCCATTCCAGTTAGGGCTCGCCCCATACCTTTTTCCCAGGCGATCATGAATGTGGTAATACCCACCAACTTCATGACTCCGAAAATCACCTTTACAGGTATCGAAGACCCGGAGGCCCACATCAAGGTCTTCCACACCCAAATGATGATCTCGGGAGGAATTGATGCTATGCATTGCAAGCTGTTTATGGGAACATTCTTCGGCCTGGTGTTGGACTGGTTCATCAGTCACCCTAATGGAAACATCAGTTCATTTGATTTGTTCTCAACATTGTTTAAGAGCAATTCATCATCAACCGGGTTCCCCCCATCTCCTTCAATATAGATTATCTGATATGATTAGCTATTTGGGGATCGTCTAAGGGTAGTGGTCTAATGCTAGAGAGTCTAATTAGGGTAGACGGTCTAGTTGGGGTGGAGATGGAATCAAATGTAAGTTAGGAGGTGGTGGTGGTTGGTAAAGGTTGCTTTCAAACATTCCAATTATGATAAAAGGTGTAGCCAGTGGAGATGATGGAATGAGTGATATGGGTTTCACCTTAAATACTGGAGGTTGTATTCTTTGAAGCTTCAAGGATGGAAGAATAATATCGTATTTTTCTCTTCTAGCAGTGTTTACCTTAAATATGGGTAACATCTGCTCTTCCTTTTCTTGTATTACCCCCAAAACTTTGTCAGTGTCATTTAGTGCGCAATCTTTTTCAGTAGATTCGGAAAGTATAGCAGCATCAACAATTTATGTATCAAGACCTGCATCACAAGGGTTAGTGCATTCTAAGAACTCATTTATCTTAGCCTTTGTACATTCAATTGGATTGGAAAAGTTAAAATCTCCTAGAAACTCAAGCACATTTTCATCCTCAGTGTTTATATGATGCACGAAATGATTTTTATCAGCATGTGTCATAAAGTCTAATGCCTCTTGATTAAGCAATGATTTTTCCTCCATCAGTAGAGGTTGGATAGTAGCAGTCAACGATGTAGCAATCTCAAGTTCAACCAGCTCAGCTTTTTGCAAATCACCCAGGTTGACTTTAGAAACAATTGATATGCTCCACTTCTTTTCAAGAGTGTTTATGGCAGATGTAGGTGCTTCAAGATTATACATTCCATCAGTGTCTGGATCAAGAGTTATATCTAGATCATGAGGTGATTTCATCTCTCGAACATAATTTGCAATCTTTTTAATCATTTGATCAGTCTTCTCTCTTCTTGCTACAACATCAACCTCTTCTTGATTTTTTTTAGCCTCTCATTCTTGGTCATATTTAATGTTCATCTCCATCATTTGTCTCACCAACTCCTCTAAAGTTGGTTATTCCTTTTGAATTGTAAATTTTTTAGCCTCTCATTGTTGATCATATTTTATGTTCATCTCCTTCATTTGCCTCATCAACTCCTCTAAAGTTGGTTCTTCCTTTTGAATTGCAATTTTTTAGCCTCACATTCTTGATCATATTTCATGTTCATCTCCTTCATTTGCCTCATCAACTCCTCTAAAGTTGGTTCTTCAATATTATGAGGAATATTATCAATTTGAAAAAATGGTTGGAAAGATGTTTGACTTTCATCAAAATAGTGTTGCTGATAAAATGGTTGTTGTTGAGGTTGCTAATAAGATTGTTGACAATATGGATTATAATGCTGAGGTTGCTAAAAGTAAGGCTCACATTGTTGCAGAGGTTGTTGCTCATATTGCTGATAATATGAATTATAATGTTGAGGCTGTTGAAAGTAGGGCTCACATTGCTGCAAAAGTTGCTCATAAAACTGTGAAGACTGATGCAAATATGGCTCATAATGAATATCATAATTGTAAATTTGTTCAGCTAATTTTCGTTCCATTTTGGAATTTAAAACAGGGGATATATATTATGGACACCAACACCTATTAGATGCCTCAGAGCAAACTCCTTTTTTTTTAATTTAAAAGCAAATCAAGTAAACTCCCAGGAAAGAGAGGTGAGTCACATGTCGACAAACTTAAAAACCAAGTCTTTCCTAATCAGAGTCTTCTCGGAATTGCTTTCAATTTAAAAAAAAAAATCTAAGAGTAGTTACTCAAGTGTCTAACCTAAATGCATAATCCTAAAAAAAATTAATGCAACTGTTACACTTAATGCTAAAAAATATTTGAAGAAAAAAAATAAACAAATAAAAAATATAAAAAAAACAGGAACAATAAAAAAACAAAAATAAATAAAAAATGGAAGAAAAGAAAAGAAATAATAATTAAAAACAAAAAATATAATGGAAATCAAAATAAGATTAAGATAAAAGATATAAAGAAATAAAATAAGATAAAAATATAAGATATAAGAAAATAAAATAGAATATCACAAATCAAAATAAGATAAAGATATAAGATATAAGGAAATAAAATAAAATAAAATAAAATCAAAATAAGATATAAGATATAAGGAAAAAAAATAAAATTAAAATAAATAAATAAAATATAAGGCAATAAAATAAAGGCAAATAAAAATAAGATAAACATAACCTATACAAGGAAATAAAATAAAAGCAAATCAAATCAAAGTAAAATTAAAATAAAGGATATAAATCAAAGTAAAATTAAAATAAAGGATATAAAGAAATAAAATAAAGACAAATCAAAATAATATAAAGATAATATAAAGAAATAAAATCAAATATCATAAAAGAATATATTGAATATTATATTTGTACCAAGTCAAAGCCAAAGTCAAAGTCAAACATATGGTGGGACCCACCAAGGGCCCAAGGGAGAAAGTCAATAGGTTGACCACTTTGGGCGTCGCCAGGTGTGGGTGTCGCCAAGTGTGGGTGTCGCCAAGCTTGGGCGTCGCCAGGTATGAGCGTCGCCAGGAGCGGGCGTCGCTATATGTGGGCGTCGCCAGATTTAGGTGTTGATGCTGCCATCCCCCGATACCCACGAGTAGGGAAGACTGTTGAGGGGATGACACGTGTAGAGGTGACGGTACGGACGAGGAGGCCTCGGGCCCCGGTACCCCAGAGCAGTAATGGAAGGAAGAGAAAGGTGGCTTCAAGACCATAGTCCCAGTACCAGTAGGGAGTAACCTGACTCGTGAAGTATCCACACCACCTCTGGAGAATCCCTAGGACAGATACGACCCAGAAGAGGGCCACGCCCAGGGGTGAACCATGTGCATGGTACGAGAGGAAGGCAGATACACTCCCGAGGCGAGTGACCAGAAGCTGGGGCGCATGAGTTGGCACCCAGGTAGTCACCCCTCGCGTCAGATGCACTTCGAGGAAGGAAGACTTACACACTGGAATTTCCCTAAGTTGGGTTGTAGCGCTGTAAGATCTTCCACGTGGAATGGAAGTTAAGTCAAAAGGACACGTGGCAGTAAGCACTAAAACCCAAGGTATATAAGCTTCTCTGAAAGCTTAGGAAGGTACGCTTTTACCAGTTGCATGCTTTACACACTTTCTGATCATTCGTTCGCTTACTCACTGTACGCACAAGTGGTTGGAGAGAGAGAGAGAGAAAGCAAAGTTAGTTACGATTCAGTTACATACCTTCAGAGCATTCAGTTACGGTGCTCCGGTACGGAGGTGTTTGATGTTTCTTGCTTGTTGACTTGATCGTCGGAGTGCAAACGGCCGTGAGGGCGCCCTTTGTTCTTCCTTGTTTCAGGTGCTCACGGCGGTGTAGGGTGAATATCTACATTGGAGACAAAGGAGTCCTTGTTCGTGAGTCAAGGCTACACACGAAGATTTTTCCGGTCAACCGGCTGGAACAATATTTTTTATTTTTTTAATTTAATTTTCGTTTCTTAGACTATAATGAATAAATAAAAACGAATAAAAAAAAACACAAGTTAAATATGCAGAAAATAAAATTAGGAAAACAAAAAAATTATGCACATAAAAAGAGAAACCTGATAACCAAAATCAAATTGGATTTCCCGACAACGGCGCCAAATTTGATAATTGTCGTTTTGTTGTCAAATTAATATGATTCTAGCGTAGACTTGTCTAACACTAGAGATATGATAGTATAATTATTGTCAAATGACCCCAAGTCGTCTCCCAACAAATCCAATAGTAAAATCAGTAGATTAGTGTTTAGAATCTATCTACAAGCAATAAAGGTTAGCAATAACAATAATAATAAAAAAGGGTTTAGATAGTTGTGCAGAAAATATAAAAGAGATTAAAATAACAAATAAAAAGTTTTTGATCCCCAAGTTCTTCCACCATTGAATTCTTCACAGGTTCTCTAAAGATTAATCTTTTCTTAATCCTCCAACAGAGTTAAACTAGATTGAACATGTGCCAATCTAATTCAAATGAAACTCACCAGTAAAGCATGTGTCTATTGGTTTAATCAATACTCACTTTGTTCCATGCGTATACTCCATGGGAATGTTTATCTCCTCTCTTTTGAATCATGCGCCCAAGAAATTAATTAGAACTGTTAGATATTATTAGATATAATTATATATTATTTGATATTATGAGATATTATAGATATTGTTAGATATTTCATATTTATGTAATGGGCTTAGCCCATATGTTTATGTTGATCATCTTACTCATCCTACTGTTTCTGAAAATGAGGTTTCTCGTTGGTTGAAAATTGATGCTCAATTATGCATTGTTATCAAATCTACCATTCACTCATCTTTAAACAAATTTTTCGTACGTATGAGACATGTTCAGAAGTTTGGGAACACGCAAAATTATTATACACCAATGATACTCAACGTCTTTATGGTGTGTGTCAAAATCTTCTCACAATTGTTGCTCCCAAACGTCTTAATGGTACAATGACAGAATATATGGGTAAATTTCATGCTCTTCTTCATGATTTTAATGAGTTATTACCTCCTGCCGTCACTCCTTCTCATGAACTCGAACAAAGATCCAAGTTCTTCATGTTATTGGGTTTACATGGCCTTCTTGATGATTATTCTCATGTTCGTGATCAAATTTTGGGATCTCCTAGCGTGCCCAATTTTACTTCCACTTGTTCTACCCTTTTGCGTGTGACAGGTAAACACACCGCTGATATAACATCTCATGTTGATGACTCTTCTGCTTTAGTCTCTCAGCATAATGATCGTACTCGCCCTCACAAGTCGGGCAAAGAGCGTCACAAGTGTGACCATTGTGGCAAAGTTGGCCAAAAAATTGACAGATGTTATGCCTTACATGGTCGTCCTCCTAAATCTGTTGCAGTTGCTCAAACTGCCCTTGTGCAACCTTCTACTATGGACCATACTTCAATTGATACCCCAGGCCAACCTACTATTTTCAATTAATTTCTTAAATGGTATGAGGATCATCAGAACCCTAGTTCCATGGCTTCTGTTGCACATTTAGGTACATCTTTTGTTGGCCTCACTCACTCCACTTCCCTTGGCCCTTGGGTTCTAGATTTAGGTGCCACAGATCACATTACTGGTAATAAATCTTTTTTCTCTTCCCTATCTACTACAGGTTATTTACCTTCGATTACCATGACCAATAGATATGGGGTATACCATCACATGGTGTTGGTACTATTAATCTTTTTTCTTCTTTAGCTATTGATAATGTTCTTTATGTCCTTGGGTCTCCATTTAACTTATTATCCATTAGTCGTCTCACTCGTTCCCTTGATTGTGTTATTTCTTTTAACAAAGATTATGTTACTTTACCAGAGTTCGGGACGGATGATTGCCACCGAATGTGAGTCTCATGGACTTTATCAACTACAGATCTCTGCACATGTTGGCGCGATTATGGATTCTCCATCTCTCATTCATGCTCGGTTGGGTCATCCTAGTCTTGCCAAGATGCAACAGCTTGTTCCAAGTTTGTCTAATGTTTCTACTTTATCGTGTGAGTCGTGTCAGTAGGAAAGCACATTCGTAGTTCTTTTCCTAGTAGTGTCTCACAATGTGCTTCATCTTCTTTTGCCTTAGTTCACACTGACATTTAGGGACCAAGTCGTATTTAGTCTAATTTAGGATTTCAATATTTTGTTACTTTTATTGATGATTATTCAAGATGTACTTGGGTATTTTTAATGAAAAACCGTTCTGAGTTGTTTTCTATATTTCAAATATTTTACAATGAAA
>Ga0123342_1010874_pt1 | contig 10224 bp, 2 predicted proteins | sample Turbeawhitnodule_FD_89960 | JGI IMG/M metagenome (GOLD analysis project Ga0123342, IMG submission 89960) | Root nodule microbial communities of legume samples collected from Mexico - Turtle bean Mexico white nodule | ecosystem: Host-associated > Plants > Roots > Nodule | place: Mexico: Nepantla...
GCACCAAAAAGAGCACCACCAAGTGTTTCAAGGAGTGGCATGGTTGGAAGGGAAAGTGGGGAAATGAAAGAGAAGAAAGGGTTGTGAAAATTGGAAGTGCAGCTTAGTTAAGTTAATGAAGGAGTTACAAAAGTTAATGAGTGAGTCATAGTTGATTATTCCGGACGGTACCTTGTCGGTTTCATTGTATTTTCTACCAACTTGAGTGAATTAGTCTCTTTCAATAATATTTTTTTAATTCATTAATTCCAAAGCTTTATTTAATTGCTTGTTTATATCGCAGAGAAGGTAAGACTTACCTGAAGTTAAGGTAAGAACAGCTTTCTTAAAGATGGCTTTACTTCAAGATTTGATGGCCAACTAATAGCTGTTCAGACTATATTAATATGAACTATGCATTATATGATTTCTTAGTTGCTCAGAACATATATTGCATTACTTCAAGGAGAATCAAAATAATAGGATAAGAGATTAAATTAATAAAAATCCTTGTGCAAAATTTAATCCTAAAAGTTTTCTTATATCAAGTTATTAATTTGCTTTCTTATTTTCTTCTTCAACTCTTTATTTCACAATTAATACTCAATTTCAATTCATTTTTCTTGCTTTTAATGGATATTAAATTGGGATAACAACAAATCCAAATACATGGTCCTTGAGGATTTCATACTTTATCTCACAGCAACAATCGCGCACTTGCTGTTCCCAAAGAAATCAAATTACCGGCATGATATAAACTATAATTTTTTATTTGTTGAATTCCAGAGAAAACCAGTGTGCATGATCTTGTTAAAATTTAGTGATATATTTATTCATGTGTTTGCACACAATGTCTAAAATAAGCAGAATAATCATCTGCCGGCCTAAAAGGTAGCTAGCTATTCATCTGATAAACCATTTGCATTCAAAGACTTTCAAAGGGTTTGGTAGGAAGTTGACCATCCCTAAATCAGATTCCAGGTTCTACTCTTCATTGCAACAAACATGAAGGAAAAGTTAAAACAAATGTACTTAGACAAGATTCATCTACATGGTAGAGCACAATGTTATTAAACATTTGTGATATGATCAAAGAGAAAAGACAGAAGAAGTGATAGTTCCAAAGTTTTCACAGCCACATCAATCAGGACTTGGAACAAGCAGAACCTAAAATTGTAAAGAGCAAACATGTTTTTATTTTACCATCAGATGTATGATCTTCGACATAAGTAATCAAACAAACCAATGACAACAGCAACCAAATATGTAGACATGATTGGTGATTCTTGATACCAAAATGTTATTATTTAAAGTATTTAGCTTGCACCGTTACAACAAAACTGTGCAACTGCCATAGTCTTCTTTTCGCCATTATATTCATAGGTACTGCACATAAAAGTATCCATATAAATTAATTTAACAGCAAAATCCCAATACAGACATCCATCTATTTCCGACAAAATCTTAGTGACAAACTAATTTAGTATTAACATTTTTAAACATCTGTAGGGTTTTGCAGCAATCTACACAAAATTGATAGCCAAGAAAACTAATAATAAAGAATCACGATCAAAATGCAGCCTCAACCAGAGTTCAGGTAAATTCCTTAGCTCGTATAATATCAAGCAAAGCAAACTTAACACGATATTTAGGTTTACTTCTTAAGTGTTGTTGAGCACAAACACACAATTCAATGATTCGCCAATCATTTCACACAAAAATGGAGAAAAACTCAATTTTAAGGAAGAAAAATGTAAAACAGGAGTAGGACAGAGTATTAAGAATCAAACACAAAACGGACCATGGATGCCACTACGCACTGGCTGCAGAGGAAAGGCTTATGGTGAGTAGAGGTGCTGGACAGATTCAAGTATTGAGTTGAGAAACTTTTCAGAGGGTGCAGTGGTGGAGAAGCAAGTAGGAAGCTGTGGAGAGATTGAGTTGCTAGAATCACTACCAACAATGCACTCAGTTTTTTTTCTTTGTTTCTTACAGGTGTTTTTAAGATAATGCAGGGTATTTTCTTTATGATCTGAAAATCCTTTTGTATGCGAACGGAATCTGCCCAAAATCTGCAATCATTGGAATGTTCTTAGACTGGTTTTGATCCTCGTGGTTACGGTTAAGGGCTTTGGAAAGATGCCATTGTACACCGTCAAGCATTAAGCATGCCTAGAAGCTGTTATTTTGAGTACAGCTGCATCGACCTTTATTGTGGATTTATGCACAATGAGGTCCAATTTTGCTTCATAATTCTTCTTGGAGTGTAGCGAGCACGGTATGATGCACTTAAGGGGGTGCTGATTGGTTTTTTTGGTGCTGTTTTCGTACTGCATAAAAGTGCTGTATATGATGCAGCAAGAGCTAATGCAACAGTACCCTGAAATCTGCAGCAGCATCCTTAGTATGCAGCAGGGAAATTCAGCTTTGGGAGGCTTTGGTGTGTTTTCAGAAAGCTGGTGGGTATGCTATGTAAGTGTGCTATGTAAGTCTAAGGGCTAATGTAGTTTATATTTAAGGATTGGTTTTGTCATGCTTAATTCTTTCAGGAAGTCTAAATATACTTTTTTTCTTGTAAAAGGGTTGGAAAACCCTCAAGTGTCCCCTTTTAGTTTAATTATTCTTTGCCGACCAAAAAATAAAATCACACACAAAACAATTTACCGTGATTCAATGAAAACTCAGTCTACATCCACGACTGAAAACCCTAAACAAAATTTTGCTATGAATATTATCTAAAATTACAACACTATGTTTCTTTCAAGTTTCATAGTGAACTTTCAATTCTCACACTCAAGAACAACCGTCAAGTTCAGGTTCCTATATGCAAAACAAAAACTGTCTTACAATTTCCAACTGAATATGTTTCTCGTAAGAACCAATAATGTGCACAGTGATTTAGTTTTTAGTTTCAATAAACATGAAGTGATTAAACGATCCAAAATTTAGTCTTCAGGTTCGACATAGACAAATGTCATACTCACTAGACGATATGAGACCAGTTAGTGATTAAAATCTGGTAGACGACCGCTAACACCTCTCGACAATCTAAGAAACTTAAACTTAGATTTTAGCTGACCCAAATCCTAGGAATCTCTTATTTATAATTTGTTTACTTTCTTTTTTTGGATAGAATCTCACCCGGTTCATTCACCATGCAGAAATCATGAATGTACGTTGTTGAGGGATGAAATGGAGCTTGGATAGAGTTGGATGTTGTTTCTATGCATACTACATATAATAACTATAAGATTGAACTTTATTCTAAAATTTGTGTCTATGTGGTGCTATATCCAATATTAACTTTTGCAACTGCTTGTTCCAGACACTTTCTGTAGGATGTTCTGGTATGATTATCTCTAATACTGGAAGTTAATTTTAACAATGTATGTGGTAATATTGACCATATTTAGTTAAGTGTAAACAACAGGCGTCAGCATTACAGAATCTTAGAAATGTTTTAAATATAAAGCATGCCAGTTTTACTAATTGGTTATTTATTCTTCCTAATAGATTAGTTGTTTTCTTTAAATCGATTAACATAAATTTTGGTATTGATATTAAAAATATTTATATTTTTGTTTCTCCTTTTCTTGTATTTTTTTCTAAATCGAATATCTTGATTTTTTTTGGTCCATTTTTATTGGCTATATTTATTACTTTTATCCATTGTATTTCATGTCTATTTATTTCTTTCTTAACAAATTAACCTTGAAAGCAGCAAAAAAACATAGTCTAGTGACTCCGAGGGTTGCGATAATATTAATCATGTGGGCTTACTTTCCATTCTTACAAAATAAGAAACAAATCATCACAGACCATTATATCAGTCCAACCTGCCACCAGCTCACATAATCACACAGAAAAGCTTAAACTTGGCCTCTACTACAAAAACGGAATATCACAGGATTGGCACTCCTAGAGATTTTCTGCATAAACTCTCTGTTTCATCAAAGAAGCCAAAACCATGATTCAAATAGTAGAACTTTATGAACTGCTTAAGAGGCACCTGCAGCTACCACCTTCCAACTCCAAAACTGCATCACCGTATGTATAATTGCAGCACCAACAGCATATCAGTTGAGGTTGGAAGATTACAATGCAGCATAGCTACCTCCTCTGCTCTACATAAGCCATTGGCAAAGGGATCACTGGATTGGCACACACACAACCATAGAAACAGCACTGCACTGCACTTAGATACCAGTTTATGCTTAAAACAGTAAGACAATCATAACTACACTGCCATTTCTTGCTGCTTCAACCTTAACAGGTTCATGACCTCACCCCCATGATCCTATATAGCTATAGAAATCATATTTTATAAAAAAATATGGGAGAAGAAAGGTATAATATTGGAAAAGAAAATCATATGATGTAAGTATGAAATAAGAAGGAAGAAAGAGAGTGGTGAGGAAACAAGTATACTTTCAGACTTTCATACTTTTCCCCCTTCCCTATTTTCTATGTTCCCTAAGTATAAGCCTCTTTGCTCAAATTCAAAAGTGAATATCGATAATAGAAATTGTTGCACGTAAAATAGAACATTAGAAAAACGATGCGTGATGAAAATAATCAACTACAAATTCAAATATTGACACTAAATAAGATTGTATTTGAAATGCTTAAAAGATAGTGTGGAGGATTGGCACCTGATGAAAATGTAGGCATATGAGAATTGGTGCCTTTAGAATTTCAAATTTGTGCTTCGTCTTAAATGTTTACTGGTACACACCATCAACCTGTATAGTTTTAATGTGAGCAATCTTTTTCCAGTCTTTGCCTCCATTTTTCTTGTATCGCTGTTCGAGCAATTGGCACAGTTCAATTTGGAGAGTTGAAATGGATTCGGGCAGACCCTCCTCTGGCAAGCTTTGGAGTACAGGACAATTTCGAAGAGTCATTTTCTGAAGAGAGGAGAGGTGACAGAGACCCCTGTAGTCCAGTTTCTTTAGATTTGGAAAATCATTTATCTTTAGCTTAGTTAGAGAGGGTGGGAGCAAACCTTCCCCCGGAAAACACTCCACATCCTCCTTTTCAATACACAAGGATTCTATGGAAGGGTTCGTTCCCCAAATCCCCTTCTTTAGTGAGGCAACAAGTTTGGAGCAATTCAAGAGATGCATTTCTTTTAGATTTGATGGCAAACATCTGTCAGACCACTCTAATCCCGGACAATCAAATATATTCAGAGAATTAAGAGATGGAAGGAGGGTAGACATACGTTTAGGCATTGATTTCAATTTCTCCAATTCTACAATATAAAAGATTTCTAGTTGTGGTGCAAGTAACCTTTCATTGGGAAATGATTCAAATTCACAACACTTTAGAATGCTCAGCCTTTTCAAATGACGATGAGGGTGCTCCTGTGATATCATCTGTAGGTTATGACATTCGTCTAAACACAGTTTACAAAGTTTTGGGAATAAGTCTAGAGGGAAGTTTGTCAAAGAGTCACAACATTCACTTATATTCAATTCTACAAGGAAATGGTAGCAATGGTTTATAGGAATATTCACCCTCAAACAAGAATAAATACCCAAGGAATGAAGAGGAGTATGAGAGAAGAGGTGCCCTGTCATGTCAAATGAAGGTGTCTCCATCTTCACACCTTCAATTTCGACTGCCCTGGGAGTTGAAACCACAAGTTGTTCGCATCCCTTAATAAGTAGATTATTTAAATGAGGAAGGTGCTCTGGCAAGTGCCGTTTCAGTTTGGGACAATCCGACACACTAAGACGTTGCAGATTTGGAAAAGCACCCGTCATGCATTCCCATTCTTCCCATTCCTTCATATCAATAAAGCTTAACTTTTCCAAGGATGTAAATGCTGAATAGCTATTCCCGTAAAAATCGGCATCTATTCTAACTATCCCATGAAGGCCGAAAATTGTTAACTCTTTGAGAAATGTCAAAAGTCCAAGGGCAGGCAACCATTGACAATATTTACAGTTATACAAGTTTAAGGACACCATATTCAATAGAAATTTGTCAGATAACCAACATGGAAATTGTGTACCACAATAGTTAAAGATTGACAATTGCTCCAAATTTCTGGAAGGTTGCAGATTTTCTAGTACTTCTCTTTCTTTTATTGATTCCTCATTGTTCCGCTTCAAATCCCATTCTAAACATAGCCCCACAAGATGTTTTTTATTCTTCAAATCCGCTGCCAACGTATCACAGGAATTCACAATATTTTCAAGATTTGAAAGTGACAGACTTCCATGAAGATCAAGTTGTCCTAGTTGTTGAATACTGAACTCACTACTACTTTTTCCAACCTCAAACCCACCCGTCCATACTTGAAGATTCTTCAATTTTCCTAAAAGCACTGAGGCCTTTCTTAAAAAAGTTCCTATAAGTTCAAGGCGATGCAACTTGGTGAGCTCATGCAAAGTCGAGGGCAACTCCTTCAAACATCTACAATAGTTCAGCTTCAACACTAGCAAGTTATAGAGTGAACATATTGAGTCGGGAAGTCTCGTTATGCCTGTTAAAGAAAGGTCTAACGAACGGAGATGTATAAGATCGGTTATAGTATCAGGCACCTCTTTTATGTTAAGACAACTAGACAAAGATAAGAGCCGTAAAAATTTAAAGTTGGAGATCAACTCTTGTATTTGTATTGACATCCCAAAATTCATAGATATGGACATAAATGTTCGTAGCCTTTTAGCATCACATAAGCTCCTATACTCATCACATTCAATAGGATTCTTTATAGTTGAAAAGTGACGGGTTCTCTTTGGTACGCTTCCTCGCCTATCAATACCCAACCTGTAGCACATTTCACCAGAAACATATTTTGCTAAATCATTGAGAAGGTCGTGCATCAAAAAACATGTTTTGTTGTGCATCCTGGCTTGTACAGTTGTCTGTTGAAAGAATGACCTGGATAACAGATCAATGAAGTATTGTTGACCTACTTCTTCTTGAGCCTTATTCTGCTGAGAACATTGTAGAAAATTTTCAGCCATCCATGAGAGAATCAAGCTCTCCTTGTCAAACATATGGCCTTTGGGGAATAACGCACAATAAGAGAAACATCTCTTGAGATGAGAAGGAAGATGGTGATAACTCAACAACAAAGCGGGAAGGATTTTACTATTTTCTATCGATAAGTCCCAAATGTTGCTTCTCAGTACACCTTCCCACTCTGCAACAGATGACTTTGACTGTAAAAGACATCCTACTGTTTCAAGGGCCAAAGGCAGTCCTTGGCACTTTTTAAGTATCTTCATGCCAATCTCCTTCAACTCAGAATTCAAGTTAGAGTTGTCATCTTGCATTGCATGTTTAGCAAAAACTTGCCAACTGTGATCTTCCTGTAATTGCTTTAGTTGGTGTATATTGTTTGACTCCAAGGTAGAAGCAATTTTGTTACTGCGTGTTGTGACAAGAATTTTACTTCCCTTAGCCCCATACTTAAGAGGAGTTTTCAATGATTTCCATTGATTTCGATCTTCGTTCCAAACATCATCCAGAATCATAAGAAACTTCATTCCATTCAATTTTTCTTTCAATCGTCCCTGAACCATTTCTAAGTTTCTGCTATCATCAGTTGACTTATGGATTGCCTCAAGAATTGCTCTGGTTATCTTGAAAACATTGAATTCATCAGAAACGCAGACCCAAGCTTTGATAGCAAATTTAGTCTCTATCATTGGATCATTGTATACATGTTGAGCAAGTGTGGTCTTACCCATCCCACCCATACCCACAATAGAAAGTATTGACAGTTGACTACAGTTCTCATCTTCAGATGTCAGCCAATTAAGGATGTTTTCTTTGTCCTCATCTCTGCCATAAATAACCTCTTCAGCCACCAAAGATGAGGATTCATTTATTTTCTCAGACACTTTATTACCCAATCCAGATCTAACATCACTAGAAATTTTGAAATCCTGAACAATCTTTTGATTTAATAGATAATCTAGATCATCTAGGAGTTCTATGATCTTGGATTGAAAACTGCTTACCTTGCTAGCACTGATCTGGAATTCAGGTTTCAACTGAGTTTTGGAGAATTCATAGTGTATTTGCTCCAACAGATCCTCCGCATCATACAAAGCATCTCTGACCTCATCAAGCCATTCTCTGACCAATGAATTAGTGAACTGCTTTTGTTCTGCATCATCAATCACAGCTTTGATGTCCATCAGCTTCATCTTCAACTTTTTCAGCAGCCTCTCATCGAGCTTTCTTCCACTAAAGTAGTCCAGGATTTGATCAGATTCGAGCTTGTCAAATAGGACTTGGAGAACAGCACCAAAAAGAGCACCACCAAGAGTTTCTAGGACAGGCATGGTTGGAAAGGAAGTGGCCAAATGAAAGCGAAGAAATGGTTGAGAAATTTGGCAGTGCAACTTAGTTAAGTGAATGAAAGAGTGACAACAGTGAATGAGTGAGTATTTTGTTGGAGATGGCTTTACTTCAATAAAGGAATGATAGGAAGCAGTAGCAGTTGATTATTCCCGACAGCACTAACTTTAGTGAATTAGTTTATTTCGGTGGCTACTTTATGAATAAAGACACCCAACCCACTTATTTCATCTTATATTAATATTTCAAGAGGATAGAATTTAAAGCACTTATATTTTTCTCCTTTCTTTATTGTACATATTCCTTACAATAAAGCACTAATCTATTATCGAGATTGGTTCATCTTTTCAATAATTTTATTTAATTCATTAATTCCAGAGCTTTATTTAATTTCTTGTTTATATCGCAGGTAGGGTAAGATGAAGCAAAGATAAGGTAAGAACAGCTTTCTTAAAGATGGCTTTACTTCAAGATTTGATGGCCAACTAATAGCTGTTCAGACTATATTAATATGAACTATTCATTATATGATTTCTTAGTTACTCAACATATATTGCCTTACTTCAAGGAGAATCAAAATAATAGGATACGAGATTAAATTAATAAAATCCTTGTGCAAAATTTAATCATAAAAGTTTTCTTATATCAAGTTATTTCACAATTAATACTCAATTTCAGTTCATTTTTCTTGCTTTTAATTGATATTAAATTGGAATAACTACAAATCCAAATACATGGTCCTTCAGGATTTCATATTTTTTTATCTCACAACAACAATCGTGCACTTGCTGTTGTTGATCAACAATTACTGGTGTGCATAGAAATCAAATTACTGGCGTGATATAAACTCCATGATTTTCTATTTGTTGAATTCCTGATAAAACCAGTGTGCATGGTCTTGTTAAAATTTATTGATAGATTCTTTATAGCAAAGAAAATGAGATATTCATTCATGTGTTTGCACACAATGTCTAAAACAAGCAGAATAATCATCTCCCGGCCTAAAGGGTAGCTAGCTATGCATCTGATAAACCACTTGCATTCAAGGACTTTCAAAGGCTTTGGTAGGAAGTTGACCATCCCTAAATCACATTCCAGATTCTAATCTTCATTGCAACAAACATGAAGACAAACTTAAATCAAATGTACTTGGACAAGATTCATCTACATGGTGGAGCATAATAATAGATAGTTTTCACAGCCACATCAAGTGCAAATTCCCCCTGGTTTGCCTTATCAACTTGACAGCACACTCGGACTTGGACACCTGTAGTAGAGATGTTGAATTCAATTAGTACTAATAAACAAGCAGAACCTAAAATGTAAAGAGCAAACATGTTTTTTATTTTACCATCAGATGTATGATCTTCGACATCATCAAACAAACCAATGACAACAGAAACCAAATATGTAGACTAGATTGGTGATTCTTGATACGAAAATGTTATTATTTAAAGTATTTAGCTTGCACAGTTGCAACAAAAAATATTTTAGCCTCGTGAATGCTGACAGAAGGTTCAATCAGAAGGGAAGATAAGGAGACTGGTAAACAAACCTTGCAGGCAGGTTCATCCCAACAAGGAGAGCTCTCCCTGTCATCAGCTGCTTCAAACTCTGCAATCCAACAAAATTGTTAGCCAGAAAACTAATAAGAGAGAATCACGATCAAAATGCAGCCTCAACCAGAGTTCAGGTAATATTAAGCAAAACCAACCAAAATAACACTTACCTTCTGTAGAACCCTTTCATTCTATCATTCAAGTGTCCTTCAAACCGATTTCCACATGTATTGGGAACTGCACTACCAAAATCTCATCATTTTCAAACAACTCAACTCACGAAGACTTAATAACCTGCACAGACAACATCCATTGGTTCTACATCAGCAACAACACTCCCCACAGAGGGACACAGCATATA
>Ga0123342_1010875_pt1 | contig 10222 bp, 3 predicted proteins | sample Turbeawhitnodule_FD_89960 | JGI IMG/M metagenome (GOLD analysis project Ga0123342, IMG submission 89960) | Root nodule microbial communities of legume samples collected from Mexico - Turtle bean Mexico white nodule | ecosystem: Host-associated > Plants > Roots > Nodule | place: Mexico: Nepantla...
GGGAGTACCTGCGAAGACACTCCGACGATCAAGTCAGACCGAGAGCTAAGTACCAGAAGAGTGGGGAGTGAATGGTTACCTTGGGTGTTGTGTCTCTTCTGCTATTTATACTGCTCTAGATGGGCTATGGCTGCTATGCGCCTTCTTTAGGGTCCAAACAAAGGCCCAATTGTGCCTTAACCGTGCTTATCACCTAAGTTGGCTTGTTTATACCTAATTACGTGTTTAGCTTTGCATCTTGTCGTCTAGTTGGCTTTGTCGTCTGGTCGGCCTTTCGGCCATCCGGTAGTACATTAGTGAGTATGTGTTACCAATGTTACATTGTTCAAAATGTTTGAAGTAATCAATTTTATTTTTCATGTCAAATAAATTTCACCTATGATAATTCCTAGTCACCTCATTCATTGACCACTAAAAAACTTAGACCAAGTCACCACATCTTAAACCATTTTTGTAAATGACCAACACATTAACCTTAACCATACTCAAGTCCAATTGGCCAATACTCCAATAAATGAAAATCTTCATATTAAAACTAATAACAATCTGCATTTAAGTATAAAAAAAATATTTTAAATAAAGTTATAACAATGATGTGAAAAAAAGTCCAATTCAAAAGTATGCTGACAATAAATATTTATTTTATTTAAGAACATATTTAACTAGGTTAAAGTGAGATTGTAAGAATATGAAGATAGATTTTTTTTTATCAGCAAGAATATGAAGATAGATAAATAACACTAACTAAATTGGAAGAATATTATTGTAATTGCTATTAATATTATTAATATTAACATTATTATTATTATTAAAATTATTATTATTATTATTACTATTACTATTATGATTATTATCATTAATATTATTATTAATATAAATATTTTACTAATAGTAATAATAATATTAATATTATTGTCATTATTATTAATATTGCTATTATTATTAATATTAATTTATTATTAATATAAAAGAAAAACAAAGCCTTATATTGAAGAAGAAAAAATTTGCAATCATAAGATTCACAAAAAAAAATTATTAATATTTGTTCTGATGGAGAATTCTGGTTTCAATAAAGATTTTTTTTAAAAAATAAATTAAATTAGAATTATTTTTAATTAAATTGTTTTTTAATTAATATAAATTTTTTTAATATTAAATTATATTTAATAATTCAAAAATATCGATTAGTGATGTTTTAAGTGAATGTCGATCTAGGTCTATCTTTTAGATGAAATTTGTTATTTGTTATTATTATTTATAATAATTTTTTTATTAAAGTAAATCATCTCTTAATTCTTGAAAACTCAAACACACTACTAAAAAATTATTAAATAAAAACTAAATTTAAAGATAAAAAAATAATTAATTGTTATATTAACTAAATTAGATACTATTTCAAAAAAAATTATTGATATCTAAATTAATTTTTATTATTGATAAATAATTTTTAAATTGATATCTAATTAACTATCAGAGTTCTAACTACTAATTATTTAGGTATTAAAATTAGTAATTAAAACCTTGATAACTAATTAAATACAAATTTAAAAATTATTTATTAAAATAATAATTAATTTAGATACTAATAATTTTTTTAGTATTTAAAATAGTATATAAATTAATTAATATAACAACTATTATAGTGATAAGATAAGATAAAATAAGTAATATACAACCAGAAAAATAAAAAGAAGTGTACCTCATTCACCTATCTCTCCCTTTATACATAAAACTTTCACTAATATTCTTATCTTTCATAACCAAATACATAACAATATACTTATTTCATATTCCTTAATCATGCTCCTTTTAAGATGGATATATGCATATAGTTATGCACAATTTTCAAGTTTAGCTCGTGTCTTTTTAATATAATTTAATATGAAAAAAATATATGGTTGCATTACTTTTTCTTTTCAATGAAAAAATATATGGTTGCATTATAATTACAGATTACAAAAAGTAATTTTTTTACGAATTCTTTTATCTTTCTCGTATTTTGATAACTTTTATTGATGTTTTTAGTATTTAGACTTTTGGATGGTTGAATACAGTATTATTAATCCAAACCTTTATTTTATAAATAAAAAATATTAAAAATATCCAAAAATACTTGTAGTAGAAAAATAGAAGATGAAAAACTAAAATACGAAGATGAATTAAAATTAACTTTTATTTACTAAATTATTTTGGTTTAGTTGTAACAAATTCCTTATGTTTTCTCTAAAATCTTTTCCTTCTCCCGCACTTCTTTTCTCGCATTCCACTACCAATCTCTCTGTCTATAACCAAACACTTCCCGATGTTAGTTGTAACAAGGACAAGATAAGTTTTAGTTAGTTTGAGAGACTTTAGAGTAGGACCACTTCTAAAGTGATTTTTATTTATTTATTTTTTATTGTTAATAAATTTTTTTGATATGTATATATTAATATAATATTTAAAATTATCATTTAATTTAATGTTTACATTTGATATGTATACATTAATATAATATTTAAAATTATTATTTATAAGTATTATTTTACAAATATTAACATATATCATGGTATATTATATATTAATATGATAATTTTTTTAATAATTTAAAATTTAGTTATAACTTTTATATTAAAAAATTAAAACTAAAGAACTGTGATTTATTTTAAATTAAGTTATTTCACTCAATCGATTATAACTCATGATGAATCAGAATCGGACTTCATTTTGCTTAACTTCACTGATATTTAACTTCACTGATATTAGTGAAGTTGAATTAGTCCACTGAATATTTAATCTATCACTACAACAAAATCATGAAATAAAAATTAATTTTAGACACTAAAAATAATTAGTTGTTATAATAATTAAATTAGAGATAATTTAGTTTCTAAATTAGTTTTTATTATTGTTAAATAGTTTTTAAATTGGTATATAATTAGTTACAAAAGTTTTAACTACCAATTATTTAGATTTTAAATTTGATAGAAACCATTTAATAATAATAGAAACTAATTTAAAAAGCAAAAGTTTTTTTAGTTTCTAAAATAGGCATTAATTTAATCAGCATAACAACTAATTATTTTTTATCTTTAAAATTATATTTCATAATTTTTTTTATTGTGTATGGTGAATTAAATCAAACTAGTAGCTTTTTGACAAGTATTAAATATAAGGTATATTTACTCACCAAATTATTTGAGATTTTTTATATCTAATTCAATCATCCAGTTATTGTAATATATACACATCCTCCTGCTCCAGGAAAAAAAAAAATCCTCTTGAGCCGTCTTCAATAGAAAATTCTTCATTATCGACTTATCAGGACCCAATAATACTGTGTTTGTTTCAAGATTTCTAATCATATATTTTCTGGAATCATATTCCCAAAATTATTTACTCAGAATCTGATTCATATATATTTTTAATGGTCATCATTTAAAATTCCCATATTATTTTATAAAGTTCATTTAGGTTTAAAATGCGCATGTAACAGTATATATTTCATAGTTCTCAACATGCCATTAATTTTAAGTTGTTAACTGTGACAAAATTATAGAGAAAAGTATTTCCTGCAATAAAGAAACTATAAATACGCGATGACATTTAATCTCTAATTTTGTATAATATACAAAATAGTGCCAATTGTAAAAAAAGAAAAGCTACACTAAAATAAATGACGTTTTTTAAAAAAAATAAAAATTAAATGATGTTTAAATAAATAAGAGATAATTTTGTGCAGTTATTATATGAAGTGACAAATAATGGGACACTCTTTACTTATATGTTTCATCTATTGTCACTTTCACAACTTAATTTTTATCAACATATTTTTCTTTACTCTACCAAACAAAACACTAATAATGCATATATTCCTCATCCACTTCAAATTTTCTTTTTGCAATTACTGTACCAGTATCCAAAACTTTTGCGTATGGTGTTCATACTGAGATCACTAGAATATTTCAACCTAGAATCATATTCTAGGATATTTTGAAAATTCTCTTTAGTCAGTTTATAAAGTCTATAATTTTATGAATTTCTTAAAATTTACCCAAAACCAGGAAAAATTACATAGCAAGTGGTCGTTTTAAGTATTTTATCTAAAAATATATTTTAATTGTATTTTTTTTTTCTTTTGACAGCTGGAATGTTTGGTTGATAATGTCTGATTTTAATTTCTTATTTTTTATTTATTTTGATCCTGTAATTTTTTAAATTACCACAATCAAACATTTGATATAAAATTTCCTTTTAAGAAAATAAAACATTGAAATATTTCTTAGACTCACTCAAACTATTCTGATACGTCTAATACATTAAAAAAAAAATCAATTAGTCACTATATCAATTAAATTAGATACTAAAAAATTATTGGTATTTAGAGTGATTTATATTATTAGTAAAAGAGACTAGTTTATAATATAAAGTAGTAAGTAACTAAAATATTGGTAATTAACATTTAAATGTCAATCATAAACTAGTTTATAAATTTTTATTAATAATAAAAATTATTTTAGATATCAATAATTTTTTTAGTTTATAAAATCATCTCTAATTAAATAAAATATTAACTAATTATTTTAGTCTCTAAAATTAATTTTTATTTAGTGATTTTTTTTTTAATGATAATCTCACATTATTTAGGAGTCGAAAGTAATAATAATTTATATACATTATTTCCTCTTAACCTATTAAGATACGTTTTTTAAGAACAAAATTATTATTGAAATAATTGTTTTAAAAACAAAATCTTAAATCATAAACCTTCGGAATACAAATAATTAATAGTTAGGATATATTTAATATATGTAATGATTGGATGTGTTATGAAATTTTTAGGATACAGTTTGTGTTTGGAAGAGAGGAAAAATTGAAATTTTTGTATTACCTAATTAAAGTTTATTTTGACACGCATTTGTGATTTCGTTTAACGATAGAAAGAGATTTGGAGTATATGTATGTCGACGGAATTAAGGATCGCCATTGGTACTAGCTGAAGTGTGAGAAAAAGTTGCAAGAACACTTCTAGGACAATTTGAATAAGTAGTTTCACATGTTAAAAATATAAAATATAAATTTTAGTATATCTAACGCGTGCATTTATGCTTCTTTAATTCAATAAATTTATATAATTTGATTTTTCTTCGTTGTAGTTCTTAGGTTAGAAACATTAATATGAGATTCTACTTATTTTTTTAGTTGTATTTTACCCTATAGGCCAAGAGACCAATGCTGATGATCAGCCTGAGTTAGAAAACACTGAGCATGCATTTGTATAATTTTTTATGTGGATATTTTTGAAAAGTTATCCATAAATATTAAGTATCATTTTGGTCTTCTTTCAAGAACGATTAAGTATGTTTAATTTTTTTCAGGAAAATCCTAGCATTCTTCTTCATCCAGCCATTTACACTTTGATTGAGGTTTTAATTAACTCATTCTCCCTTTTGAGAACACATCATTGTTAATGGTTGCTTCCTTTATAGTTTTTTAGTCTTTTTATAATTGGATCCTTTGACATTCAATGATCAAATTATAGTATTATGTTCTCTAAAAGAATGTTAAACCACTGTTACGATAAATCATTAAATAAAAATTAATTTTAAAAATAAAAATAATTAATTGTTATATTGATTAAATTAGAGACTATTTTATAAATTAAATTTTGTTTTGGATTCTAAACTAGTTTCTATTATTGATAAATAAAATTTAAATAATTAGTAGTTAAAACATTGCTAGCTAATTAGATACCAATTTAGAAATTATTTATTAATAATAAAAATTAATTTAGAAACTAATAATTTTTTTAGTCTATAAAATGGTTTCTAATTTAGTCACTATAGCAATTAATTATTTTTTGTCTCTAAAATTGATTTCTATTTAGTGATTTTCTTGTAGTGAACTTAAAAATTTGTTTTGAAATATATTAGTAGAACTTTATCAAGTTAGGATACTATCAAGATCTAATTAATAATTTAATATCTAATTAATAACTTAATGTTGGATACACTTTTAGATTATATAATTCAAAAGTTATTAATTTATAAAAAAAAGTTTTAGATTATGTTATTTAAGAGTATTTTAGATTGAAGCGTCTCAAAGTCAATTTTTAACTTTTGAATTATATAATCTAATATAATCTAATAGTATCTTCTATAATTCAAAACAATGTCTTTCAAATTACATAATCTAAAAAAAATTATATAAAAAATAACTTTCAAATTACATAATTAAAAAAAATTATATAAAAAATAACTTTCAAATTGTATAATTTGAAATTGTATTTCTATTGAAAAATTAAAATTAAATGGATGACTATGATAAGGGTGGTGACAATAACAAGAGTAAGAGAGAGTCTGATGTTTTAATCAACTTATAAGAATGCTTAGAAAAACTATAGAGGTGCAAAAAGAAATGGCCATAAAACTTCGGCTTCCTGAGAATGACACAAGACCCAGGGCCAAACAAGGACTTGAGACATGGATGGTGGAGATTAACAAAGAGGCGATGGGAAAGTTTTATTTTTAAGCAATGGTTATTTTTAAAAACATTAGGAGAATTTTTGTAAGAAAATGGTCACATCACTTTCTTCTAACAATAAAATTTTTTGAAACAACTAAGTAACTGAAATATATGATTTTAAACATCTCCTATTGAAAATGCTTTTGTATTGAGGAAGAAAGTTGAGGATTCCAAATTTCATTCCTTTGGAAAAGGAAGTGTCTTCTAAATGATCAACTAGAATTTTCTTCATACTTTATTTTATTAGCACTTTTATTCTATACATTATCCCAATGTTTCATTGAACAAATATTCCCTTCATAAAAGGATAATGCATATTTAAATTACAGCATTTATAATAAGAATAAGTCGTCGCAAGAACTCTGCTTTTGGATGAAAAGACACAACACATAATGACATATGCGTAAATATTTCATTAAGTGATTTAACTCTCGATTGAGACCCCTGTGTGTAGTGGAATGATACCACTTTAATACTAATTTTATTATTTAAAAAATTAATAATTTAATTTATAAAAATATTTTTTTAGTGTTATAAGTTTAAAATCTATATTTTATAAGACACTTTGGCGAAAAATATTGATATGTCATAATTAAAAATATTAAATTTTTAAATCATTCAAATTATAAAAACAAAATTTTATTTTTTAATTTTAAAAAATTAAAATATAAATAAAAAATATTAAAGTGTTAGAGTATTATAAATAGTAAAATTTATCAACCACTCAAGTAAAAAAGATAAGTTTTTATTCCATGCATAACACTGAAAAAGATAAAATTATTCTCTTCTTGCTGCTCGTGCAAGAAAAATATCACTCAAAATATATATTCCTTTATGCATTATAAAAAAAAAACAAGAAAAATATCACTCAACATATATGATTCCCCTATCCATTAGAAAAAGAAAAGGAAAGCATCTTTTTAATATCATTGATTGATGAGTGTCATGAGATAACAAAATTCACTTTAACAAAAATGAATTGACAATTAATTTTAAAGACTGAAAAATTATTGATGTATAAAATAATTTTTATTATTAATAGAAATTTATAAAATGATTTTTAAATTGATATCTAAATTAACTACTAAGTTTTTAGCCTCTAAATTGTGTTTGGATTGGGAGGGAAATTTGTGGAGAGGAGAAAATGGATTTGTGAGGATTTGAGAAGATGTGAAGTTGTTTTGGATTGAGAAATGTTAGACTAGATTTGTGAGGATGATTTATTGAAGTTTTCGAGTGATATGATAGTTGAGAGGAAATTTAGAAATTATTTTAAAGGTATAAAATGTAACTTTACAAATTTACCTTTGTTATTAAAATAATTTGAATAATGAATTATGATTTTTTTTTATAGTTTTGAGATAATGAAATTTTTGTAATGTATAATATCCATAATTTTCAATATTTTTTTAATTAAAAATTAAAAAAATATAATACAAAATAATTTTTTATTTAATTGAAATAATAATTTTAAATATATTAAAATTTATGAAAATAAATATTATATATATATATATTATTTTATATAACTATATATATGTTTTTTATATTATATTTTTATTTTTATTATTTATAATTATATGTTGTTATTAATAGTATAATTAAATATTTTTGTTACAAAAATTTATGTAATATTTAATATATTAATTTTGTATATTGTATATATATAATTATATATACAATATGTAATTATATATAATTATTGTATATTTATTTTCTACTGTGTATAAGGGTTGAAACATTCTTGAAATGCTCAATTTTATTTAATTTATTCTTCGCTGATAAAAAAAATATGTACATATATATAATTATATTAATAATTATAACAGTAACAAAAATATTTAATATTATTAATAGTTTGAATAATTAATATATTTTAAAAATAATATACAAAATTTAAACATAGTAGTACAATAAAATATATATAACTTGTGTAGTGAGTAGAGGAAGAGTATGTGAATAAATTTAATGAAGGTTACGTGATACTTTCTACAATCTCTCCATATCAGAGAGGACCCGAAAATGAAATCTCCTCTCCTATCTGCTCTAGCCCCTCCAAATCAATATAATCAAACACCATTCACAATACTCACTAGTCCTCCCTCACATGTCATCGTTAAAACCAAACACAACATACAAATATAAAATAATAATAATAATAATAATAATAAATAACTAAAATCTTGGTAATTAATGATTAAATATCAATTTAAACACTATTTTCTAATTTTTTATTATTAATAAAAACTACTTTATATATCAATAATTCTTTTAATTTATAAAATATTCTTTAATATAATAAAATAGTAATTAATTATTTTAATCTATAAAATTAATTTTTATTTAATAATTTTCTTATAATGATTAAACTTAATTATATAACACGAACACAATGTAATGTATTCGGTTGTTTGCTATGAGTTTAATTTTGTTCTCAAACGGGTTTGGGGCCTAGAGAACGAATGCTTCAACTTCCACCAAGTTCCCGACTACACCTTTCCTTCTCTCGGTCGTTTGGCTCCAAAGGCGGAGACAAATTTGTGTTACTTTGTGTACAATTTATTGTTGTGAAAAATCTTTATCCAGAAAAAGGCACATATTGCCCTTTCTATCTCTTCATGATTCAGTTGGACAATTTTTCACCTTCTCTATTGAAAGTTCCAAAATTCTTGGTTTAGGACCTCCTTCTCCTTTCTGCTACCATTCTCAGTTTGAGAATTTTTTCTATGTAATTTCTAGCACTAAGTACATGAAAGAAAACAAAAAAAGTAAAATAGAAAAGAGGAAAAGATTGTAAAAAACTATTTTCTTATATTGTTTTTTTTTTATATTTGTGTAAAAGAAAAAGAAGAGTATATAAAGATCGAAACGATTAAGAACAAAAAAAAACATAACCTAATACATACACTTCTGATGATGTTGATAATAATACAACAGTACAAAGCAGTCTCTCATCATAAATTGTTAACATAGTTAGTTTTTCTGTTTTAAGTTATTGGATTTTATTTGTTTGACCCAACTTTCCTTTTCTGTTTCAGCTAGGTCTTAGTATTTTTCTTATATATACACCATGTATTTTACTCTCCAATACACAATTAAATAAGAATTTCTTTTGTATTTTCTTTTCTCTGCCTTTCTCTCTTTTATGCTTAAGTCATTGTCTCTTTTTCATTTGCAATTACGGTTCATCATAACCTCCCTTTCTCCATTGCGATTTCGTGCGCTCCATTTGATGCACCACATCAGACAAAGAATATTCATCTTCATTAACTATAATATGGTATCAGAGCTCTTCGAATGAAGAGCTCTGCTGCGCTTCTCTCTGATCTTTATTTCCCCCTTTGTTGTTCTTGGTTATCTTTTCTGTTCTCTTTCAAAATCTTGATTGGGTTTAAAAATCTCTTAGGCAATGTTTAATGAAAACCCCAGTCTTCATAGTCTTAATAGTAGTCACACTATTACATGCAATTTTTGTGGTAAATATGGTCATATTAAGACTGTTTGTTTTCGCAAAGTGGGTTTTCCTTATGGTAATATTAAAACCTCAAAGTTTTCTTCTACTAGAAAAGTCTGCACTTTTTGTAATCGTCTTGAACACACTGTTGACACCTGTTATAAAAAGCATGGGTTCCCTCCTGGCTACAAATTCACCAATTGGACATCCCAAGCCAATAATATGATTACTACTGACACTTTTTCTGAGCTTTTTCCTAAAGAA
>Ga0123342_1010876_pt1 | contig 10222 bp, 8 predicted proteins | sample Turbeawhitnodule_FD_89960 | JGI IMG/M metagenome (GOLD analysis project Ga0123342, IMG submission 89960) | Root nodule microbial communities of legume samples collected from Mexico - Turtle bean Mexico white nodule | ecosystem: Host-associated > Plants > Roots > Nodule | place: Mexico: Nepantla...
CAACAACAACATTCTTTTGATTTTGTAAAGTTACCTAGTTTTAGTGGGTCCAATGACCCTACTTTGTATTTAGAATGGAAAGCTAAAGTTGAAAATCTCTTTAATGTGTATAAGGTCACCGAGAACCAAAAGGTTATCCCTAGTTTTTTTAGACTATGCCATACAATTGTGACAACAAACTGTAATTGACATTGGGCAAAACAAAAGGCCAGTCAAGGTCTCTTGGTATGATTTGAAAGCATGTATGCGTGCGATTTGTTCCTCCTCCTTATAGGAAGGAACTCTTGTTGAAGCTCCAACGACTTCATCAAGGACCTAGGACGGTAGACGAATATTTTAAAGATCTAGACATAACTTTGACTAAGATAAATATGCATGATAGTGAAGAGTCAAATATCACTAGGTTTGTGAGTGGTTTAAGGAGAGAAATTATATGAGTACTCTTCTTTAAAGTAGTTGGTTCACCTAGCCATCAAGGTGGAATCACATATTTTGATGAAAACAACTTACAAAACTAATGATGATGGCTTCTACAAATATTCAGAAAAGGATAAGAATAACATTTCTACAAAAACTTCTCCTTCCAATTTTTCAAAAGAAACCACTTCTTCCTATAAAGTTTTTAAAGACAAATCTTCTACCTCTACCCCTAATTCCCCACCAAACCTTTAAGAACAAAATGTTTTAAATGTTTAGGGTTTGGGCACATAGCTGACAATTGTCCAAATAAAAGAACCCCAAAGCTAAAAGAGGAACATCAGGCCCAAATTAAAACAAAAACCAAAAGTGAAAATGAAAGAGCAAAAGAAGGACAAGATAACACAGGTATCATCACTTCACCTCAAAGGTGTTTTTCTTCCTTGTCTTTTTCATTACATAAACATTCTAAATACTTGACATATTTGATTAAGAAGTTTAGGGATGATATTCAAAAACATCCTAAAGCTTATCACCTTCTAAGAGGATTCTCCCAAAATCATTTCATCCCCAAATATTCTTTCCAAACATGGCCTGTAGCTAGAATTCAATGATGTAATCTCCCTAAGCTAAATGAACATAAGTTTTCTTCACACCTATCAGATACAAATCATGTGAACAAACTCACTATGTCATCTTCCTTCCTTTCTAGTACATCATCTAGTGTTTTGGTAACTTTTGCACTCTTAATATTGTTGTTAGAAATCATAACACATCTTTATAATTTTCTATTATCCTCAAAACATACTTAGAGTTTTGTACTGGACCAGACTTTGGACATCGACATCGGCATCGAACATCAGCACCTGTGGAGCAGGTCGGCTCGGTGGTCTGGTCGCGATAGTGGGCCCCTAGAGATGCATGTGTTGAAACTCGTATATATGAAAGGCTTAGTCAGCGATAAAGTGCATGCATGTGGTGTGTATTGTACATTGGGGTCTAGCACAAGCAAATATCCCCTGAAGACGCCAAGGCCCAAGAGCGCTAGGGTTTTCGGGGGAAAACTGCATGCATGATACATAAAGGACTAGGGCGCCTACAAAACAGATGGGCCCTATAACGCTGGTACATGAGTTGGTACCCTGACGGCCATGCTGTTAAGATTGTGCACTCCAAAGAGGAAGATGTTGTGCGGTTGTTGTGCTAAGATTGTGTAACAATGTAACAAAATAACCTCCCAGCAAACCTAATTTCATTAGAGATAAGGCTTTGGTGAGAGAGGGGTTGTTACAATGAGGTAACCTAAAAGCAGTCTATAAAAGGGAGTTGATATCCCTGGTAAAGGTACACCATTTCTAAGACTGAAACCACTATCTTATTTACTCATTGTTTCTTAGCCCAATTCTGATTTGATCTTCGGAGTGCAATCAATAGGTAGGGCCCTCTCTGTTTCAACGGAGTCGCTTTCCAACATCCAAGAGTAAGCACAAAATCCACTACAAAAAGGAGGAGCCACCGCTCGCCTTTGAAGTCAACCGGCGACCTAGTCAACTGGCAAGAACATTTGGCACCCACCGTGGGGTACGGTAAAACCTAGTCCCATCCACAATTGTGTTTGAGTTTTTTGACGTAACGAGGAACATGAGGCAAGGTCCACTGGGATCTGAAGGGAGTGAGGACCCCACCTTGTAGTAAATCATGGAGACCATGAGAGTCTTCCAATCAGTAAACGAAAAAGCCAAGGCTGACCGGTTGTGGCCATTCCTCGAGTGTGGAATGTGGCAAACCTCGGATTGTATTTTCAGCTAAGATATTCTAGCCTAATACTTTCTTTTTGAACGATATGTCATAAGTTTGAAAGATGAGGCATTTAACTTTGTTGATTTGTTTGAATTGGCACATGGTAAGTCGACCTAGCTTAGCATAAGTATGGGCATAGGCACTTTGTGGGATTGATTTGTTTGCTGATTTGCTCAAGCACAACACAGGTAAGTCAACCTAGCTCGATGTCAGTACTACCACTCGAGTATAGGCACCTCGTGAGTAAATGATTACTTAGTGGCAGGTAAGACGGGGGGCATGTGTACCATGCAGGAGAGCTCGTTAGCTTGACCCAAGTGTTTGGGGGTGGTCATTTCGGTGTTTGGGCACAAGATGTGAGTCATGAGCTTGGCTCAGATGTTTGTCAGCCCAGAAAAGGTAACAAAGATAAAAAGATATTGTATGTGTTGTGATATTATTATAGAGATAAAAGATAAATATATTTTATCTGTTGTGATATTATTCTAGAGATAAAAGATAAAGAGATATTTTATCTGTTGTGATATTATTCTAGAGAAAAAAGATAAAGAGATATTTTATCTGTTGTGATATTATTCTAGAGATAAAAGATAAAGAGATATTTTATCTGTTGTGATATTATTCTAGAGATAAAAGGTAAAGAGAGATTTTATCTGTTGTGATATTATTCGAGAGATAAAAGATAATGAGATATTTTATCTGTTGTGATATTATTTTGGAGATAAAAAATAAAGAGAGATTTTATCTGTTGTGATATTATTCTAAAGATAAAAGATGAAGAGATATTTTATTTGTTGTTATATTATTCTAGAGATAAAAGATATTTTATCTGTTGTGATATTATTCTGGAGATAAAAGATAAAGAGATATTTTATCTATTGTGATATTTTTCTAGAGATAAAGGGTAAAAAGAGATTTTATCTGTTGTGATATTATTCTAGAGATAAAAGATAAAAAGATATTTTATCTGTTGTGATATTATTCTAGAGATAAAAGAGAAAGAGATATTTCATCTGTTGTGATATTATTCTAGAGATACAAGACAAACTGATATTTTATCTGTTGTGATATTATTTTGGAGATAAAAGATAAAGAGAGATTTTACCTGTAGTGATATTATTCTAGAGATAAAAGATAAAGAGATATTTTATCTGTTGTGATATTATTTTGGAGATAAAAGATAAAGAAAGATATTATCTGTTGTGATATTATTCTAAAGATAATAGATAAAGAGTTATTTTATCTGTTGTGATATTATTTTGGAGATTAAAGATAAAGAGATATTTCATCTGTTAACATGTTATTCTGAAGATGACGTGAAGGATTAACTGTCATTTAAGTCTGTTGTGATATTGTTATCAGATCATGATCCCTCGCATTAGAGAAATTATTCTTGTGACTGGATATAAAGCGTAGTAGTGTAAGAGTACATGTCTAGGAAAGTTCTGGCGAGGAAAGACTTGGTATTTAAGCACATCCATTAGTGACCCACCTCTTTTTCTTAGGAACTTACCTGGTGTACTAGTTCAAGATCTACAATATGCAACAAAGATCAACTCTGATAAATTTTCCAGAACTCATGTGTCGAGAATCACAAATGATTATTTCCTACCGTAACTCGACGGTAAAGGGCAGTATAACACCAAACTTTTAAACCGTACAAGTCCATAAAAGTGTTGGGTGATGAAACCTATCGACTTGAAATTCAAGACGATGGAGCCATTCCTCGGACGAGGAACGCGCCAAGCCTCAAGTTCTATTTCAGTTTTTTTTTAATGAGGTTGCCCAATAAAAGTTATTTGAAAAAAATATGCTTGCGATATATTGTAAATCAAGGTTCCAAGCGAACCTCTCCCTTGCCTTTATACGCCAAGGTCGAGAAACAGTAAGGCTCCAAGTGAACCTCTCCCTTGCCTTTATACGCCAAGGTCAAGAATAACAAGGTTCTAAGTAAACATCTCCCTTGCCTTTATATGCCAAAGTCGAGAACAATAAGTGAACCTCTCCCTTGCCTTTATAGGCCATGGTCAAGAATATTAAGGTTCCAAGTAAGACATCTCCCTTACCTTTATACGCCAAGGTCGAGAATAGTAAGTGAACCTCTCCTTTGCCTTTATACGCCAAGGTCAAGAACAGTAAGGTTCCAAGTAAGACATCTCCCTTGCCTTTATACGCTAAGGTCGAGAACAATAAGTGAACCTCTCCCTTGCCTTTATACGCCAAGGTCGAGAAATAGTAAGGTTCCAAGTGAACCTCTCGCTTGCCTTTATACGCCAAGGTTGAGAAACAGTAAAGTTTAAGTGAACCTCTCCCTTGCCTTTATACGCCAAGGTCGAGAAATAGTAAGGTTCCAAGTGAACCTCTCCTTTGGGTTATAGGACAAGGTTGAGAAACAGTAAGGTTCCAAGTGAACCTCTCCCTTGCTTTTATACGCCAAGGTCGAGAAACAGTAAGGTTCCAAGTGAACCTCTCCCTTGGGTTATATGCCAAGGTCGAGAAACAGTAAGGTTCCAAGAGAACCTCCCCCTTGCCTTTATATGCCAAGGTCGAGAAACAGTAAGGTTCCAAGTGAACCTCTCCCTTGGGTTATACCCCAAGGTCAAGAAACAGTAAAGTTCCAAGTGAACCTCTCCCTACGCCAAGGTCGACAAATAGTAAGGTTCCTAGTGAACCTCTCCCTTGGGTTATACGCCGAGGTCGAGAAACAGTAGGGTTCCAAGTGATCCTTTCCCTTGGGTTATACGTTGAGGTCGAGGAAAAATGGGGTTCCAAGTGAACCTCTCCCTTGGGTTATACGCCGAGGTCGAGGAACAGTGGGGTTCCAAGTGAACCTTTCCCTTGGGTTATACGCCAAGGTCGAGAAATAGTAAGGTTCCAAGTGAACCTCTCCCTTGGGTTATGCACCAAGGTCGAGAAACAATAGGGTTCCAAGCGAACCTCTCCCTTGGGTTATACGCTAAGGTCGAGGAATAGTAGGGTTCCAAGTGAACCTCTCCCTTGGGTTATACGCCAAGGTCGAGAAGCAATAAGGTTCTAAGTGAACCTCTCCCTTGGGTAAATATGCCAAGGTCGAGAAATAGTAAGCTTCCAAGTGAACCTCTCCTTTGGTTAAATACACCAAGGTCGGGAAAAACAGGGTTCCTAGCGGACCTCTTCCTTTGGTAAGATACCAAGAGTAAAAGCAAAATCTCCCTCCGTGGGTGATGATTGGCATGCTATAGTTGTCAAAATCATGTCAAGACATACAAGTTAGCCGAAGTCATACATAGAGTGGTAAGCTTGGAAAGAGAAAAAACATTCATACACAGAAGGGTATGTTTGGAGAAAAAAGACTTTCATACAAATATGCATGTACAGAGTAATCAAATGTTTGTCAAATTACAAAATAAGGGCAATAGCGGGGAGGTTCACCACCACTATTACACATCCACCAACTGACCATCTACAACAGTTTTGGTTAATCCTGTATGGGAAAGGTCCACCTCAGGATGCACGTAGGCAACCTGAACTATGACATCCTCAAAGCCCGCTGCATAGGAATCGACGTCATCGTTGGTAAGCTCGTCCTTGATCTGTTGAAAGAGTTCATCCTTGTGGGCGAACTCCTCTTGCTGCCTAGCCATCTCCTTGTCCTTCTCTGACCAACCCTATAGGTCACTATACTCGCACAGGTTGTGAAATCTGAGGTCTCCCCTGACAGATCGCTAGAAGCCCAGGGGTAAGGGGTTTGGTAGTTTGGGGTTGGTTATCCATCTTACAAAATCTAAAACAGAGAAGAAAAACAAATGCAAAGAAAAACAAATGCAATACTCAAAAGAAGAAATGCACGCGTTTTGGAAAAAACGAAGCAAACAAGAAGAAAAATAGAGAGCAACGATCATAAGTGCGAGAAATATAAATAGTCATAGCGTAGTTATGAGAAGATTAAGAGCATCGAAATAATAGGGTAAAGACAGTTATAGGGAAAAGAACATACCTTGGAAGGATTATCAAGAGGAGGCGAGTTGTTTAGGAGAAGAGAGCAGGACATTTGAAACAGAAATGTTCAAAGAGAAATGCAAAGAGGGAATGAAACAGTGAAGGGGGCGTAAAATTGAAAGGTTAACATATAAGGGGAAGCGCAAGTGGCAACGCTTCCCAACCGTTGATCTGGCCACGTGTACGCTGGTGAGGGAGTATGGTGAAACGTCACCTCGATGCACTGTGCATGTCTCATCACCCACTAGACACGTAGGTCGCCATGGGCGAGTAGTTAGCCTCTTCACTGGAACAAGTTCCAGCTCGAGCCTAGGGGGCTTGTGTACTGGACCAAACTTCGGACATCGACACCTGTGGAGCAAGTCGACTCAGTGGTCTGGTCGCAATAGTGGGCCATGTAAGTTGGCCCCCAGAGACGCGTGTGTTGAAACCCGTATATATGAATGGCCTAGTCAGCGAGAAAGTGCATGCATGTGGTGTGTATAGTACATTCGGGTCTAACACAAGCAAATATCCCCTGAAGACGCCAAGGCCCAAGAGCGCTAGGGTTTTCAGGGGAAAGCTGCATGCATGATACGTAAAGGACTAGGGCGCCTACAGAACAGATGGGCCCTGTAACGCTGGTACATGAGTTGGTACCCTGACGGCCATGCTGTTATGATTGTGCACTCCAAAGAGGAAGATTCTGTGCAGTTGTTGTGCTAGGATTGTGTAACAACGTAATAGAATGTCCTCCCAGCAAACTTAATTTCACTAGAGATAAGGCTCTGGTGAGAGAGGGTTTGTTACAATGAGGTAACCTAAAAGCAGTCTATAAAAGGGAGTTGAGATCCCTGGTAAAGGTACACCGTTTCTAAGACTGAAACCACTATCTTATTTACTCATTGTTTCTTAGCCCAATACTGACTTGATTGTTGGAGTGCAATCAATAGGTAGGGCCCCCTCTGTTTCAACGGAGTCACTTTCCAACATCCAAGAGTAAGCACAAAATCCACCAGAAATAGGAGGAGCCACCGCTCACCTTTGAAGTCAACCGGTGACCTGGTCAACTGGCAAGAACAAGTTTCTTATCATGAGATTGTCTAAGACTTGCTGAATCATCTAGAGTCTTAGCATGTGGCATAAAAGATGAAGAAACTGTGACTCTTTCTACTTATGTCACACACTCTCTCCTTATTTATTTATTTTAACTAGTAATGTTATTTTTTAACGATAAAAAAGCACGAAATAAAATTAGTGAAGCAACAATTAAACAACTATAAAAAACACTTATTAATGTGGGGTTGTAGGAACACATAAAATATTTATGTCATATATCCTATCATTTGTAAAAAATCAAAGTTGAAATACTGTAAAAAAGCTGTGGTCGGATTGTTCTTGAAACATCTTCATGTTTTAATTTGAATTGACTCACATATTAACACTAACAACATATTCATATGAAGTCATGATAAAGTTAAGTATATTTTTCAAAAATATTTATTTTTCTGTCATGGTTCTTCTTAAAACACTTTCAACATTTGCTTCAAACACACAATAATTATCTACCTTCCGAAAAAAAAAGCTATTAGAGAAATTGAAATTTAAAACTATATATAAAATAGTGTAACAAAATTACTTTGATAAGGATTGAATGGTTGATTGTAGTTATGTTTCATCTTCATCTTCAATTTCCTAAAATACAACAAACTAGAAACAGAGAATAACAAATACATCCAGATGCACACATAAGTAGAAAACCTAAAGTAAAACTTGATACCATAAAACTTATAAGGTGACAATTGCCCAAGATTAATAAGTTCTATTTGTTGAGATATAACACATTTTTGTTATGATATGTCAGTAATTTGGGAGATATGATCTAACTTGAGATAAGTGAAAAGATGATATTATTTACAACTTAATTTTTACTCTCTTAGGTTTTGATATTTATATTAACTGTAATTGTCTGAGAAGAGGAAAAAGTAAAAAATAAGTGAAGGCATATGAAGCTACTCAGAACACACACAATCTACATCAAACCTTCAAGCAATCCATAGAGATTTTGAGACATCAAAGCCTTGTTCAACAGTACACATCTGACAAGGCACTGTGGTGTAAGGTATTCCCTACCATTCTCTAGGAAGGACCCCTCGGCTGGTTCACCAAAATTCCCACAAGTTCCGTGGGAAGCTTCAAAGATTTGACGACGAAATTCATCACGCAATATGCCACCAACCGACCACACAACACGTTGTCCCTATCCCTTCTCAACGCGAAGCAGGAAAAAGGTGAATCCTTACTAGCATTTATGGACAAATTCAGAAAAGTATGCATGGGCATCAAAAATTTGATGCCCGAGATAGCCATGCATCACCTAGTTGGGGACATCCGATCGGGAAGGTTCACAAAAAGCTTAATCAAAAGACCGGCCAGAGACATGGATGAACTAAGAACCCGAGCCACGAAGTTCATGCAGATCGAAGAGCATGTCGACTACCACAAAGCATATCAGACTGAAACCTTAAGTAAGGAAAGCGAGAAAGAGAAAGGTAGGGGCATCGCGACCCTCGTTTTCACAGTTACAGTCCTCTCACCGTCCCAAGAGGAAGGATTCTAGATGAAGCGTTACAGGCCGAACTCATCCCGGCCCTCAAGCCATCACAAACCCCACGAAACACTGATACATCCAAACATTGTCAATATCATCGCAACTACGACCATACAACTGAAGGATGCCAAGTTTTGAAGGAAAAAGTCAAAGAACTCGTCCAGGCGGGCCATTTCCAGAAATTTATCAAAATGGATGCCGCGATACTTCAGTCTCCCCAAAGAGACCGACAATCATCTCGAGGCCTGAGAGACTATAATAACCGATTGAGTCGAGGAGATAGGCGTCGGGTTAAGTAGGTGTGAAGGTGCATTTCACAAAGGCAAAGAGAAAAGACATTGTATGGTGATAATGTATGCAAATTGCGGAAATAAAGAAGAAAGCTAGGAAACATCAATGGAAAGGAAACATGAAGGAAATGGAAGAAGAAACTTATGGAGTTGGTGGTGGGTGGTCACGCCACTTGGTGGGTGGAAACCACCAAGATAAGTGCTAAGCCACCACTTGAGAGTTTCATTCTCTTTAAGATAAGACCAAAAAGGAAAAGGAGACAATACTCACTCAAACTCTCACAATATTTGTGCATAGTAACTTTTCTATTCAATTTCAACATTGAAAATACAATGGGTAGGCCTCCTATTTATAGGTGAAGGAGCCTTGGAAAACAAGCAAGAGGGGTAAGATGGAAAAAGGAAAAAAATGGGCAGCCTTACGGTTTGACTAAGTCAAACCCGCATCCTAAGCTTGTCCTTCTAGAAACTATGTCAAATTGCCTTCCTAAAGGGATAGGAACAAGCTAAAATGATACCTACACCCCCTATTATGTTAAAGGCGCCTTATTTTAGCCTATCTTTGCTATTTGGACCCCTAAAGTGAGCCCAATTTATTTACAACTTGTTTTATTCTTTAAGAAGACCAGCAGGAAGAACATTAGATGCTCTGGTTTGTGTCCATTTCTTCCTCTGATGAGGTCTGCTAAATCCTTGGTGAGGTCTTAACTTGACTGTTGAGATAACTTCTCATAGTGTGCATCCTTGATCATCTCCTTGTTAGCTTTGTTTGCATCACCAAGGTAGCTCGGTGGACATTCTCTACTGAAGAACCTTTCAGAAAATGAGGATTCTCGAATCGGAGATTCAACCCTATGAACAGCAGATCGTCGGATTCTTAGGCAGAGTAGACATCAGGGGATGTATCGACTTATACACCACGTTTGGGAAGGAAAGAGGTATGGCGAAAATCATAAAGATCAGGTATTTATTGGTAAATGGCAATACCGTATACAACATACTACTAGACCGATCATCCATAAACTTCCTCAAAGCAATAGTGTGTACCCCCCATTTGGCAATGAAGTTCCCATCCACGGACGGAGATATCGTCACGGTCCACGTAGATAAAAAAGTCACACACGAATGTTATGTTGCAAGTCTAAAA
>Ga0123342_1010878_pt1 | contig 10221 bp, 2 predicted proteins | sample Turbeawhitnodule_FD_89960 | JGI IMG/M metagenome (GOLD analysis project Ga0123342, IMG submission 89960) | Root nodule microbial communities of legume samples collected from Mexico - Turtle bean Mexico white nodule | ecosystem: Host-associated > Plants > Roots > Nodule | place: Mexico: Nepantla...
AAAAAAAAAAAAAAAAAAAAAAAAAAAAAAAAAAAACAATTTCCTTTCTCTGCAACCTAACCCAAACAACCAACAAAAGCATCATGCTATGCCCCCAAAGAATCCAAAACAACACCTAGAGAGCTATAACCCAACAACAAAGCAGAAAAAAAAAAACCACCCTTAACATAAACCCGAGGGAATATGAACAACAAACACCTCTATGTGGTCAACTCTCCCATTCTTAAAGATACACTTCTTTCTATGTTTCCAAATCTCACCTACGATTATTCCACCCTAAATCTCATACCTCTTTAGAGAGATATATGCAAATTTCACAGTATTACCTAATTGCTCGTTATCCCTCCAAACCCATTTCTCCACTGCACTCTCCCATCATCAAGTAACTTCTTATTTCCATGTAGTAGCATCAATTGGTCAACCCGATTTTTTCCACACAAACAAATTTCTCCTCCACCCCAATTTCCACTCCCACCTACTATTATTCCACCTAAACAAATTTCTCCTCCACCCCAATTTTCACTCCCACCTACTATTATTCCACCTACCTGCTTGTGCTAGATTACTACATCGATCTATTGCAACAAAATACAATCTTGGGTATTTGGATTCCAAAATTTCTTTCCACAGACCAATATTATCTGTTTTGAGTCACCAAATCCATTTACCTAATAAGGCAGTGTTAAACAATCTTATGTCCAATATCCCTAATCCACCATCTTCTGGACTCGCATATCCTATTCGAGGACACCCAAGCTATTTTTCGTCCCTCCGAGTTCCAATCCCACAAAAAAAAAATTCTATCTTTTTTTTTCAATTCCTTCACATGCATATAGAAATCTGGTGTCGTTATCTTTAGGAAGATTTGAGCTGGGTGTTATGACATAGATGGTTTGAAAACAATTTGGTAGTGAGTATAGGTAAAGTGGCACAATTTTTTGTTGTGTGTTCTCTAATGTATTTTCACTAATTGGCTACCCCTTGTTATGTGTTATGCTTAGAATTAAGAGGTGTATGAAACAAAAGATGCAAGGAAGGTTCTTTATATATGAGCACACACCTAATTCAGCAGGCGAGATCAGGAAGATAATAGAGGGTGGAAGATACAAGAGAGTTTATGGGTAACACCAAATCAATACATAAAGAGTTAATCAATACTAAAACTAGTGACAAAGAAACTCTAAACCCAACTATATAGGGTGTTCTCATTTCTTTTGACTTAGCATATGCACCTTTCTTTATATAGTTTTGGTTGAAGTTTATGCCTTGGTAATGGTAGTTTTTTTTTTTTGGAATTATTTAGTTTCTTAGACTAATGTATATTTGGATCATGTGAATCTAGACTGAAGGTATAAGGAATGAGATTAGATATTTTGATGAGGGTTTTTTTTTTTTTACCAGAGAAGATAAAATTAATCATTTTCTTTAAAAAAACACTAAAATTTAATTGAAACCTTGAAAATAGTGGAATTAAATTTAAAAAAAAAAACAAAAAGTTATTAACACATATATATATATATATACTGTATAAAAAAATTAGTATGAATTAAATTAAATGACAGAATGATTATTCAATTCACTGTTTTTATTAGAGCATGCACTTATAGCAGTCTCAGGTGTCGCTGCACCGCAGCTATCAGTACAAAATACATTAATGCTAATGGCTCCATTTGCCAAACTTTTTCCCAATAATGTCAAAATTGATGCAAAAATAAACCTCTGATTTGACCTTTAATTCAACTCCAAAGGTTTTATTGCCACATGAAACTTCTGCTAATACAAGACACATGATCAACATGTGAAAACAGCCAAATATCAGTAATCTAAATGTAAATGGAAATAGTTTGAGATAAATTTTAAATCAAAGTTTCTGTTTTCCTCTTAATAATTCACCAATTAAGTCTAACATGTTTCTCCATTATATAATTTTCTCTATCTTTTAGATCTAACATATCTTTATACAACTCTACTTTTGCTTGTTAACATTTTTAATACCAAATTTCATATTAAAACTTTAAATAGGTCAATGATGATATCTTAAACAAGTCAATAGGTTTAGGGCTAATGAACCTTAAAATAAAAAATAACAATTAATTTACTGAATAACGATACATTAAACAAGTCAATAAAATGTTTAAAAAATATATAGGTTGATTTTTCTTTAACAAAACAAAAGAGTTAAGTCGAACCATACCTTAGATAAATCAAATATAAACCTTTATAAATAATATAGTCTATTTTCAGTTTATTAAAATTAAAGGAAAAAAAGAGTCTACTCATACCAATCTTTGTTAAGACAATAGCATTATTGTACAAAAAAATTACCTCCTAAAAGTAGTAAGAGCAACATGAAAAAATATAAAAAAAAACTCATGGCATGGCATGGCATAACATAAAACTCCAGCTTTTATAGTCTTATTCACATAAATAAAAGTTTCCAAATACTTGTGTTGCACTCTCCATTTTTGCAAACTGTGACCTCTATATTTACTTTAATCAGTGTCACGTGGTGAGTCCTATTTTTATTTATTTTTTTTATTAAAAAAATTAAATTAAATAAAATATTTGAGGGATGCATGGTTGTAAAAGAAAGTATAATCCATCATGTATCAAATAAAGAGTGAGAGTTTTACAAAGGTGATATATAGTTTTCAAATATTAACTTTTTTTTTCTGTTCAAATTTGAGAAAATTTTAGGATAAAACATATCCAATATAATTGATAATTGTGATATATTAATAAAATTTTATCATAAAACTATTGATGGTATAATAGATAACATACATTACAAGTAATTTGATTTCAGTCTATTTATCTTTATTTCTAGAAGATTTATATATCATTTGTAAAAAAAAAAAGTAAAAGTAATTTTTCAAAGTTATAAAAATATCCTAACATGTGAAAAAATTTAAATTAATACTTTCTATTTTTTTCAATTTATTTACCCAAATGATTATTATTCAAATATATATATTTTTTAAACCGGCCAAATGTATCCAAGATTATATTTCTCAAATTAGGGTTATGCTGGCTATTTAGCTTATAATATTTTATTGATTGAATGTTTTTAAAATTTTATTAGTAGATTTTAATAATTTGTAGCATTTTTAGACGTTTTTCAAGTAGTGTGTTCCAGTTCAAGGTTTTTTTTTATATTTATTTTTCGTTTGAACTTAAACTATTTATTGATTTTTGTTTTACTTTTTTTTATATGAAGCATATATTTTTATATATTTTTCTGTCTTCTTATTGCACAAGATAATGGTACTGATGGATGACAAGTTTCCTTTTTATACTTTTTAGATATTTTTATATTACATTGTTTATATTATAATTTTGTTAATATTATTATTCTAGCATTATATTTTAACGTATATATATTAATAGAATATAGACTTATATTTTTTTATATTACCCTAATATTTGACCGTTGCATATTTATAATTTTTTTTTAATATTATACTTGTAGATATTTTTAACCTTGATTCTACTATAATTAACATAATATACAATGTGATGTATGCTTACAACGTACGTTAATTTTTCTTTAATTTAAATTTATTAACTTTTCATCTTTCAACTAGTTTTTTAATCTTTTAAGTAAATTTTTAACTACTTCGGTCAAACATTTTCTGCATAATGTATGAGTTTTGTATTTGTTAGCAAAAGTTGGTTTGAATTAAATTGACATACAAAAATGTTTCAGAATAAAAATAAACTATTAGAATTAAAACTTTAATCAGGTGCAGTTTCTTTTAATTTTTCATCACAAAGATTTTTATATCCTTAATTTCATTACAGAACAGTATAATTAGAGAATTTTCTTTACAAATAGTAAAGTTAGGTAAGATAATTTCCTTAAAAGTTCATAAAACTATTTTATTTTTTAAAGAATCATTAAACATGTAGATCAGATTCAGAGCAAATATTTTGAAAACTCACTCAAAAAAATGACATTATTTGTAGTTTTTTTACAAGACAGATATTTTTATTATATGTGTGCATTATTGCTGCTCCATATGGTACAATTGCATGCGAAATTAAACCTTAAAAAGTGAAGGATTGTTCTGAAAACAATTATGAGGGTTAGAAGTAGGGTTGAGTAAATAATAATGATAAATTTTGTGAGTGACGCAAAACAAATAAAGAAGACAGTGTTTGAAAGGTTGCAGGGGCTATTTGTCGATTTCTCATTGCTCCTCCATCACTTCCATTCCTTTGTGTTGCAGACAAAAAAGTCACTGAACCACCAAACACTACACTGCTACAACCTTATCTACACTGTCTCTGCTGCACCATTTTCATCCTCTTCACTCAAACCATTTCTTTTCTCACTGTTTTATTGGAACACCCTTTTTATTACACTTCTTTTTCTTAAGTGCTTCTATTAATCATCCATTTTCAAACAAGGTATACTTGAAAAACTTAGATGAGTTCAGTTCCAAAATTCACTAAAACTGAAATAGATTTTGTTAGATTACTCCCTCATGAAGTTCTCAAATCAAAAGGAGAAATCAAATTTATATTCTGATATATCTTTGTAAGTTTCAAATGCATTTCTGTTAGATAATTTAGCTGATGATTTTCTGATGAAGTTTCTTCCCTTAAATAGGTTTTTTCTTATTTAAAGATTCAAATTCAAAACTTTATTTATTGAGAATTTTATGTCCAACTTCATTCCTTTAAATATCATGTTAAGAAAAAAAATTATAGTAGAGGTAATGAAATGTTGTGAAATAATTTTCTAATGTCCGTTTGGAAGAGATGGAGAAAAAAAAATGAGTGTAAAAGAAAAAAAAAAGGAAATTAGTGAAAAATGAAGTTAAAAGAGAAATTATATATTTGGTTGAAAGTAAATAAAGTAAAAAATGAGATTGTTGAGATGAAAGTAAATAAAATAAAACTAAATATTATTTTATTAAAGGGAAATAGAAAAAATAAAATAGAAATATTTGAAAATGATTTAATTTTCACAAATCATATTATTATTTATTAATATTAAAATTTATTATTTATATTGTTAATGTATTATTATTACTTATTATTATTATCAATATTATTTTTTATTTTTCCTATATTTATTTATTACTGTTCTTAATAAAAAAAAAAGTAAAGTAGAAGCACACAAAATTCAGAGTTATGCAAAACCAAACTACCACATGATAAAAAATTTGCTAACAAAATCAATTAAGCTTTCTAGGATGATAGAACAGTACCATTAAGTTTCACGCTTTTTTTTTTCACAATAATAATTTTTTTATAAAGCTTTCTTCTCTTTTCTTTTACACTAAACCATCTATTTCTGTTTTGTTTTCTCTTTCAATTTTTCTCTTTCGTTCCAGCTACCTTTATCTTTTCGTTCCATTTTTTTGTGTGTGTTTAATACAGTGTTTGTGTGCGTTTAGGATTTATAATCCTTGTTAATTGTCACCTTGAAGTATTGTCTAATTTTGTCCAAATCATTCATATCTTCTTGTTGTATGGCATGTGTTTGATATTTGTTCTAGTGCACATAACCTGTTTGCTAACAGTCCTTTTCTGATTTGTTGAGTCTTTGTTTTGGTGTGTATAGCGCTTAGCTATTCTTGAGTCTTGTAATTTAGTATTAGTTCATTAGTGATTTTCTTTCATCAATTTCTACTTGTTTTCTTGAAGTTTTTTCAATTGTTCTTTTATTTCTTTAGGTTTCTTTTTAGTTTCAAGATTTGTATGATTTACACTTAGTTTTAAAAACTTAATCTTATTTCACATTTAAATCTTGTGAATTTTTTTGTGGAAAGACCTTAACATGTTAAAAGCACTCAGTAAAAAAGGCACGTCCTAATCTTAACTACAAAAGAAAAGTTATAATTACAAAAACCAGGACTTTTTATGTTTGACAAACTGTTTCAGTTTCATTTTTGCACTCGATTTTAAATTTTATGCACCTAATTCCCTTGTTGATGCAATCCTAGCTTGCATTGCTATGAGTATTTTGTTTTGTATTTTGGGGTGCGGAATTTGGTAGAATTGGGTGGCTAAAATGAGTGAAAGAAACTCTGAAGTATTGGTGTATGGAGAACAATAATGAAGCTTAAGAGAGGTTAGACCAACCTCGAAGAGGTTCCTTGCTAAAATACTTAGAAATAAGGCTAGCAAAAAGTGAGCTAAGAGACTAGTTGAGGTTGATTTTGGCAGCAATTCAATAGTCTATTCAAAGCTAATTTACAAGGGGGCTAGCACTTGTATTTATAGTGATAACCAAGGTGCAAGCTTTAACCATAAAAACTCTCCACTCATAGAAGGACAAGTGACTCTCTTTAATTTGAGCAAATCCTCTCAAATTAGAGGTTGACAAGTGTCCCCCTCTAATTGGAGAGAATCCTCTCCATTCCCATGAAGACAAATGGCTTTTTGGCATTGGTGGGAATCCTCTCCATTGAAGGGATGACATGTGGACCTTCATGCCTTCCTTGCCACTTCATGCTTTCTATTTGTACTTTAGTAATTTATTTGTGCACCATAGATGGTCTAGAGTTGCATTGGGTCCAAGGAGACTCAATTGTATGTCTAGCTAGACTCTTTCTTTTTCTATTTACACCCTACCCTAATTAGCCCAATACATGGCTCATGAAAATTGGCCCAAAATATAGCCCCATGAAAATTCGCCCAAAACATGGCCCAAGAAAATGATATAAATACAAGCCCAAAATAAAGCCTATACTACTTTGTACAATGTTTATAAAACTAGATAAAAATGAAAGAGTAGACAACAATTAATTCTCCCCGAGATGAGAGTCTTCCGAGATCTTTTTTTTGCTTCCAATTTTCTTAGCCAAATGTTTCAAGGTTGGATAGGTTTTCATCACTTGGTGTGACCTTCAAATTTTACCATATTAGGCTTGATATTACCTTGAACTGGTTAAAATTTCAGCTTCAAATTTACTGTAGAAAAATTAGCATAAATTTTACAATTCAATATGTTAGTTTTGAAACCAGTTTCTCCTTTGTTGCCAAACTGTTTGTATTTTTTACAAGTTTGGTTGATTTGTGTCTCAGTGTATACATATCTATTTTCCCTCGTATTTGTGGCATTTTGTTCCTTATCAAGTGCAAAAATATACCATAAAAAGTTTGGATTCAAGAGCTTTGTGGAAAATTCATACAAATTCTGGAACAATCTCTACCAATCCCCTCTAGAATTTTTGTCTTTTTAATCTCTTCTAAAGCTTTTCTTAGATCCTTTTGCTTGTGCTTCCTTTCTTGGTTGCTATAAATTTTTTGATTGTCTTTTATTAACTATTCATTCTTGTTTGTCACACCTTATTCCCTTTGAGTTTAGCTTTTCAAATTTTTAGCTTTGATCGCCTTGTTCTTTGGATTCCTAGGTTACACAATTTGGTGAGTTGGTGGTGCAACAAGAAGTGGTTTGGATCAACAATATTTGGGTTCTACTTTGGCTTTCAAGACTCTCTATCAAGAGGAGAAAAAGGGATCAAGGAGAAGCATTTTTGGACTACTTCACTTCCGAGAAGCAAATCAAACACTACTTTTAATGTTTTACCAAACACCTCCTTCTCCTAAGTTGTAATTTTTAGTATCACAGAATTTCGTGTCCTTTATATTTTGCTAGTGTAATTTCTTTTATTTTTAGTTGTTTGGGAAAATGCTCGAACAACAATTCCACTAAACTTTGTAATAATTTTCGTGCATCAGTCTGATAGTGTGTCAGTGAGCTCTTAATGTTCATTGCACTATCACAATAGGACTCGTCTAGTATTACATTTGCATTTATTCTTTATTGTCTTTATTCTTTTTCTTCCTTTCTTATTTTCCTTGTGTATACGTCTCTTTGATGTTTTAGGTTTTTTTTTTCCTTTTCTTACAATTAGTTAAAGCTTTCTTTGGTTTTCAAGAGCATTACATATATACATTTTCCTGTTTTGAAAAATTGTTTTGAAGTTTAATTGTTCAAAAAGACATATAAGGTCCTTTTTATTTTCGACATACAAACATCCTATCTATTTACAATAGTTATTCCATACCCGATTTGCTATGTTACACCTCAAAAAGATGTTGTATTGATTCTCCAGATCCTTAACATAGGGCATACATTTGAGCTTATATTAATCTCCCACCTCGATAAATTTATTCTAGTAGGGAATTTTCCCAACAAAACCCTCTAAGCTAGAGTTAACACATTAGGAAAAACTTTAACTGACCAAAGATAGGACATTAGCCTACCAAATTCATGACTAGAGGAATTATAAAGCATTTCATAGGCAAACCTCACTAAGAATAACCTAGACTTTTCCCTTGCCCATGATCTAGAGTTACTAATCTCCCTATGAAGTTGTGAATTATTAAGAATTACAGTCAATTGGTCTACATGTGCACAATCCCACACAAATATGTCCCTTATCCAATTCAGCCTCCATTTCCATCCTAAATTTGTCCAAACTCGTATTTCCCCTACAGACTTACCATGATCTGCTGATATGGAAAAAAACCTAGAAAACTGATGTTTGAGAATATCTTGACCTATCCATCTGTCCTCCCACATTATAACTTTATCACCTATTCCAATTTTCCAACGAGCTACATTATTGAACTAATTTGTCTATTCTTCCTCAGCACACTCTTTACCTAAATCTCTCGCCACCAAAATTGAAATTTGACATGTGAATTAACTTAATCTGAATCAAACTCGTATTTGGACCTTAGAATTTCTCTCCATAATCCTTTCTCATCCATCATTAGTCGTCACTTCCATTTAGTAAAAAATGCTAAGTTAAATCTACCTATTTCTTTGATGCCCAAAAACAATCATTATAATAAAAGTTGAAGTATTTATTGTAGAGATTTATGACTAAGTAAAAGTATAACCTACCACAGATTCATGTCTGGAAGTTTACAAAAAGTAGTACAACAATCTTACACTTACCGTAAGGAACTAACCACTTGGAGAAGACAACCCTCTTTCCAAACAAGCACAAGCACAACCCCAATTGGAAAACTTAGGATTTTTGCAGAACTCGGGATTTTCTAGTATTGCAAGAGTTTTTTTTGAGAAACAAATAAAAAAAAAAATAAGAACCACTTTAGGAGTAATCCAACCCATATACAAAACTGTACAAAAACGAACAACACCTCTCCCCAAAGGCTTGCCACTAACTTTATACTAGAACAATTACTAGAAAACAAGCCTCCACAGACTGAAAACCACCTGCCTCTCAAAACAATTAACTAAATCAAACCCCCCACGCAAAATCCAAAAAAATCATGACCGACCTAAATAAATTACTTATATTTAATCGAATACATGTAAACCAGGAGGTCAAGACACCAATCAGAAAAAGGAAAAACAACTTGAACGAACTTTAGAGGTTATCCAGGACCAGGCCTTTAATTAAGCCATGGAGAAGATTTCATAATGATCAATCACTCCACCTTTAAAAGTGTGTTTATTCTTATGCCTCTAAATCTCACTTACCACCATGATCCAAACACTTTCCAAAATTAAATTAAAATAGTTTATCAAAATTGAAAAAAGAAAACCATAGAAGAGTAAAAAAAAAACTGTTAAACCATTTTTTTTTATAAAAAATCTCATGTTAGGCATGACTATGAAACTTAATGATGGAGATCCCACATCAACTAGAGATAAGGACATTTCATTGTATATAAGTGGGTGCAATCCTCAACCCTATGAGCCAGTTTTATGGGGTTGAGTTAGGCTTAAAGTCCACTTCGTAACATGGTATCAGAGAAGAGCTTTGTTGCGCTTCTCTCTGATCTTTATTTTCCCCCTTTGTTGTTCTTGGTTATCTTTTTTGTTCTCTATCGACACCTATTATAAAAAGCATGGGTTCCCTCCTAGCTACAAATTCACCAATTGGACATCCCAAGCCAATAATATGATTACTACTAACACTTTTTCTGAGCTTTTTCCTAAAGAACAAGATGCAAAGAGGATTCAACTTACATCACAACAGTGTCAATTCCTTACCAACATTTTGCGTCAACAAAACCTTGAGGATCTTGCCTCTCACACTCAAATTAATCAAGTCGGCACCTTCTCTGCGGATGAAATCCCCAATACTGAGCATTCTTCAACATGTAAGTTTCTCTCTTCACTATCTGCTATAAAAGAATCTTGGATTATTGATTCTGGTGCCACGGATCATGTTTGTCACAATTTGAACGTTTTTACTACTTATACTAAAATTAAACCTGTCTTAA
>Ga0123342_1010879_pt1 | contig 10221 bp, 8 predicted proteins | sample Turbeawhitnodule_FD_89960 | JGI IMG/M metagenome (GOLD analysis project Ga0123342, IMG submission 89960) | Root nodule microbial communities of legume samples collected from Mexico - Turtle bean Mexico white nodule | ecosystem: Host-associated > Plants > Roots > Nodule | place: Mexico: Nepantla...
CCTGAAATTTCAGGTAAGAATCTCGACTGAATTTGGGACAAAACGCGACAAATTTCAGGTCAAACGGATGAGTATTGACCCACGAAAAAAATCAAACAGTTGCACACACAAACAAACCTTCCTTTCAATCTCGGCAGTGATGAATAAAAAATTTATTGCCAATCTTGTGGAACAAATCTGGGTTCAAATCTCATCCAAAACTCAGTAGACACAGTGACGAATGTCTGGTAAAATTTTCAGATCAAAATACCCAAGGAATTAGGCGTAGTAAGTCTCAGACCGAGAGTGAACAAAACTGGTTTTCCGAAAATAAAACGTCCTTGCTTTTCTTGCCTGTATTTTCTTTTTGTTATTTTGTTTATGGACGTGACTCCTTACCTGTGTGCAAACAACATAGAAAGTACTTGTATGAATTTTTTCAACGCAATACGGACCCAGAATAAAATTGTAGAAAGTAGGGCGAAATTTCACAAGTTTTGGTAGAGGATAGCCTTGGTTTGCACAAATTTCTGAAAAATTCTCCCGAAATAGTTTTTTCCTGAAATTCCACGTAAGAATCTCCATTGTATTTGGGATAAAATGCGACAAATTTCAGGTCAAACAGATGAGTATTTACCCACGAAAAAAATCAAACAGTTTCACACAAAAACGAACATTCCTTTCAGCACCGGCAGTGATGAATAAAAAATTTATTGTCAATCTTGTGGGACGAATATGGGGTCCAAATCTCATCCGAGAATCAATAGACACGGTGATGAACGTGTGGTAAAAATTTCAACACAATTTTAAAAAGAACAAATACAATGATATTTTAAAAACTGAAACTTATTGTATATGCTTTTATTATGATTATAGAAAAAAGAAACAAATGCTTTTGAACCAACCATAAGAAACATCTTTCTGTCACAAAGAAAAAAATTCAATCATACTTGTTCACATAAATCTTGATTATCAATTTATATAATTTCTAATTATATAATATATAGATCTGTGTTCTGTGTCCTATACTAAAGATTACATGTATTGAAGTATCCGTGTCTATGTCGTGTCCAGTGTCTATGTCGGTGTATGTTATACATAACTAGTTTCCCTTTTTCTATATATAAAGAAATTATCAATTAAAAGTTTCTCAAAATTATCAATTAGCAAATTAACACTCATTTTGCTTGAAGGTGTAGAGCACGTGGGAGGAGATATGTTTGAAAGTGTTCCAAACGGGGATGGCATTTTAGTAAAGGTTGGTGCATTACATGAGAGTTTAATTTTGTGCTTTTGAAAAGAAGTTCAATATACTGTATAAAATTTCTAATGACATTTTCTTTGGTTTTGGTCATTTTAGTTTGTGTGTCACAATTGGGAAGATGAAGATTGTATAAAAATTTTAAGAAATTGTCACAAAGCTTTGTCACCACATGGAAAAGTGATTATATAATTCCAGAGGTTCCGAATTCAAGTGATGCATCTAAACATACTAGAATTTTGGACAATCACATGTTTTTAGCACATGGTGGGAGGGAAAGAACAGAGATTGAATTTGAGAACTTGTGCAAGAGCTATGGTTTTTCTAAGTTTCATAATGCATGTAGTAGCATATCATATATAGGAGTGATGGAGTTCTATAAATAGGGTTTTTATTGTAGTAATTAATAAAGTGAGATGTGTTGAATGTAACGGGTTTAACCCTTTTGTTATTTCGTTATGTTACTTTGTTACTATTTCTATCTATAAATAAATATTCATATGTGTATATTTTACACAAAAGATTTATCCTGTTTTTATTTTTCATTATTTTAATATGATATATTGAGTTAAGTTAATGTCTCTTTCTTTTTGGTGAACCCAATTCTCATTGGAGTTCTTTTTTTCTGTTGTCGTTGCACTTTGCTACCGCTGTTGCCATGTCGTTGGTTCAACAGGATCCCCTCATCATCCTTCTTATGAATCTAATCTTGTCTTGTTGATGAGAGTTCGTTTGATTTTTAGGTTTTTTTGTTGTCTCTAATCTCCATCAATGGTCGTTTTGTTGCTCCCTTGCAAAAGATCCAGTGTGTGCTCTACTTCATCTACTACTCCTTTGTCTGATACCTCAGAACAACATGTTATTTTCAATGAATTTCTCAAATGGTATGAGGATTGTCATATCTCTAGTTCTACTCCTTTTATTGCATTCACAAGTATATCTTTTATGGGTCTCACTCACACTACATCTCTTGGTCCTTGGGTTCTAACTCAGGTGTCACAAATCACATTACTAAAGATAAATCTTTTTTCTTTACCTTGTCTACTACGAGTTATTTACTTTCAGTTACCATGACCAATGGTCTAGGATTTCATTGCATGGTTTTGATACCATTGGTCTTTTTTCTTTCTTTATTTATTGATAATGTTCTTTATGTACCTGAGTCTCCATTTAATTTATTATCCATTAGTCATCTCATCTGATACCTTGATTGTGTTATTTATTTTACCAAAAATTTTGTTTATTTACAGGACCGAAGTTTGGGACGAATGATTGACACTGGATTGAAGTTCTGAAAATCTAACAGTATTTACAAAACACAAATAGGACAAAATTCATTCTTCCTTGGTTAGTTAAATGAACTTTTAATTGGATTCTAAGTCTATAATGCATGTCAAATTTCTCTTTGATTACTCCACTTCTTTTCTTTTTCTGTAGCTTTGTTCTTCTGTACATCCACTTCTCCAAAATGGTTGCATGCATATTTTTCCACTTAGTTTATGTTGTTTGATTTTCTTTATCATTTTTTTGAAGGAATGATTACATGATATTTTTATTTTAGTCCCTCTACACAAAAACATTTACCTTTTTTCGCTAATTTCTTTATCAATTTTTGTCATAATAGAGAGCATAATAATAATAATAAAAAAATACATCTCCGAATAACTTTTATTTTATTTTCCTTTCTTAATTATTGTTTCAATATTTTTTTAGTATTTATTGGTGATAATTGTTCTAATGACACTGCTTAAAAACTCGAAACCCCCAACATTTCTTTATTATTTCTAGAAGTGTTTGCTCCCTAATACTTTAATGCAATGCCAACTTATCATTTTATAATTATTATAAAAAGCCTTCTTAATTTTCTAACCTCTATTATAATACCCTCGTGTCTAACTAATACCTATTTAAATCTACATCGTATCACTCATTTTATGAAATTATTGAAAAATAAAAAAAACAAATAATTTGATACTTTGAAAGCAGTGTCATGCACATGCTATCTCAAATAATTTATATGGTAAGAGTACATTATTTAAGCACACCCTTTTTTCCTTTCTTAGCTGTTAGTTAAATATAAGAATAAAGTTCATATTTTAACGAGCTGCTAATATTTTTAAAATATTCTTTTATAAATTAGAGTCTTAATTTTATGTTATTATGTTAACATATTTGAATAAAAATAGTTTTATGAAATTATATTTTAAACTTATATTTCAACAAAGAAGATGCCCTTTAGATGTAATGAAGGACCATGTTATGCCTATATAAACATGACAAAAACTAGACAAAGTACACAACAATTAAAGAGTAGTGAAAATGGGTTCTAACTCCAAAGAGAATGAAGTTTCCTTAGAAGTAGAAAAGGTGGATGATTCATACCTTTCTGCTATGTTGCTTTGTTTCAGCAATGTTCTTCCTACAGTTCTTAATGCTGCCATAGACATGAATCTGTTTGATGTGATAGCAAAGGCAAAGAGTTGTTGTGATGATGCAAGTTTTTCTGCCTCTCAAATTGCCTCTTTGGTTCCAAATCAGCACCCAGAACTGGCTAATAGGCTTGAAAGAATGCTGCCATTGTTGGCGAGTTACTCTCTTCTGCATTGCTCCATTCGCAGCAATGAAGATGGTAAGAAAGAAAGAGTTTATGCTATCTCACCTGTTGGACAATACTTTTCTTATGATCATGATGAAGGAACCTCTTTGGCTCCACTCTCAACCTTATTTCATCGTGGATTTCATAACCTTTGGTAATTAATACTTTCATTTTACCTCAAATTTCTTGGTTTAGTTTTGATCTAATCTCTAAACTTACGAAAATCCAACAATTGAGTTGTACTGTTTATGAAGGATTTATTTTGACATTAGAATTATGTGAAATTCTCCCTACACCTCCATATATCTTTTTTTTTTCAATTTTAACCCTACCCTTTTAAGTATATGTTAGGATTTTTCATTCATTTTTTTTTTCCGTGTATACCGGATTGTAAAATCTGTAACACCCCTTAGTACAATATTTGTTTTGGATTGTATAATCTGAAAGAAAATTTTCAATCCAGAAATATCTTCAGTATTTTTCAATTTGGAAAACGTTTTAAAATTATATTCCGGATTGTACAATTCAGAAAACATATTATAGCAAGAGGTGTTACGGATTTTAAAATGCAGAAGCTATTACCAGATCCGGGAACACCTTCTGAATTTTGCAATCTCGAATGATTTTTTTAAAAATATATTCTGGATTGTAGAATCCAAGAGGTGTGAATACGACAAATGACATTTAATAATTGTAAAATCCAGAAATATTTTTAAGGACAAAATAGTCTTTTCGCCTGACCTATAGGATGTCTAGTGAAGCTACGGAGGTGCAACAAGAAACAACCCAAAATTATTCTATGATCACTTTGATATTAAGATACAAAGTTCACATGTTAGTTTCTCATTAAGTGATGGAACTAATTATCTATGTAAATAATTATTATGTATTGTATATAAGATTTAAGGGAGAGTGTCACTACAAGAAAGAAAATCATAAAATAAAAAAAAAAAAAAATTGGTTTCTAAATTAGTTTCTATTATTTTATGTTATTGTTAAATAGTTTCTAAATTGGTATCTAATTAGCAACTAAGGTTTTAACTACCAATTATTTAGTTTCTAATTTTGGTAGCAAAAACCTTGGTTGCTATATAGATACCAACTTAGAAACTATTTAACAATAATATAAACTAATTTAGAAACCAAATTTCTTTTTAGTTTCTAAAATGGTCTCTAATTTAGTTACTATTGCAACTAATTATTTTGGTTTCTACAAATTGCTTTCTATTTCATAATTTTCTTGTAGTGTGTTGACATAAAGGGAAATAATGAAACAAGAAGAAATGAGTAACTAAGTTAAAAACATATTCATATGCTTTTATGTCATTTGTGCCCTTAATAGGAAGGATGCAAAAGGTGCATATCTGGACCCGAATTGCAGTAACCATTTCGAAAGTGTCTATGGAATGCCATCATATGAATATATGGAGAAAGATACAGAGTTGAATCAAATGTTTTACAAAGCAATGGCTCAGGCTACTCCAATAGAAGTGAAAAGGGTAATCAAAGTATATAAAGGATTTGAGGGGTTGTCAACACTGGTTGATGTAGGAGGTGGAGTAGGACATACCCTCAAACTCATTCTCTCTGCATACCCTTCAATTAAAGGACTTAATTTTGATTTGCCTCAGACAATTCAAGATGCACCTCCTCATCCAGGTACATTTATGCTACTTTCTCTTTTTCTACACATAAAAAATTTATATTTTTTTATATAAAACTTTCATGTTCAGTATCATTATACAACTTGACATCTCAGTTATGCAATACATAAAGAATTTATCAGTGTTTTAAAAGTTTGTCAGAGTGAATTTGAAAATTAACACTTATTCTGCGTGAAGGTATAGAGCATGTGGGAGGAGATATGTTTGAAAGTGTTCCAAATGGGGATGCCATTTTAATAAAGGTTGGTGCATTACATGAGAGTTTAATTTTATCCTTTTGAAGAGAAGTTCAATGTACTGTATAAATTTATAATCACATTTTCTTCTTTGGTTTTGGTCATTTCAGTGTATATGTCACAATTGGGCAGATGAAGAATGTATAAAAATTTTAAGGAACTGTCACAAAGCTTTGCCACCACATGGAAAAGTGATTGTTATGGAGCGTATAATTCCAGAAATTCCGAATTCAAGTGATGCATCTAAAAATACTATTATTTTGGACAATCACATGTTTTTAGCACATGGAGGGAGGGAAAGAACTGAGACTGAATTTGAGAACTTGTGCAAGAGCTCTGGTTTTTCTAAATTTCATGTTGCATGTAGTGGTATGTCAATAGGAGTGATGGAGTTCTATAAATAGGGGGTTTTCAGTAGTATATTTTTCATGAATAAAAAGAATATGTTGAAAAAGTTATTGTAACAATTAATAAAGTGACATGTGTTGAATGTAACCAGTTTAGTTCATAGTTTCTGATATTCTGTTATTATTTCCATTTATAAATAAACAACTCTATGGATGTATTTTACACAAGAGATTTATTTTTTATTTATTTTATTATGATATTTAGAGCTAAGTTAATATCGATGCGTGTCTGGTGAATGCACTCCTCATTAGAGTTTTTTTTTAGCTTTGTTGTCGCTCTACTGCCCTTGTCGCCATGCTGTCAGATTGACGGGATTGTCTTGTCATCATTGTGATGGAGTTGACCTTGTCTTGTTTATCGGAGCTCGTTTGATTTTTAGGTTTTTTGTTGTCTTTAATCTTCATCAATGGCCTCTTATGCTACTCCCTCACAAATATCTATTGTGTGTCCTACTTCATCTCTGGTACTCCTTCGTTTGATACCTCAGAACAACATGCTATTTTCAATAAATTTTTCAAATGGTATGAGGATCGTTAGATCTCTAGTTCTACTCTTTCTATTGCACTCACATGCACATCTTTTGATGACCTCACTCACACTACCTCCATTGGTCCTTGAGTTTCATATTCAGGTGCCACAGATCACATTACTGGTAATAAATCTTTTTTCTTTTCCCTATCTACTACGGGTTATTTATTTCGGTTACCATGACCAAAGGATCTTTTCATCACATGATTTCGATACTATTAATCCTTTTTCTTATTTATCTATCGATAATATTTTATATGTTCCTACGTCTCCATTTAATTTATTATCCATTAGTCGTCTCATCTATTCCATTGAATATGTTATTTATTTTACCAAAGATTATGTTTATTTGTTGAAAAATTATGTTGAAAAGTTATTGTAACAATTAAGAAAGTCGCATGTAATATTTAAGTATTAAATATTGAATATACTATATATTATTCATAAAATTCATATAGCACCTAATAAAAAAAAAGGTATATGGCGATTAAAACAATACTTTCATGCCTTAGTTAGGAAATTAAAACAAAGTTACAAAAATTAAAAAAAATGAAAAGATCCATAATGTTAACTTATATCTAAACCTAAATGTTTAATAAACAAAACACATCATTTTATATTAAATAATTATCTTTGTAATCCAAAAGTTTTCAAAGAGAGTTTTTCCCCATCCTGACCAAGAAAACAAAACAACAAAAGTAAACTAGGAACACATTTGGAATTTTTTTCCCAAACGCTTCTAAAAGTTTTTCACGAGTTAAATTAACTTAGACAGAAATTAAAAAGAAATTTTTTAAAAATTGTATAATTAAATTTAAACATATTAACTCACAAATAAATTAATTTTAAATTATAAAGAAACTGATTTTAATTTATTTTTCATTATTTTGATACAAGTACTTATGAAAAAAAATTTGCATTGATAAATTCTAGAGGTGGCAAAACGGGTCATCTCGACCCATTTAGCTCGACCCGCCAAAAGAGGGACAAGTTAAGTTGCTAAGGTTATACCGACTGAAATTGGTACCCCGTCCCATCATAGAGTAGTTGACATGTCACTTTTCATTTTTTTTCTTTTTATGTAATTTCTTTGTTTTGGATCTATTTATTTGGTTGTAGTCAATAATATCACTTTTTGGACAATAAAAATGCAAGGAAGAACAATAAAATTAAATCAAACTTTAATATTCTAATCAAAGAAAGTTTAATGCCTAACAAAATAAAGTAAATATAAACAATACTTCAATAAATCAAATGATGTATAAAAAAATTAATGTAAATAAAGTTCTATATATCTTCTTCATTACAAGAAAATTATTAAATAAAAATTAATTTTAGAGAAAAAAAATAATTAGTTGCTATAGTGATCAAATTAGAGACAATTTTGAAGACTAAAATTTTTTTAATTTCTAAATTAGTTTCTATTAATTAATATCTAAATTTGGTAGCAAAAACTTTGGTAGTCAATTAGATACCAATTTAAAAATCATTTAACAATAATAAAAACTAATGTACAAATTAAAAAAAAATTTAGTCTCTGACATAGTCTCTAATTTAATCATTATAGCAACTAATTATTTTTTATCTCTAAAATTAGTTTCTAGTGCTTCACTTCTTTTCTTTTTCTTTTCTTCTGCACATCAACTTCTCCAAAATGATTACATGATATTTTTACCTTTTACCTTTATTTAATAAATTTGTTGATTACATACGAATTATAAACCCTAAATTTTTGTGTACGGATAAAAGATCAGTTTGTAACTGTGGATCATAATTACTAAACTATAATTGTTTTAATTGTTTTGTTGGCTGGTGCTACTGCTGTGCCAATTCTCTAAAACACAATTTTATTAATAAAAATTATTAATTGTTATATTAATTAAAATAGATATTATTATAAAGATTACAAATTTTTTTAATATTTAAATTAATTTTTATTATTAATAAATACTTTTTAAATTGATATTTGATACCTACCAATTATTTAGATTCTAAGGTTGTTAGTTAAAATTTTGATAGTTAATTAAATATTAGAAACCAATTTAAATATTAATAATATTTTTAGTTTTTAAAATAGTATTTAATTTAATCAATATAAAATTAGTTATTTTTGTATTTAAAATTTATTTTTATTTAATTATTTTTTTTAGTATTTTTAATTGAGTTAGCAAAAGAATACTATATATAATTTAGTTCGTAAAGTACTCTTCTATGTTCCAATTATTGAAAGAGACTCCAGCAAATATGAGTTCATCAAAACTAGGTGATTGGGAAGGATTCTTTACATGATTCTTTAGAATATTGGTTAAATAACTAAAAGGAATTTAAAAAATAAATAAGAGCATAATAAAAAATTACAAAAAAGATACATTTTTACATCTCAGAATAATTTTTTTTTTTCCTCTCTTAATTAGAGTTTCAATAATTTTTTTAGTATTTGTTGGTTGATAATTGTTCTAATGATACTGCTTAAAAAGTCAAAACCCCCAAAATTTCTTTATTAGAAGAAACGCGTTTGCTCCCTAATACTATAATACCCTCTTGTCTAAATAATACCTATTTAAATCTACATGATATCACTCTTTTTATGAAATTATTGAAAAATAAAATAAACAAATAATTTGATACTTTGATAGCAGCCTCATGCACATGCTATCTCAAATAATTTATATGGTAACACTACATTATTTTAGTTAAATATAAGAATAAAGTTCATATTTTAATTTTTTTAGACAAAAATAAATAAAATAAAAAAGGATACTTCAAGGGTGTCCCAATCCTAATACAGACACTTTAAAAATGTTTCAACCTTTATACAAAAAGTGGTCAATGTCAACCTGCACACCATCTGATCTACAAATATTCTTCAACCTCTACCGACTACCAAACCAAGTCTCATTTAAAAGAAATGGTAAGCCACATGAAAAGAAATCATCAACTATCCTATCAAAATTCTTAAACCAGAAATTAATCAAAACAATACATACAAAATAGTCCCTAATACAACCAGAAATGCATAAACACATTTACAAAACAAAGTCATTGTCCACCAACTGATCACAAAGAAACCAATCAAAAAAAAAGAAATCCACTTTCTTCAACACCTAAAGATAAAGATAGTTAACCTACCTACTAACCTACCAGGGCAACAAAAATATTCTTTTATAAATTAGAGTCTTAATTTTATGTTATTATATTAACATATTTGAATAAAATAGTTTTATGAAATTATATTTTAAATTTATATTTCAACAATGAAGATGCCCTCTAGATGTAATGAAGGACCATGTTATGCCTATATAAACATAACAAAAAAAACTACACAAAGAACACAACAATTAAACAACAGTGAGAATGGGTTCTAACTCCAAAGAGAATGAAGTTCCCTTAGAAGTAGAAAAGGTGGATGATTCATACCTTTCTGCTTTGTTGCTTTGTTTCAGCAATGTTCTTCCTGCAGTTCTAAATGCTGCCATAGACATGAATCTGTTTGATGTGATAGCAAAGGCAAAGAGTTGTTGTGATGATGCAAGTTTTTCTGCATCTGAA
>Ga0123342_1010880_pt1 | contig 10220 bp, 4 predicted proteins | sample Turbeawhitnodule_FD_89960 | JGI IMG/M metagenome (GOLD analysis project Ga0123342, IMG submission 89960) | Root nodule microbial communities of legume samples collected from Mexico - Turtle bean Mexico white nodule | ecosystem: Host-associated > Plants > Roots > Nodule | place: Mexico: Nepantla...
GATACACCTCCGAAGAATAAGGAATGCGCGTTTAAAGAAGATATGTTCCCCGGGAATTCCGGAGCACGATTGACAGGACCTATCCACAACCACCCTGAGCCCAAGGAATAGAAAGCCCATTAGACAATCCTATAAATATGTGCTCAAGCCAGAGAAAGGTACGTTTTTGATTCACTTACTAAACCACACTTAGAATCTCATACTTACTTGAGCGTCGGAGTGCCTTCGCAGGTATCCTCCCCGCCCGACCGAAGGAGACACCAAGAAGGAGCGACCGACCGAAAGAGAAGAAGACCGACACGTCAGCAACTACAGTATCTCAACCGACCGTGCCTGGGCCCCATCTCTCCACTCAGGAACAGTTAGTGTTAGAAAAAAAATTTCCAATCAACATTAAAAAAAACTATTAACGCATAATAAAATTAGTTTCATTAATAAAAGAAAATAATCACTTGCAACCTTGAGAAAAAATAATCACATCAATCGAAAAATCTAGATAATATATGTTAAAAATAGTCTATTTAACATTGACCAAAACATTCTAAATAATATTAATAAAAAAATAATAATAATTTACAACAATAAAAAATTCCTAACAATGTATGTAAAAAATAAATTACATTAACTTTAATAAAAAACATGAGTCAACATTAACCTAAAAATATTTCTCCTAATGTCAGTTAAAATATTTTTAAATAATGTTGATGGAGAAATAACTTTAACCTACATTATTTATAAAATAACTCTAATTGATATTGGTTGGAAAAAAAAACTGACATCAACTAAAAATAATCTTATTTGTCATAAAATGAGAAAATATATGTTTTACAAAAAAGAAAAACTTTGTTAATGTCAATCAAGAAAGCTCATACTAATGTAGCTTAAGAAATAACTATAATCTAGCATCAATAATAAAATAATGTTGATAATATAATAAGTTGAGAAATAAATACTATCAACTTTAGTATAAAAGAAACATTCACGGATATTTATAAAAAACAAAGTTGAAATTATAACATTCAAACTTTGATCAAACCAACAATATCTAAGTTCATAGTCAAACTAACGGCACTCCAATTAAAATTGAGCAATAGAGATATATAAACAAAAATATACATGAAATTGAAAATATGAAATCTTTTAAATTTTTTTATTTTTAGATAAAATTTGAAATTTTCTAAATTTAAATAATACAATTACATTTATAAAATTATAGAATTTAAAATTTTTAAAAATTCTTACCTAAACAAAATATTTTATCATAAAAACATTTCAAGTTACCAGCTTATATATACATTACCTTACTCTTGGTCTCTAACTCCTTAAGGTGTATATAAAAAATATGTTTATGTGCAACGTACAAGTTATTTTCCTATCCTAAGGAATAATTAGTAACGATATAAAGTAAATAATTTTGAGAAATAAAAATAATAAATATAAATAATTAAGTACACATAATTATTATATCATAAATAACTTTTTTTATAGAACTTGTGAAATGCATGAAGCGAATACTTATTTCTACATAAATAAAATTGATGACGAAGTAAGTATTTTTAATATATAAATTATAGAAAGAATATATTTTGATTCCACTAAATTTTTTAAAATTTATTGTGTTTTAAAACGCATCACTTCTTTATAAAAGAAAATATAATAAAACTTCAAACCATATTACGAAGTCTACTTTAAGCATAACTCAATATCATAAAATCAATTCATAAGGTGAAGTTTGCACTTATATAATAAAATGTCATAATCTCTAGTTGATGTGGAATCTCCAACAAAACAAAAAAATTGATGTATTTCAAAATTAAAGAATTAAAAAATAAATAAATTTTATGTGAAACTTTGAATATAAGAACAACTTCTAAAATGTTCTCATTGAATAATGCTAAAAAAAACTCTAATTCAATATGATAATTGGGGTTTTTAATAAAGGAGTGGAAGTGTATTTGAATGATTAAACCATTAATTTATAATAAAGAATTTTCATTTACATATTGTAAAAATATAATTTTATTAACTTTGCTGTACAAAAATAGAGTGGTAAGCAACTTGAAATCAATACAAAGTATTGTAGTGATAATTTATATAATAATAGTGTTCAACTAAGAGAAAGGCAGTATATAACAATGTGTTAAATAACGTATCTTGGTGTATTCAACAATATGTTTGGAATGATATTGACTAGGAATATATATAAGTGTGAATCTTTAAATTAATTTGGGAAGAAGACACATAAGATACATCCTCTCTATTTTGTTTGACATTGAAGATTTTGATAATTGTTAGATTAGGATGAATATTAATTAGGGATAAGTTAATCCGCATGGTTTGGATGTATGATTAATGAGGTGGTGTTATGAGAAGGAAAGGTGGATGATAAGTAGAAAAGAGGGTGAGTGAGAAATAATATTCCACTGAAAAAATGTGGAAATGGGAATGGGGTTAACAGGGTGTAGCTTTGGTGGCTGGAAAAGATAGAATTAGGTCAGGTTCATTGGTAAGATCTTGAAGGGTCCCATGCCCAGATCAAAAGGGAGACCCACAATTTCATACATTCTTTACTATATTATGATGTGATGGACCATTACGTGGAGGCCTGCCCTACACCCAATTCCCACAAGCTGCTACATCAGCCAAATGCTAGAGGAACCAGGACAACAAAACGCGTCTAATACTTTTTGTTTTGCATGCTTCTTATATTCTTTCCCAACTTCTCTCTTCATCTCCCTACCTTCCTTTTCCATCTTCATATTCTTTTTTTTTTAAATAAAACGTAATATTATATTTTTAAATAACTTAACTTATATTTTTTATTATTTTTCAGTCACAATATTTGTTTATAGAGTGTTCACAAGAATATTTGTTGTATTCAACGTTCTTTAAAGTAAAGATTTTTTTTTTTTTTAATTTTATACTCTATTTTTGTATCTCGTTGATTTCTTTTTATGATTTTGTGGTTTTTAAAAGAATGAAAAAAAAATATAAGTGAACAAAACACACCAACACTACTAGTAAAAATACCACAAAACTTATCTTAAAATGGATGATGACACCATACTCTCCGACATACTCAAAAGGATATTCACTACAAGAAAGTCATGAAATAGAAACCAATTTTAGAGACAAAAAATAATTAGTTGCTATAGTGACTAAATTAGAGACCATTTTAGGAACTAAATAAATTTTTACTAGTTTCTATTACTGTTAAATGGTTTCTAAATTAGTATCTAATTAGCTACCAAGATTTTTCTACAAAAAACTAAATAATTGGTAGTTAAAACCTTGGTAGCTAATTAGATACTAATTTAGAAACCATTTAACAATAATAGAAACTAATTTAGAAACCAATTTTTTTTTTTAGTTTCTAAATGGTCTCTAATTTAGTTATTATTACAATTAATTATTTTTATATCTAAAAATTAGTTTTTATTAAATTTTTTTTTTTTTTTAGTGATTGTTGATTTTTTTTTTTAAAAAAATATAGAAATACTGGAGAAAGTATGAAGTTTAGGATTTAGGGTTGAAAAATTTTTCAATTTCTTTTTAGTGCGAATATGTATACAACCCAACAGTAAATTTATAGAATAATTTTTTTTTTCACAGAAATATGAGTCTATATGAAAAAATAGAGAAATCCTAAAAAGTTATAAAAAAACTAATGTCCTTTATGCGGTTGTAATTAATATTTTTTTTATTTGAATAATGATAAAGTGATGGAATTATGTTTGGGTGAAGGTGTTGATTGAAGTTTTTGAGTGAGTGGAAAGTCGTAATTAACAATCTCACAAAAATAGTTTCATCATAATATCAATGTGGTTAGTTATGTATTAGATGAATCTAGGGCCTTTTCTTGATATAGGATCAAAGATTGCATGAACAACTTTCTCTCTCATTTTGATGCCAAATTTGCTTCTACATCCCAATGAAAATCAATTGTGATTTTAGATTTTCCTGTTCATGCAGAATCTATCATTGGTATGTGGTCCAAAAACATGAAAATGGATGTTATGATATGGATTGACAAAGATCTAAGATTGTAGGGTCAATACTCAAGAGTACCTTCTCTCATGCTTTACTCATCTTACTAGTTGTTATCACCTATAGTTCAACACTTCATGTTAAACACGAGTTTCTTTTTCTCTCTAAATTCTTTTACAGTTTGAGTAAATTTGTTTAACCATAGCAAATAAAGTTGAAATAGTAACTAAATAAGCAAAGTTAATGAATTTATCAACCTATTCAAAACTTTGGGAAGTTTATTAACACTGAAAAAACAATTTTTGGAACAGGTTTTGGAAAAAGTGTATGGTCGTGATCTTGACTTAGGTAACTTAAAAGTTGAATGGATCTTTATGCTATATTTCCACAGTGACTCATACAAGTCTAAATTTGATCAAGGTCCAGAAATTGCCTTTTCTTTCAGGATAAGGCTTAAAGGGTTATTTTTTTTCACCAAAGGTGCATTTCCCCCCGTAAATCATCAAAATAGATGATTTAAAAATAAATATAGATTTAAATAAGTTTTTATTGGGTTAATCGTTAAAATACAATTTTAGTTTTTTGAAGTTGAGACTTGAGGGACAGTTTATATTTTTCTTAATTGAAGTTGTGAATTGAGAATTTTATTTTATTTAATAAAGTTGTCATACGAGTATCATTCCATTTTTTATAACTCTTGTATTTTTAAAACTATTATATATATATATATATATTTTGTAAAAGTATAATCAATATTTAAAAAATAAAATTATGTGTATATTTTTTTTTATAAAAATTTTCATGTTAGACATTATTATGCAACTTGACATTTCAGTTAAACTGATATTTCAAACAACAACAATAATTTGTCATCATATGAAAAAAACATATTATTAAAAAAAAGAAAAAAATACAAAAATTATGTGTATATTTATTATGAATATATATATATATATATATTATAATTTATTAATTAAATTTTAACTTATAATAGTGTTATTTAAAAAAATAATATTTAGATATTTAATTTTTAAGATGTAATTAGCTATTTTTAAGATGAAATTTTTAATTATTTTTTTTAAATTTAAACATACAGGTTAATATAGGATTTAAGTGAATTTGTGTCATGTAATTTAAAAGGGAAATATTGTCTTTATTTCATGTATTATCACGTTATTAACTATTAAAAACATTTTATAAATGACTTTTCAATAATCTTACATTGATTTGGCTCAACTAAAATCAAACTGTATATTTAGAAATATTTCGATTTAAGTTTAAAATTATCGATCATATTAACTTCAATTTTATTTTACTTCTTAAAAGTGTGTGTGTATATTTAAGGTGGTGTTATTTAGTGCACTATCTTTCTATCTTATGATTTATTTTTCTTGGTGAACAAGCAACTCTCAAATAAGGATCTAATTTTATCAATGAAAATAATAGAATTTTATAGAACTCATGATTATAGATTATTGAGAATGTGAATTGTTGTACTTGAGGTTTGTAGTATTTTGTTTTGAAATTACTTGTATAATATTGGAAATTGACAATGTTAATTAAATACAATTTGTCAAATTGAGATTGGTTAAATATTTGAATGGGTGATATGTACACAAAAGTATAAAAATGTATTTGAAACTTGGTAAAAGCTATAAAAATGAATTTAAGAATTTGGAACTTATTTGAAAATATTGATTTCTCAAAAAGTTAATTAATACAAATACAAGAAAATCATCAAATAGAAACCAATTTTTAGAGACCAAAATAATTAGTTGCAATAGTAACTAAATTAGAGACCATTTTAGAAACTAAAAAAAATTTTAGTTTTTATATTAGTTTTTATTATTGTTAAATAGTTTCTAAATTGGTATCTAATTAATAACCAAGGTTTTAACTACCAATTATTTAGTTTCTAAATTTGGTAGCAAAAACCTTGGTTGCTAATTAAATACCAATTTAGAAACTATTTGACAATAATAGAAACTAATTTAGAAACCAATTTTTGTTTTAATTTCTAAAATGGTCTCTAATTTAGTTACTATTGTAACTAATTATTTTGGTCTCTAAAAATTGGTTTTTATTTAATGATTTTCTTGTAGTGTCTTTAATGTTAAATAATCCTAATTTGTTTGAGTTTGTAAACAAGTAAGTTTGAGTGAAAAATATTTTTGTTTTGATGTTTAAGATTATATACGAAAGTTATAATTAATGGCTTTTTACATGGTTTGTATTTTGAATTCTGCATAACTGTCTATCATAATGGAATCTTATCACGTAAATAATAATTCGTCTAAATATTCTATAAATCCACCCAACAAATAAGATTTTCTCTATCGAATCTCAACTCGAGAGCAATAGATACTTTTTTTCTAAATTAGATCCACTTAGTGAATATAGTTAGCCTAACCATGTTACTCTGGTAAAAATAAAATGTTATATGGAATACGTCTAATTTAAGCTTTATATACATATTTTGTTGGAAAGTAATGGTTACTGTGATAAATACATGTGTTATAGGTTGTAATCAAAGATGTACTACTAATAGATTGATATTTTGTGTAATTTAATTAGTGGATTCAACAAAATTTTAGACTCTACTAGTATGTTAAATCATATAAACAAAATTATCAAATGATGAAAACAAAAGAAGATTCCTAACATCAAGTTGTTGGGAAAAGTCATTGTTACTTGATGAGGAATTACTCTCTTAGATAAGGTTGCTAGATAAAATCTATAGGAGAATGAATTATTGTCAGTAAAAAAATCATATATTATGATGGATGTTAATCTCTTAGTTTGAATTAGCAATTTTTCAAAAAACAATTAATTCTTATACTATTTTTAGTTTGAGTTTACTATTTATTGGATCAACGTGCTTACTGCAAAACAAAAAATAAATAATTTCAATATTTATAAATATAATTAAGGTTCAACAACATCTATATTATTAACCAATAAACTATCAATTCATTTCTAAAGTGTTTTTTTTCTTCTAAAAAGTCCTAAAGTAAACAAACTATATAAGTATTTAATCACGTATTAGAAATTATACCAAATAGCCTTGTAGCATTAAAAATTACTACAATTAATCCGTGAAATTTGATAAATTAATGAAATATTCAATAATTAGGTTAAAGAGGACACTTAAGAGACGAATTAACTATTTATCCAATTATTATTATAGATATATTTTAAAATTTACAATAATAATTTAATTTTCATTAGATAAAATACAAAAAAGATAAATCTCATGTTAATTATCTGAGATTTGACTTTTCATCGCGTGCATAAAGAAGATTTGGTTCAAAAAGGTAAAATTCATTTTTAGCTATTAAAATAGTCTTTGTATGAGAATAAAATTAATATATAAATTTATGAAAATATCTTTTCATGATAAAATGGTAGTTAAATTTATGAAGCATGAAATAGGTTTTATTTGTCATCTAGCAAAGTAGCATATATGGTTATTTTCCTTTTCAAATTGATTCCTCAAATCCAGAATGGATATGAAGCTATAACATGTCCCATTGAAAGATACGCAGCACCAAAGTTCTCTCTCTTTTTTTTTGAAAAGAAGTCAAGTACATTCTTAACTATAAATCTAAAATATTCTCTCCATTAAACACATACAAAGAGAAATGATATCTTTGACATGTTACATTCATTTAACATTTAAATAAATTTTTACTTTATTTTATTATGATATAATATTTTATTTTAAAAAAGCAGTTGTAAAGTTCTTTTATAAAAAATAATAATTTTTTTTAAAAAAACACTATATAGTTATTTCAACTCTTACACTACAAAGAAATTCATGAAATTGAAACCAATTTTTAGAAACAAAAAATAATTAGTTGTTATAATGACTAATATAGAGACCATTTTAGAGACTAAAACAATCTTGGTTTCTAAATTAGTTTCTATTATTGTTAAATGATTTCTGAATTGGTTTCTAATTAGCAACTAATATTTTTGCTATCAAATTTAGAATCTAAATAATTGGTAACAAAAATATTGGTTGTTAATTAGACACCAATTTAAAAATCATTTAACAATAATAGAAACTAATTTAGAAACCAAAATTTTTCTAGTCTTTAAAATTGTCTCTAATTTAGTCACTAAAACAACTAATTATTTTTTATATATAAAAATTGGTTTCTATTTTATGATTTTCGTATTACTTTAAAAAAAAACAAAGTAGTTGTAGACGCTTATTAAGTTATAAAGTAGTTATTTTTACTACTTATTTATTGAAATAGAAACAACAAAAGAAAAAAGAAAGAATGAAGCGTGTACTTGTGACAGAAGATTGCTCTCAATGAAATGTGAAGGAAGTAATGATTGTAATTTGTGGGAAAAACACAGAAGATATGCATTAATATTGAAGCATGAAAAAGAAAAAGAAAGTGTTTTTGAGTGATGGAAAGGTATGGTACGTGAGTGTGCACTGAAGGTTGAAGCACGCGAGAAGAAATGGCATGCAAATAAGAAGCATTGCTTTCCTGTGCTGCAGTCACGCTTCCAGTCCTCGGAATAATTAGAAAATCTTTGGGATACCCTATCAATTCTGTTTGTGCTGCCACTTTCCACAAACAAACATTCTCCACCTTCTTCTTTAGCCAACACAAAACGCTTCTTTCGTTCTATATTCTTCTAAGTTTCAACACAAAAATCAAAGTGGATTTCAATGTACTCACAGTTTTTATTTTTATTTTTGTATCATAGTTGTGGTTAAAGGCAAAGTACATATGTATGATGTATTTGTTTTAGATTTAGAATCCCACTTATATTCTTTGTGTGAATCTCAAACTAATTGTATTACAAATTTTAATATAAAAATATTTAAAATATTGATTTCACAACAATTAGAAATATAATGAATTCATAATATATAAATGTGTGATGCAAACTTTACATTCATTTTATGAAATTTGAAACATAAACAAACTTACTTAGATCACATGTCTCATGCCAGAGTCTCATCATCAACCTCAATCCTAAATTTTTTTTTCTCCCTTTTTCTCTCAATCCTAACCATCTTCCTTTGATGTCACGTTCTTCGGTGCTCCATCCATAACACTGCCTGCGTGTGCTCCAATGCCAAATCTTCTCCGGATCTTGACATGGGAACCCCACCGCCACGAACACGCTTTTAGACACGAGTGAAAAATTGATGCGCTATGCATCACTGCGTCGTTAGATGGAGTAAAATGTCGCATCTTTTTCGAAGGTTGGAGTTGAGAATCCCATCACTGTAGTTGTCAAATAAATCTCCACCTACGAAAACGTTGAGTTGAGTTTACAAAGAGAAAGTAGAAGCGATGGGGAATGGGAGAATTGGTTTGGATGGTTTGAAGAGAGTGGGGCAATGGTGGTTTGGGAAACACACTGAGATATTGAATGCCAGAGCCATGCCTTATCTATGTCTATCTACGAATTTTAGTGTGAATTTGAAAAAAAAAATCATTAGATGCGTTCTCTTGAAGAGTAGAGTGAGCAGTGCCAAGAAACTCGTGAAGGAAAACCAAATGTTAACATCAGAGCCTCTTCGCCTCCATTTTCATCTTTGATGCATTCAACAAATTCGACAACTTCTCTGAATTCTCCTCCTTCGTCATTTCCACACTGGTATTTTTTTTAAAACCACTACATCAATTTGACTATTGACCCTTAATGTTTTGACAAAAAAGGTAATTATACCTTAAAATAAAATGTTTTGTCTTTATTCTTTTTCAAAAAAAATATGAGAAAAAAATTAAATTAATATAAAACACATAGGGGTGTTTCAACCAAGAAAGAATATCATAAATTTCAGTTCCCTTGAGAACCTATACATGTAAGGTACACATGATAGTAAGACCTATACTTTTTTCTCTTTATACCAAAATAGGTAGGCATAATATTAGTTCCTAGACAATGACTACTCAAAATTTAAAAGATTGAAATTTTCCATTGAATTATAGTAACTAGGCACTATATTTTGAACTACCACAATGGAGCTTAATTAGATCATGTTATAACTTTAATAGCATTAATCATATTTTATACCATGTTTTTATTTTCCACTAGAGAAATTTCATAGTGTAACTGTACCGTCCAGGTCATCAGGTGTGATGACGTGGACAAGAGAAAGGTAGGTGGTCAAGAAGTCAACATAGTCGCCGTATAGTCAACATAGTCAACATAGCGCAAGAGATACGACGCTTAAGTTAAAGCCCAAGTGGCCGCAA
>Ga0123342_1010881_pt1 | contig 10219 bp, 4 predicted proteins | sample Turbeawhitnodule_FD_89960 | JGI IMG/M metagenome (GOLD analysis project Ga0123342, IMG submission 89960) | Root nodule microbial communities of legume samples collected from Mexico - Turtle bean Mexico white nodule | ecosystem: Host-associated > Plants > Roots > Nodule | place: Mexico: Nepantla...
AAGACTGCCACTTTTCCTTCACCATCCCATTAAAGCCTCCCTCCATATGCCATGCATCAATGGTTCGGAACGGTTTAGGACCCCAGTCCTTCTCCATGGACTTCACCACCAAAGCACAGTGATTTGAAACTTCCCTATGCTGGACATACTGCTTACACATTAGCCAAATATTCAACCATTCTTCAGAAACAAGAATTCTATCAAGCCTGCTCTTAGCTGAACCATTTGATTTAAACCACGTGTATTTCTTGCCAACTATGGGTAGATCCAATAACAAATTGGAATCTATGAACCTATTAAAACCATTGATCTCGCTTGTGTGGCTACCAGATTGGTCCCCTCTACCACTAGAACCTTTTCTTTCCCTACTACTTCTTACAGCATTAAAATCCCCACAGAAACACCAAACCGACTCCTGAGAGACCGCTTTGATATTGGTGAGCTCCTCCCAAAGTATCTTTTTATCTCTTAATGTACAAGCAGAATAGATGTTTGCTATAACACATCTTCTTTTAGAAATTAAGTGTTGGCCAACAATAACAACAAAACCCTTCCCCATCATATGACTCTCATAGCAGAAGGCTTCTTTGTGCCACATGGATAGTAAGGCTTCTATAATGTGTCTTCAATTTTAGAATACTGTTTATAAATTTGTTCTACAACTTCACTTGAGTTGGTTTAAAGCTCAAATATATAATTTTATATTTTGGATATTTTAAATGTAATAAAAGAATTAATTTTTAATTAAGAATTATTATAAACTATGGATTTTTAAATCATTAAAACAATTTATGTTTAGGAAAATATTTTATTTTATAAATTTCAACTATTATTTCAGAAATACAGCTAAAATTTGCAAAAGGTTAAATATGGAAAATACCACTCAATAGCTGACTTTAAGTTTTATAAAAAGAACTACTTGATTGTATACTTAATAGAAAATAAATTATTTTTTGTAAACTATCACATGTTAAACTAAGTAATTGGATTTTGTATACATAAAGTTATACCAAAATATAGTGTGTTATAATTAACATATTAAAAATAAAAATTCGTATAAACGAATATTTTAAAAAAATAAACTGTCTTAATAGCGTTTAGAAAAACAGAAGACTTTTTTTTTTATAATTTATATAGATGTAAAGTTGACGGATTAATTTGAGGTATTATTATATTTAAATTTAGATTTTTTTTTAATTTTCTTCTAATATGTGATTGGGCATTTTTTCTTTAAAATTGAAGTCTACTGAATTTATAAGTTAAAAAAATATATAAAGGAAGACTTAATTAATTAAAATATTAAAAAAGGTACACAAAATAGAATTAAAGAATATTGCTTTAAAAAACTAAAATAATGAATTTAAAAAATTAAAATAAAGAGACTAAAATGGCATGAGAAATTAAGAGGTTTGGTTCTACCCTGAGTCTCCGTCACCGATCAACCAACTGCTTCGCCGCTTGCGCCGCCACTCTCCCGCTGCATCTCTGTTTTCAGTCCATTAGAGGTTAAACTTCCTTAACTTTCGATTTTTGCTTCTTTTGCATCACCGTGTTCAACGTTCCATATACGAATTTGGGAATTGTTATGCACCCATAGCTGTAAATTTGTTTTTAATAATATAATAAATCTACGAACATATGAAGAATAATAGTTTGCTATAGAGAAAGGCACCGTTAATAGCCAGTGAGGTTGTGGGACTGAGAGAAACCTCTTTCAATTGCAAGAGAAGATGGGTGTGTCTTACTTTTTCTATTTTTTTTTTCAATTTTTGGTTGTTGTGATCTTTTTATGTAGTTTTATTGAGGAGAACGCTTAATTTAAGCTTGAGTTACTGGTAAATTTGAGATTTTTTTAATGTAGAATCATTCGGGATTGGCTATGCCTATGGAATTGCTAGGTTTTGCCGTTCAGATGTCGTATGTGGGAGGTCAGTTCAACCAAATTATTTTGGGGTTATTTGGGTGCAAGCTATGGTAGTTTAAGGCAATGTATGATGAAGATATGCTGACACACTGGTATTTGATTGCTCATGTGGAAATTGGAATTGAAATCAGTCAGATTGGCAAGTAATCTTGGAAGTTTAGAGTGATAGAATTAACATAAGATGTTAGATACGACTACACATGAGGCCAAGAGATGATGCAATTAATTTTTGTATTTGAAGTTCTGTGTGTTTGAGATTTTGAAGTAGCCAGACAAGGATAGGATTTAGTGGTTGAGGGAAGGAAGCCTTTTTTTACTCTCTGGTGGTTGAAGAAACTAACTGTAAATTAAACCCTTTTCATGAACTAATTTCCCTTTTATTTTTATTTTTATGCTTTCTCGAGTGAGAAATTGGAAGCAGTTGCAAGCACTTTAAGTTGTGATCTTTGCGTATATGTGTTTAAGGTGGTGGACTCCAGTCTTAAGGCGTTCATGACTATGTTTTTATGGTTATTCCAAATCCTTCATGTGATGTAGTCTGTCTCTTTCCATTCATATCTCCTTTTTTTTCTTCAGTTTTGCTGTCAAGATGTTTGGGTTTGCTTTGTCTTAAATTGTGGGATGATAGGATCACTGTGAAATATCAGTAGTTTTGTAAACAGTAACACTGTGCAGAGCACTTACGTGAATTTATAGGAGGATTTTGAGATAAGATAAGAAATGCAGTGTTAATTTAGAATTAGAAGTTAATGTAATTGAGGACATTAGTGTCTTAATCAAGGTTCTACCAACAACCTTAAGGCCACTTTAAGAGATATTAATTCCTTAGCATTGGTAAGAAGCTAGATGGCATAATTGGGATATGTGCATTCTATTATAAAGGCCTATACATTATTTTGTTGTGATTTGTTGTTACTGGTCCATCTGATTCCTATGGTATGTTGTGCTGAAGTTTAAGGAGTCATATAAGTGATTTAAAAACATCAATTAAGTAGACTGAAATTTTTTCTTTGGGTGCATTTGTTAAAAACAGTAATTCAACTGAGAAGTATTAGAATAGGTATGGAATAGAATCCGAGCAAGCTCACACATTACCCTTGTATCATTGGAGAGGGTGTTATGCAGCCTACAAACCTTCCACATGACATTATTATTAATTCTTTTAAGTATTGCAGTCTAAATGAAAGACTTGTTCTTAGTTTTAGATTTCTACAAGGTTTGATGAGACTTTTCCTATTCAAGGAACAGTAACTGAAAAAAAAAAAGGATATACAGGGAAAGGGCATAGAAGGATCATGGAACCATATCCTTTTATCTGGTCACGAAGAGAAATAAATAGAGTCAAGGAGTCCCAAAAGGGTATCCAATTAAAAAAAATTATTGTCATTTAAATTTTGAAATAAGTTGAAATTCTATGAAAGCCAAAATAAATCTTGTACATTAAAAATTGCGGGGAGGAGAATTTAGAGGTTAAAGGTGATAAAGGCATGGAAAGGCACAATTCAAGGGGTATTTCCTACGCATAGGCTGTCCCTAATTTTAGTGAGTCATTAGCATCCTTCAAGGTAAGAAAGTATTAAAGGTAGCATGCCCCAAAGTTTTCAATTGCAATATTGAGAGTCTCAAACGGTTTTGGCATAATTCCTATTTGGATCTAAAACGTACTGAAGATTATCTGGTGCCACCCCATGCCACATTCTGGCATTCATTACTTTTTATGCTGCATATTAGTTTTGTAAACAATTTCATCAGTTGTAGTATGTAGGATACTGTTAATTTTGATTTTGTGAATTTAGATTTCTTGAGTTGTGTAACTAAATAACCACTTAATTTGCTATAATTTAATCAACGCAACTGTCTTCAGATTTTACTTGAAACGTTTATTTGACATATTTAGTTACTAATGAATAGAAACTAGATTTCTATGCAATTTATTGTATAGTGTACTTAAAGAAGAGAACTTTCACCGCAAATTAGGATGACAGGGAGGTATTCCCGTGCCTGCAGATGACTGATTTCCTTAAAATAATAAGTTTCAATATTTTTATGAGATTATCCTGACTCATTATAGTTTCTTGTCCGCATATTAAATATATAAATATCTTATAATGATCACCGGACTGTGCAATTGTATGGCCAACTTATTTCTGATCTGATTTTGCCACAACCGATTCATTCTGGTATTTGGTATTTGTTACCACAAGCGCATCAGTCGTAATTGATTTGTTTCACAGTTTTTTAAATTTTCCAATGTTCTAATTTGTCTCAGGTTGTCTTATCACATAGAAAACAGCATGAATTTTGCAGCATCATTTTGCAGAAGATTGAATATCAAGGAACTTGTGACAAATGTTCCTGTGTATAGAAGCACCAGTGGTATAGCCTCATTATCCTATATTGGCTACTGTATGGTGTCTTTGTAAAGTAAGCTATCTAATGAATTTTTGACCCACTGCTGCTATAGATGTTTCTGGAGAAGGTTTGAGTATGGTGTTCAGGCGTTGGGCTACCAAAAAGACTGCTGGTTCTACAAAGAACGGACGGGATTCAAAACCCAAGAACCTTGGAGTGAAGAAATTTGGTGGGGAGGTATTTGTTTTACACTTTTGAGAACTAATTATTGCCATTTAGGTAGAGGAAGTGAGAACTGAATCTGGAAGTTCTGGATATGGTTCATTGACTTCATTCACTCATGATGCAATTCTTTTCTTACAATGCAGAGGGTGATACCTGGAAATATCATTGTCCGACAACGTGGCACTCGTTTTCATCCAGGAAACTATGTCGGACTTGGGAAAGATCATACTTTGTTTGCATTGAAAGAGGGATTGGTGAAGTTTGAAAAGAACAAGCTGACTGGTCGCAAATGGGTGCATGTTGAGCCTAAGGAAGGTCATGTTCTCCACCCTTTGTATGCAAATGCCTCTGCTTCTGAAGTAAAGGTTGCTGTCTAAGTCTCACCACTGTCATCGATGATAGAAATTTGTTTCCAGTGACAGAATTCAGCTTACTTTCTTGGCTTATGTTTCTCACTCTGCTTTAGTTTTCACCTTCTTTTATTGGAATCATCTAAAAGAATGGTTCTTAAACATGCTTAGGAGTTTCTCCTTTTCTTGTTTGATTATGTCTGATTATTAAGTGCAATGGTTTAATCAGTCAGTTAGCTAGCATAACAACATTTACTTTGGTTTACTAATTGTATAAGAAAGTTTTTGAGGGCCAAAATAATTTGTTAGAGGACCAAAGGAAGGTGTTTGTACTGTATTTCATTTATAAGCACCTGTTCTTGTAACTTTTTACTGTTGTGGAGCTTATTGAATAAGCTATATTAACAATAAAATGTTTCTTGTGAGGTGAGTAATGTGTAATAATAAAATTCAGAGTATTGAAGTTAGTCTAACATATTTTGTTGAATAATGGGTTCTTTCATCAACAAAAACTGTAAAATAATCAATTCCAATCTGCACCCAATTTTGCCATTAAAATGACAAAAATATTCCTAAAAAATAACGAAAATATCACTGCAAAATGACAAAAATAACCTTTCATGAAAGGAGGGTGTAGATAAAAACATGCTTTTGAGACTATTTTTTTTGCATAGTGATGAGTTTGAGTAGGAACTTGTCGCATATTTGATAAAAAAAAATGATGAAGATGAATACTTGTCGATGTTTATGGATAAACAATTATAACACGTAATTAATTGTAAGTGTAAATGAAGTCTCATATAAATTAGTGATAAAAAAGGTGTAAGATCTAATTTCATGCATTTCTCTAGCTATTGAAAATTTTTATTGTTGAAGACATTACTACATGTCTTTTTCATTAGCAAAAAAATTGTTTTTAACTTCATAGGATTATATAGGTTACTTAAAGTAATTTTTTTTTTTTTTGATACATAGAGGACAAGTATGCCTACATAGGTAATTCATCAATTATGTCACACATTCAATTCCTTGTCATCAAAGGATATTATTAGTCCAACTCTTTTATAAAAAAAAATTCAAGGGGATTTTCTTTATTAATTATGCTAACTTCAATTTCTATTTTTAATTTTTGTTGACTCTTTATAGTGTAAATGATATAAGGTGCTTGAAAAATGTTGGTGTTTCTTCTTTAAATTCAGTGATTATTCCTGTTATATGTTTTGCAACTTTAGAGTTTGATCTAGCTGATAGAGTTATATGATAATTTGACTTTTTCTAATGTATTTCTAACTACTCATTCAACTTGGATCTACTTCACAAAGAAGACATCAAAGAAATAACAAATGAATATTAAACACAATATAATAAAGAATGAATAACAATGTGAAACAATCACCTATATAAAATGTGAAACATCCACAATATTATATTGACTAGTATAGTCTTCCACACAGGCATATATACACATACCCACCCACTCATCACACACACATTCACACACATCTAATTTAAACAAAATTATCATAAAATAAATAAATATTATATAATAATTATAAAATAACAAGTATCACCAAAATAAAAAATATTAATAAAAATTAAGAAACAAACGTAACATATAAGAACATAAAATAATCTTGCATACGAATACAACTTTTATAAAAAAAATACACATACTTATCCATTAAGAAAATAATAATTATAAAATAGTGCATGCAAAGACAAATTCTTAATACATTCATTGTAAAAGCAATGTTTAATAAAAGTCATATATAAAATACAGTTTTTTCAAAAAGTTTATTACTATTTAATTTATTTATTTATTTTTAATTGAATAAAATTTTGTTTATGTGACTGCCTAGTAATAAAGTATATATTCTCTGACCTTTTCTTCCAACTTTTCCTTTTGAAGAGTTCCATTATGGTGTTGAAGAAGGAAAAATAATTTACTTTTTATAAATATTTTATATTATAATAGTATTTTAAAATAAAAATAAAGGATGAATTATAATAAATTTTATATTATAATTGTTTATGTATGAAAAAAAATCTAATTTTACTTAAGAGTTCATTAAAGTTAGAAATTGGTCAGTTTACGGAATATTGAAGAGAAATATCATCACAAAATCAAAATGTAATTATATTGCTTCTTTTATTAGAAATACAGTACAACAATTTATTCTATAATATGAATATTGTTTCTACAGTTTTATTTACACAAAAAAATTGCCTGGGAGTATTTTTTTTGTCATTAATCAAAATTAAAAATAATTTATAAATCTTAAATAAATTCAACTCTACTTTATACTTTTAATTAAGTCTCATCTCAATCTGAGTCTTCCACAAATAATATATTATATTAATACATTTTTTAACTATTTTTTTTGAAAAGTTTTAAAAAACCATTTTATTAAGATTCAAGAAACCATACATCAAATTTATAAATAAAAGATACACTAGCAAAAAAATATTACGTAATATTAATTTTTTTAACTAATAATCTAAATTTCATTTGGAAATGTTGATGAATCTTCATTTCTTCAATCATTAATTGGGTCACCTCAAATTTGATTCATCTTCATGTTTTGCTTTCATACCAAGTGACTTCTTGGAAACAATCTCTTTGACTTATTGGCACAAATGAAGAACTTTTTTCCTTAATAAGATAAATTCAACCATATCTTTTCTCTAGAACCTCAAAAATATCTAAATATTTATGATTCTTGAAAATGAAAACACTATTTTATGGTGCCAATTAGCAGATTTAGGTGATTCAAAATTTAAAATATATTTTTTTAAAATTTATATATATATATATATACATACTAATTCTTTCATACTTTAATTAGAAACTAAAATAAAAAAAAAGAAATAAGAAAAAGAATAATATTTTTAAAAGAATATTTTTCCTTGGACAACAAGTGACAAGACCACATCCCATATATCTGACTTGAATTAGACAAAATTTCTTTGCTTCATCATCATTCAGACATCTAAATTAAATTCTTCAACATTCATTTTTTTTATTTTTTTTATATAAATATAAAGAATATATTTAAAGTTCATTTAACAATATTAAGGAAAAACATCACAAAGGAAAAACAAGTTTAAAATATGATTATTGAAAGTTGAATATAAACAAAGCATAATATAAAGAAACATAAAATAAAAGTGTCTAATACTAGGAAACAATAGATTCTATAATATATATATATATATATATATATATATATATATATATATATATGAATTGTTTTAATTATATAATGCATTGAATAACTTTTAATTATAATTTGAAATTGTTACAATTTAGATTACATTGGGATCTTGCAGGAACTTTCCAAAGTCATCCATGACTGCACATGACCAAAAGCTCTTAACCTAATCAACACAGAAACCACAAATAAAAATCTAAACAGTGACAGAGACATAAGTATTAATTTGTTATCACCATTTTCAATATCCAAAAGGTCCTTTAGCACCCCAATGGAACCTTCTCATCAACCTCGTACTTTCTAACCTCTTTCCATTTCCACCATCAACACCCTTTTGATTTTCCCACCATGATCATTCTCCTGGAAGTTTCCCTCACCCTTATATGATACTATAAATACAAACCCTAGCTTCAATCTTTGTAAATATTGTACCTTTTACTCACAAACTAGTTCTTCACAACTGGGTTTTGGTTGGTTGATTTAGTTCATTGTTTTGCTGAGAAGGAGTTGATCATCATCGTAGAGACAATGCTTGGAGTTAACAACAACCATGGTGTGATGATGAAGAGCAAAGGGAGGAGCAAAAGGGTTCATAAGAAGGATGTTAAAGTGACATATATCTCAAGCCCCATGAAGGTGAAGACCAGTGCCTCCAACTTCAGAGCCCTTGTGCAAGAACTCACTGGTCAAGCCTCCAATGTTGCTGAGATGTTTGTGGAAGCTGATTTTTACAACTATGATGGTGTTCTTGATGATGGTAACCAAAAGGGAGCAAATATTCAGCAATTGAGTGGTACAAGTGAAACCTATTTTCATGATTCTACTTGGTTCAAATCTCTTGATGATCACTTGCATTCTGGCTCTTTCATGGAACCACTAAATGAACAACTTCAATGTGAACTCTTCAGCTTTGATATTATTTAGTTGGTTTTATCATCATCCATTGGAAGCAAGAAGAAGAACTACCTTTCCCTTGATTTTTTTTATCCTTACACATGAAGGGAAAGTGGTGACTTTTGTTGCAGAATTAGTTATATATATATATATATAATTGAATTTTTCTTATAAGTTAAATTAAGTTGTGCACTTCGAATTTTTCATTTTATTTCTTCAAAAATTATAAGTGCATAAGTTGATTTTTATTTATAAAAGGAGTTTAATTGATTTAATTTATTTATTTTATAGTTGTTGTTAGAAGGTTTATTTAAATTTACCCGTCTATATATGTATTAACTTACTAGTAGGGTATTGAGTTTAGTATTTTCTTATATATTGTGTATACAGTATACATATAATGAATTTATAAAATGAATATTGAGTGTAATTCTCGCATTCCCTTTATCTTTCACACACATTTCTTTTTCTTTTTTTCTCCTTTGTTTTGATTTTTTTCTTCTATATATTGTCTTTTCCAAATTTTGATACATCCTCTAAGGTTGAAGAATCAGAAATCATTTTCATCCAATCAAATTTTAAAACAGAGTAAGTTTCTTTTTAATCCAAAGATTCTTTATTCTCTTTATTTTCTTATTACATTATGATAGAACACAAAAAACAAGTGTTACTTATACTAGACTAACTATGATTAAGCCTACAAAATATTAAGTCTACTAAACTAGGGTTTACTAAAATTCTTCTCTTCTTCCTTATTTTTCATAATATCTCACTTATATATGTGAGATTTAGGTTAACATAGATTGGGCATGTATGCTATTGGGCCTATCCTAACATTATTATCTGTTTCAGAAAACACTTTGTCCCCAAAATGTAGTCTTAAATGCAGTTGGGCCACTGGTGCTTCTTGGGCTGAGGTTGGACCGTTTGAGCATTTGTTTGGTTGTGGGGTGAAGCAGAAAATTGGGTCGCGGGGGCGTTTTGGGTTTGCTAGGTTGGTTTGGGGCGCCACTTTCTCTTGTGCATTAGGGTTTGGTGTGCCGCTTGCTCTTGTGCATTCCACACAATTGCTGATGTTGCATTTCTTTCTTTTTCTTTTTTTTAAATGGGAGAAACAACTTTTGGTATTCGAAAGGGAATGAGGGGGGCGGGGGGGGGGGGGGGGGGGGAAAAAAAGTGGGGGGGGGGGGGGGGGGGGGGGGGCGTGACAGGGGGGTGAAACCGCGCGGGGGGGGGGGGCGGGGGGGGCGGGGGGGGGGGGG
>Ga0123342_1010882_pt1 | contig 10219 bp, 3 predicted proteins | sample Turbeawhitnodule_FD_89960 | JGI IMG/M metagenome (GOLD analysis project Ga0123342, IMG submission 89960) | Root nodule microbial communities of legume samples collected from Mexico - Turtle bean Mexico white nodule | ecosystem: Host-associated > Plants > Roots > Nodule | place: Mexico: Nepantla...
TGATTGTTTATTGTTGAGATTTGAAGAAATTTGAATAATTTGAGAAATTGATCATGTAATTTGGTTTTCTTTTTTGATTTAATTGTGTATATTATAAAATTCTATTTTCACTAGCTTACCCTTTTTCTTGTTGTGTTTGAACTGCGATGACGGTACTATATACACGAGCAGATGACCATACAGGTGCAGGAGAGCCTTAGAGGTTTCAGAGTCTTATTTTGAGTTGAGGTTTCATGTATTAGGAATGTTTTTGAAAAACTCCAAGTTTGTACAAAAACTGGTATAACTTTTATTGTAATAGTTATATGTAAATTATAGGTGTTACAATGTACTAAGCTAAAATCAAAGCATATTGTAGAAAAGCCTGTATTAATCTATATTTACAGCAGATAAAACAAAAAGAAAGAGTGAGGAAAAATATGATGTTGGTTAAAAGATAATTGGGGAAATCAAACTCATTAGATTTTTATTAATTATTCCTCCTAAATTGTTTCATTGGATTAAATTAGTTATTTATTATTATATTAATGTTGAGATTTTTTTTTTCCATAACGTAACTTCGACTACACCTTTACATATATCATTTTATTTAAAAAAAAAAAATATTTTGGATTCTACAATGTGAAAATGCATTATTTTCTATTTACATCTTCCATAATTTTATTAACTATCCCTACAAAATTGTTAATTGAGTTAAATTAGTTATTTATTATCATGTTAATGTAGGGGTCGTTTCTTCCTGCATATATGTAACTTTTACTACCATTCATAGTTCACACAAAAAAATCATTTTATTCTTAAAAAAAATACATTATAAATTTTACAACCTAGAAATGTATTATTTTCTATTTTCACCTTTCATGTTTTGATTAATTATCCCTACTAAATCATTTCATTGAATTAAACTAATTATTTATTATCATGTTAATATTGAGGACGTTTCTTCCTCCATCTCAGTAGCTCCTAATACAATTCATAGGTCACACAAAAAGATCATTTTCTTCTTAAAAAAATACATTTTGAATTCTACAACCTGAAAATGTATTATTTTGTAATTACGCCATCCATATTTTTATTACTTATTCCTACTAAATTATTTAATTGAATTAAACTAGTTATTTATTATCATGTTATTGTTGATGTCGTTTCGTAACTTCTACTACAATTCATAGGTTAGAAAAAATATCATTTTATTCTTTAAAAAAATACATTTTGAATTCTACAACCTGAAAATGTATTATTTTGTATTTACACCTTCCATATGTTTATTAATTATCCCTACTAAATTGTTTAATTGAATTAAACTAGTTATTTATTATTACGTTAATCTAAGTTCTGTTCTCCCTGCATCTCCGTAGCTTTTACCACAATTCACATATCAGCTAAAAAAAAATCATTTTATTCTTTAAAAAAATACATTTGAATTCTACAACCAAGAAATGTATTATTTTCTATTTACACCTTTCATATTTTTATTAATTATCCATACTAAATTATTTAATTAAATTAAACTAATTTTTTTAAAAATAAAAGCTTTTATGTTAGACATCACTATGCAACTTGACATCTCAGCTATGTTGACACCTTAAGTAACAACAATCATTTGTCATCACATGAAAAAAAATTATTAAAAAAAGAAAAAAAAAAGAGAATACAAAAATATGGGGGACTATATCAAAATCCATATGTTAACAAAAACGATACATAAGGTAGACTATATTTATTCATAAAGAATTTTAATAAAAGACTAGATGGCAAACCTATTATATCAATGAAAATATTCTCTATGAATAAATCCTAAATTAGCCAACTTATCAGCACACGCATTTCCTTCACGAAAAATATGAGTAACCCTAAACCTGATTTTTCCACAGTAATTAAGAAAAATATTCAATCGATTATGAAACATCCAAGGAACATTAGTCCTAACAGTAAACACAACACAAACCAAAACAGAATCACATTCCAACTAGACATTAGTAAGCCCCATCTTTTGAGTTTCCTCCATAGCATGTATAACCCCATAAAACTCAGCAACAAGAGCAGTCTGAACTTCCAGAAATGCAGAGAAAACTCCAATAAACTCTCCCATACTCCCACGGGAAATACTTCCACAAGTAACAAGACCAGGATATCCCCTAGCAGCCCCATCCGTGTTAATTTTAACCCGACCTGATGAAGGAAACTCCCATCTAACAACAAGAAGAATTAAACTAGTTATTTATTATCATGTTAATGCTCGTTTCTTCCTGCATCTCCGTGGCTCCTACTACAATTCATAGGTCAGACAAAAAGATAATTTTATTCTTAAAAAAAATACATTTTAAATTCTACCATATGAAAATGTAATATTTTCCATTTACATATTCCATATTTTTATTAATTATCCCTACTAAATTGTTTAATTGAATTAAACTAGTTATTTATTATCATGTTAATGTTGAGCCGTTTCTTCCGGCATTTCAATGTCTTCTTCCTTATTTTTATTAATTATCCCTACTAAATTATTTAATTGAATTAAACTAGTTATTTATTATCATGTTAATGCTGAGGCCGTTTCTTCCTGCATCCCCGTAACTTCTACTACAATTCATAATTCATAAGTCATACAAAAAGATAATTTTATTCTTAAAAAAATACATTTTGAATTCTACATCCTTAAAATATTTTCTTTTTTATTTACACATATTTATATTATTTATCCCTACTAAATTGTTTAATTGAATTAACTAGTTATTTAGTATCATGTTAATGCTAAGGCGATTTCTTCTTAGCTTCTACTATGATTCACACATATCAAACAAAAATATCGTTTTATTCTAAAAAAAATACATTTTAGATTCTACAACATGGAAATTTATTGCTTTCTATTTACACCTTCCATATTTAGAATATTTTTCTTTAAATAAAAACATTTAAGATTATAGAGTCTAGAAGGTTTTCCCAGATCCAAAAATATAATCTGAATTGTACAATCCATAACAACCCATTGCTATAATTGTATTTTAGATTGTACAATTCGAAAGGTAAATCCAGATTCTGAATTGTCTTCTGGATTTTATAATATGGTTTGTAAGTACAAAATGTGTTATGGATTGGAAATTTGAAAGACACTTTTGGATTTGAGTTTACCTTTCAAATTGTACAATGCAAAATAAATATTACATTTTTTGAATTATACAATTCGATATACACAAAACATAAAAATAAAAATAAGCTAACAAAAAACGAATTTTAAAAACACAATACAACTTATATCAACCAACAACGTTCACTACTAATTATTAACCACCACTGGTTACCACAACCAACTAAAAAGACCAATTGAAAATGAAGAAAAAACCACTACAATATCAAGCAATACGGAAACCTTAACATATACTAAGAAGAGTAGAGTTGGAATTTAAAAAAAAAATGGAGGTGGAGAGAGAAGGGATGAAGGTGCAAGGAGAATTTTCCATGCTGGAATATTTTATCTATGAGAGAGTATTGGAGCCCAATATGACACTGAGATAAGGATGGGGCAAATGCTCCCTGCACCCAATACTTTTGAACCTGCACCCAACATAATTTCAAAAATTTCGAAAATACCCTTTATTCCGGAAATAAAAATCCAAAATTAAAAATAATGCATTATGGAAAAATAAATCTGGAAGAGATTTTTGTGTTTCGGATATAAAAATCCGGAAAAAGAAAATCAAAATCCCATTCCAGATAAAAAAATCCAGAACTAAAAATAATACATTCCGGAAAAAATTATCTGGAAGAGATTATTGTATTCCGAAAAATGAGGTCTGGAATGTAATTTTATATGTACCCTATTTTTTTAAGGGTATTTTCGGTTTTTCTCCTGTATTGGGTGCAGTGATATGGTGCACGAAGCAATTGCCTAGTCCCAAATTCGAAGGGACACTAATCGAGCCCAATCTGGAGCAGGAATTAGGGCTTGGCCCATGTGTTTCTGATAGTTTCAGATTTAATGTTTTACTAATTATTTACAAATTTAGATGATTGAAGAGATTTTTCCAAGAAATATGACTTAAACAATCTAAAATATTTACAATTATATAATTTAAAATATATTTAATATAAAATTATATTTTATATTTTAAATTACGTAGTCGAAAATATATTCATATTACATCATTTGAAATATTTTTGAATAATATAAATATAGTTTCACATTTCATAATTTAAAAATATTAAAAATATAAAAATTTCGTAATAAGTTACTATTCATTGCTCATCAATAATTGTTGTGAATGGAACCTTAATGAGACTTTTTTTTGTGTGTGTTATGTTTCTTCAAGTCTTAATTTGTTAACTCCCAAATAATGGTCAGATATGTCATTAACACTTCTGATTTATCTCTATTATTTTCCTCTTGTAATTGTTTGGTTCCACAAGAAAATAACTTAATTTTCCTATTAATTATGTTATGATAAGTGCACAGTTTATTTTTAAAGAAAATATGGTTTGACAAACTGTTAACATTTAATATGAATACTTTCTTCAATAAAATTCATAACATTTAATTATTGCACATACAAATTTAGAATCAATATTTAACATTTATTACTTTAACAAGAGGAGTACTCAAAATTATATATTTGACACAATACTTTGGATGTGCAAAATATTTTTTTATAACAATCTATAAGTATTTTTTTTCCAATAATTATTTCACACGAAAAGCCATATATACTTTCTATATAAAAATTTCATACAAGAAGCAGCTGTAGTTTAATTCACTCGAATCAAGATATTATGAGATTAAAATAATTAAAGAAAAACTATTTTTGAAAATAATAAATAATTAATTATTATATTATTTAAATTAAATAATATTTTAAAAATTAAAAAAAAATCATTGATATCTAAAATAATTTTTATCATTAATAAAATTTATAAAATAATTTAATTTTTTTATTAATAATAAAAACTACTATAAATACCAATAATTTTATTATTTTTTAAATTATATTTAACTTCAATATAATAACTAATTATTTTTTGTTTTTAAATTTATTTTTTATATAATAATTTTTTTTAGTGTATTATTAAGTTGAGTTCATTTTAGTTATCAGAAAAATCAATTAAATAATCTGAAATTACTTTTAAAATATAACTACTTTTCTGTTATATGTTTTCCTTGAGTTGCACAATCATTTTTTATAAATAAACAAAAACCACAATAAAATGTTATTAAAACTACAATTACCTATTATTATTAATTATTTAAAAAACTTTGTAATATAAACATATGATACAGTTGACCCTTTCTTTGCAATTTGTATTAGGTAAATTTCTACATTAAAGAGAATCACAGTACATTTTCAATAGTTTTGTTTAACTAATGTGTTTTTTCACTTTTTAATAACAACTACACCTCAACGATAAAAAAAAGTGAAAGAAAGAAGAATAGTAACAAGCACTGAACTCCATAATTAACTGTTGAACACATTGAGATGAATGATTTACACGAAAATGCAGTGAAGCATATCATTATTATTATTTTCAGATTATACTCTTGTCCCTGAACAAGACCAATGGGAGCTAAACAGTAAGAAAGACAATGTTCCAAACCATGATGTGTTGTAATAATTATGTTTGAAGAACATGATACAGGGAAACTGTGTGGTGGATATAGTTTGTGTCTCAGGGATGTTGCATGAAGAAGCTTATATCATTTGCTATGTTTTCAGCATCTGCAGCAGCTCCATACAAGCCTCTTCTTGATAGCCCAACACAGTACAAACCATTATTTCCCTTCCAATGGATGGGGTAACTTGGCTTTGGAAGACCGTCATCATTCAGAAGGTAATCATCTCCCTGCATTTTTTTTAATAATAATAAGATTTTTTAGTGTGTTTTGTGTTAATAAATCCATTTTTTTCTTGCAAAATGACATAACAAAAACACAATGATGAGTAATATTGGATGAATTAGAAACCTTGAGCCACTTGGTGGTTGATCTCTTGAAGCCGGTGCAGAAAACAATGGAGTCAAATGTGTGTAACTCCCCACTCTTGAATAGGACATCCTTGCCTCTTACGCTTTCTATTTCTGCTGCCAAAACCTGCATATCACACAATATACAGAATGCTGCTTCGTCACGTCACAAAAAACAAACATTATGGTGTAAAATTGCAGCCAAAAATGGGTGAACAACATGTGATGTAATCCTTATTCCTCATATACCAAGGAAATGACACAGTTCACCTAACTATAAAGTGTATAAGAATGTATTTGATATACATACAAGAATAAAAAAAATAAAAATGATAGTAGTTCATTTGTATGATAATGTATTTCATGTATACAGAAGAACAATAACAAAAATTAAATGATACTAATATACTTGTATGATTGAAGAACTATATAAAGAAAACTGATGATGGTAATATACTTTGTGTGTTGTTCATGATCCAGTGAAATTTATTAAATTTTACAATATTAAGTTGGTCACCTTTACTATGTAATAAATTTTACTCGTGATTTTATAGTTTCAAATAAAATTTAATAAATAATAAAATATTTTAACAGAATTGTGTTAGAATTTATACTATAAAAAATTATTAAATAGAATATTTTTGAATATTTTCATTTAACTATAAAATATCTTATCATCTATACTTTGAACTTCTAATTCTCTTGTTAAGATATCAACAGGTATGTAAATTTTAAATAAAAGTTTTACTTAAAAAAAAATCATTAAATAAGAACTAATTTTATAGACAAAAAATAATTAATTATTATAGTGATTAAATTAAAAATCATTTTAGAGACAAAAAAATAATTGGTTTCTAAATTAGTTTTTATTATTGATAAATGATTTCTAAATTGATATCTAATTAGCTATCAAATTTAGAATCTAAATAATTGGTAGTTAAAACCTCGGTAGCTAATTAGATATCAATTTAAAAACTATTTATCAATATTAGAAATTAATTTAGAAATCAATATAATTTTTTTTAGTCTTAGTTTCTAGTTTAGTCACTATAGCAACTAATTATTTTTTGTCTCTAAAATTGATTTTTATTTAATAATTTTCTAGTGTTACATCAAGTTCATGTTTTAGAAAATTAAAGGAAGAACATTTATTTAAATTATTTTAGATCTCAATTTTCTAAACATTGTGAGATTATTAAGTGATATATAAAATAGAAAAAAAATATACATAAATATATTTAACAAGTGAAATGATATATTTACAAACTACTTCATTATACAACCCCATTTCTCTTATAATTCTAATTTCTGCATGAAATGAAAAAAATACTAATTTTTTTTCATATTATCAACAAGAGTTTATACAGTGGTTATCAATATATCATTTAATAATATTTTTTCTTTAAAAAAAAGGTTTAAACATAAATTGACTTGTTTCACCTACCAAATACCAAAGTCTATTTCCATCTATAAAACGTACCTTCAGTTCTTGAGTCTTTATCTTTTTATAGGTTCCAACGTCAATAACTGGATACTTTCCATGCTCGACCTTCATGTAAAAGGGACCCTCATTGGGTCTTCTAACTCCATATTTTGTTACATCACCGTAAACCATGGTGCTCAGCATCACCATCAACGAGTCCACGCTGCTCAACGACAAATACTTCAACAGAAACAACCCTAATCTCACCATTCCCCTTGATACAAAATGAACCTGTTTCTTCCATTATCATTCAATAATGCGTAACAACCAAACCATAACTCACTCTTTATTTAAGTCAACACAACATCTAACCAATTGCTTTTCTTTTCACATCAACACCACACAAAAATCAAATTAACAATGACTTCGCTTTTTAACTCCTTTTTTATGCTTTATTATAAAATTATCATTAACTCTTAACAAATATATATTAATGCATTGATGTATATGTCAGATAAAGGTTGGTTGGAGTATGACTTATTTCATGTTTCGGATTACTTTATAATTTAAAGTAGAGTTGGTCTAAAAACAAGTCTACTAAAATTAAAGCTTTGGGTCCACTATTTTTTTTAATTAAATAAATAATGTCAAGTATTTTGACGAAAAAAATCTAACATAGTAACATGTTTGATGAAAAAAATCTCATCTTTCTTATCTGATTCTTGTAAGAGACTATAAGGTGTTTGGAAATATGGAAATACAATAATGGGACAAAATAGGTAAACAAAAACTTACAAACTTTCTACCCAATGAAGTAAGGATTATATTTTTCTAGAAATAGCTTTGATAAACGTTCCTTATCTTATTTTTTGGATGTAACTTGCTTCTTTTTACTCTCACATTCTTCTCTTTCTTGTTTTATTAGCATTGTAGTTTCTCTTCCAAAAAATATGATAATAAATAATGCAATATAATAATAAAATATACTAATATTTCCAATCAAATAATGTCAAAATTATTTCTTTCCAACTAAACAACACACATTTTTTTAACGTATTTATTCTCAATCAAACAAATTTAATCTCCGCTCTAGTTTTTTGGCTCTTTTTTTTTCTCCAAACCAACGTAGTGCTAAAATATTTAGCAAAATGAACCTGCTTTTTTTACAATCAGAATTCAATTTCTTACAAAACTAATTCTTAGCGTGAATTGTGATGATGAACCGGAAAACAAGTCAAAATTTAACTAATCTAAAAGTTAAATTATACCAGGTTATTTTGGAGATCTTTTTATTAGATTTTTTGCGGGATAAATGGTAATTATCTCCTATTTTTCTTCTTCTTTCTCTCATTTTCTTGTAATCTATTTCCTTTTTGAGAAGAAGGAGGTTAACTAAGCATAATCTCGTATCTTAAAACATGCAGGCATATACTATAAACTTATTTAACCTTAATCCTACAAAAACATAAGACGATAAATACGGTAATTAAATAAGTATTAGAATTACCGGGCTTCTAACGAGAATGGAGGTTTTGGCACCATGGTTGATAAGGTCCAAAGCGATTTCCATGCCAGAATTCCCAGACCCGACAACAAGAACGTGCTTGTCTTTGAACTCCTTCCCTGAGGAAAACCTAGTGGAATGAATCACCTTACCAGGGAAACTACTCAACCCTTCCACTTCCGGCACAAAGGGGTCGCTAGTTTCCCCAGTAGCCACCACCAGGAATCTCCCGCAGTACTTCTCCACCTCGCCGGAGTCCCCGTTCCGGGCCTCCACCTTCCAGAAGCGGCGGGCGTCGTCGTACTGGGCCAGCTCCACCGTCCTCCGATAGAGCGGCGCGATGGCGAAGTGGGAGACGTAGTCGTCGAGGTACTGGAGGAACTGGTTCTTGGGAACGTGTTGAGGGAAAGAGGGTGGAAATGGCTTGTGGGGAAGCTGGCAGAAGTGCTTGCTGAGATGGAGGTGGAGACGGTCGTAGGAGTATTTCTTCCAAAGAGAAGCGAAACAGTCTTCTCTCTCAAGGATTATGTACGGAATGGAGTGCTTGGTGAAACATGCGGCGGCGGAAAGGCCTGAGGGGCCTGCTCCCACCACTATCACTCTCTCAACCTTCTCTTCCTCCTGCATTCTCACTCTTTCTTTCGATCTTACTTATTTCTGCTTCCATCTCCTGTCATGTATTATATATACACAGGCTTTTCATTGATGCTTTGAAAATGTTTCCAAGTGGGTGAGAGAAATAAACATGAGTCATGACAGAATTATGGAGCTTTTACTGTTTCTGATTTTTCTTTTCAAAATAATTACAAGTTAACACTTCTCTTAAATAACGTTTCAGTGTTACACGTATTACACACCGACACTCGTAGGATACGTATATGTGAAGTGTCTAATTCAAAAAATATTTTTGACAATTATAACACGATTTTAACACAATTTTAGAAAAAAAAAATACATTAATTTTCTAGAACTCAAACTTTTTGTACGAATTTCTATTATAATTATAAAAATAAGAAACAAATCCTTTTGAACCAGCTAGGAAGAACATCTTTTTGCTCCAAAAAATATCTGAAACATATTTGTGCACATAAATTTTTATTGTCAATTTATATAATTCATAATTATACAATATATAGATTTGTGTCCCCGTGTCATACATTTTAGAGATTATACGTATTTATGTGTCCGTGTCTACACTAGTACAAAAAGAAGAAAAAGATACGCTTTATTTAGTGCGGCTTTTGCGCTATCCGCTTTCGTAAAAAACGCGGTGGCATTTTTGAAATTATTTTGATTTACGAATGCGGTTATTTGAATAGCCGCATTCGTAAATCAAAGCA
>Ga0123342_1010884_pt1 | contig 10215 bp, 6 predicted proteins | sample Turbeawhitnodule_FD_89960 | JGI IMG/M metagenome (GOLD analysis project Ga0123342, IMG submission 89960) | Root nodule microbial communities of legume samples collected from Mexico - Turtle bean Mexico white nodule | ecosystem: Host-associated > Plants > Roots > Nodule | place: Mexico: Nepantla...
AAGAGTTATGTTGTCCACTAGTCTTACCTTTCCAAAGTCTCCAATAACTAGATTCTGCAATGCTTCAGAATCCATGACCCAGGAATCCACACTGTTATCCGCGCAACAGACTAAAAGGTCCTCATCCGCAAAGTCTTCTGCAATGTTGACTTATTATCATTTGGGCATTGATTCCTGAAATGTCCCACCTCCTAGCAGTTCCAACATGTTACACTTGAGCAATCCTGAGTCTTTGACTGACTCCTTCTTTGTTCTTGCTCCCACTATCTTTGATATTTTTCTTACCTCTGATGACATATAGCGATTCACTAGATAATTTCCCAGAACTCCTTCTTTGAACATCCTCGCCAAGAATGAGATCATGAATCTTCTAAAAAAAGTGAATCCATCGGATTTCGCTGAACTGATAACTGGTGTAACCGTTCCAGACCAACTGTTAGGAAAAGACGATAGCAGTAGTAAAGTTTGAACTTCATCATCGAACTTAATGACCACTGACATAAGTCTGGCTAAGATCGAATTCATTTTATCGATGTGCTCAGTAACTGAACTGTCTTAACTTTGTGCCGCAGGGAAAAATAGGCACACCTCACGTCTAGCACCGCACCGTCACTGCTGCATCAGCAAAAAAATGCACGTGCCACCCTGCATCTTCCGTCACTGTCATCGCACTGCACCTCCGTGTCGTCTCACTCACCGCAAACACCTGCACTTGTTCGCCGTGAAACGCGATCCGCCGTCGCACTGCTTGAACACGACTCTACTACAAGCAAGCCACCTACACAACGTTATGAAGCGCCACCACTCCTGTCGCGATCCACATCACTGCACGTTGCACCGCCTATTACGTGCGCTTGCCGCGAGTCGCAGATTTGGGCTGTTGCGAATCTTGGGTCGCCGCTGCAGCCCCTGCGAAACCCTAACTTTGGGACGTTGTTGTTGCCTTTGCAAATCCCTAGCTTTGGGATGCTATTGCAGCCCCTGCGAAACCCTAGCTTTTGGACACTGCTGTCGCCTCTGCAAATCTCTAGCTTTGGGACTCTATTGCAGCCCCTGCGAAACCCTAGCTTTGGGATGCTGTTGCCACCTCTATGAAACCCTAGCTTCGGGCTACTGCAGCCCCTACAAAACCCTAGCTTTGGGATGCTACTGCAACCCCTACGAAACCTAGTGTTGGGACGTCGCTGCAACCACAATTTTCACGTCTCGATTAATTTATGCTAATCGGATCTCTAGTGTGTAAACAAACCAAGCTCTGATGCCACTTGATGGAAAAAACACACGCAGGAGTAACACACACAATCACGAATCAACTGTAGAAAAATAAACAACACAAGATTTAACGTGGTTCGGTTGCCAATTGCAACCTACATCCACACGGGCAACTATTATGTTTTCATTATGTCCTATTGCACACCAAATACAAGTACAATGATCTCTTTAAATAGATATTATAAAAGGCACGCAATGATTAAGCCAACTCATTAAACATGGTGTCTAGTCAGCTCAACCCAATTGGTCATGGCTTCATACCCAACAATCTCCCAGTTGAAGCCACAGAACAATGTTCACTTGCGCTTCAACTGTGTACAATGATTAAGCCCACTCACTAAATATGGTGTCTAGTCAGCCAAACCCAATTGGTCTTGACTTCATACCCAACATACACATGGGTAGTTGTCACACTCACCCATATGTATGACCAGCCGATGAGGGATGCTTGCTTTGTGCAAACAAAGTAGTTAGAATGTTGTGTCACACTATTACATGTAAATAATACATAATTTAAACAACTTAGATTTATTTTTAATTAAATATATGCATAATGTTGAGTTCATGATAAATTAAGTATGTATATACAAACACTTATCAGGGATGAAAATGGGGAAATGAAGTCCATATATATGGAACTCCTCCCTCAAGTGTCTTATTATGTCATTGAACACCATATATGTATAATTGACATTGTGCACATCAAGATAAATGGTCTATATTATATAAAAAATTAACAATTATATTGTACAAAAATTTAATCATTAATATATAAGATCTTCTTGTAATCTAAAAGAATGTGTTATTTGTTTACTTTAAATATTATTACAATTAAAAGAAAAGCTTTGTATTAAAAAAATAGTTTTATTTATAATACACTTTTTAAAATTAATTGCAAAACAATATTAAAAAGATTTAAAAGTATAAAAATAATGTATCCAAAGAGGAAAATGAGATTTTGAGACTATTTTGGAAGTATCTTTTTAAATTATGGAGGTGCAATTTGAAATGACCCCAAAAGACATCCACCCAAATCCGTTTACTTTCCCTTCCATACTGAAAATCTATGCGAACCCACTCCAAACCCATCTTTCTGTTCTAATTCTTGGAAGGGACTCTTCAAGGCTTTAACCATAAAACTGGGTTACCTTTGTCAATAATTCATCTTTCATATTACTAATAAAATATATATTATGTTTATCTTTTACATAAATTTATTGAAACCATAGCTTTTTTTTAAAAATTTATATCACATGATATTTGATATTCCGTATAAAAGTAATATTAATGTTTTGAAACCTTTATCCTTGCTTACAACATAGAAATGGCTGGAAAAATAAAAAACAAAAAGTAATTTTTTCTAATCAGATACTCTTTTCACATTATTTTTAATATTTCTTCCCCCACTGAAAGCCTAAAAAACAATCTAAACCATCATTAAATTTTCTAAGATAACCAATGAATAATGCAATTAAAGCAGAAACTATTGGTGTGCCCTGAAGGGCAAGATTGTAGAAAGTTTGTGATCAATCAAAATCATCCATTTGAGTAAGTCTGTGTCAAGATTCATTGGTGATGATGCAACAAAACTTAGCATCATAAAGAGATTTGACTGATTCATATCTTTGATCATTGCAAGTACAATATCAGCAGTTATAGCCTGAATTCACAACAAATGGCCCCTCTTCCATTTCATCACTTTTCAACACAGCTTTTGAGTCATTAGCTAGGACCCATTTCTTCACCTAAAATGAATGGAACGTTTTGTAAAAAAAAAAAAAAATTGTTTAATTAAAAAAATATTTAATTAAAAAAAATTAAAAAAAAATATTTTTAACAATATAAACATATTATAATGGTTGGAACAACTCCTATTAAGAAAAAAACTGAAATTTAAATCTAAATTAATCTTATAAAATTAATCTATAATGTGAAATTTGTACTAACTTATATATTATGAAATATTTTTATTTCAAATACCTCTTTCATGATCGAGATCTGCTAATTTGTTCGAGACCTGCTAATTTGTATGTGAGATTGTATAGTATAGTGATCCAATAGGGATCTAATAATAAATGACTTTATTAGTCCAATAAATTTAATTAGGATAAACTCTAAATAACTCTATACCATATTAAAAAAATAAATTTTTCTAAATCAATCTTATAAAATTGATTTATAAAATAAAATTTATATCTATTATATATTATAAAATGTTTTTTATATTTAGTTAATGGTAAATCTCAATTAATTGATGACATAATTATTTTTTAATGAAAAGACAGATCATTCTACTCCCATTATTTGAATTGTGAATGAATTCATTTGTAATTTTCTTTTGTAACAGTAGAAACTGGTACTACAAATTTTAAATTTTTCATCATTGCATGCATGATTAGGCATTCTAACAACCTAATAATAATGTGGCCCAAAGTGTGGAGGGTGGTACAGTACCTTAATTAATGCTTATGGCCCCCCTAGAGGAGTGTCATTCATTGCCCTAAGGGATTATTTAAATAAATAAAAAACTATTAAACTTTCATCATATTTTTAAATTTCAGTTAATATTACAGTTTTTTTTTTGACAAATATTAAATTTTATCAATTCAATCAATGAGATATAAGATATTACACCAAACTATAATTTTGTTTTCTTTTAATTTCTTATCCATGATTTGGATTCCCTGTTTTTTCTGTAACTTTAGATTTATGTTGGATAAATTTATCATTTTTTGATCAAATCTCGAATTTTATATGTTTGGTTTTAATTTTTATATTGAATTAATTATAATATTTTTTATGAGTGAAGATGATAGGCTTATGATTTAATTTGTTTAAAATAAAATAAATAAACATATGTAAAATTGAGGATTGTACTAAAATTACAATTTTTATAAAATAAGATTAATAGCACAGATCTAGAATTAAAGAGGGCAAACACTGTAAGTTAGTCAGAATATTATTTTCTATGTCAAATTTTATGTACTCTGTTAAAATTTACTAATAGAAGCTAGATTTTTAATATTTAAAAAAAAAATATTCTAAATGTTTAAGTTTGGAAAAATATCTAAAAAAAAATGAAGTGGTTAAAGAAAACAACAAGGGCAAAAATACTTTTCATTAGATATTTCAATTACTTTGTTATTTTCTTTATTTTAAAATATTATGCAGCCCTCTTCAAGTACTTTGTTATTTTGGTTTAATTTTATGATATTTAAGTTTCTTTTTCATTTCTCAGTGCTACTTAAAGTTGGTTTTAGTTTTTATTATTTAGTTTTGATACTTTATAAAGCAAATATTTTAAGTGAATTCTCCAAAAATGATGATAAATTTAAAACCTCATTTCATCAGAAGTCTCGAAGATGATAGTTTAAATATTCCAAAACCAATAACCATCAATGACACATAAAAGTCATAAGAGATTAAAACAAAAAATATCCTATGTTTGTTCATAGCTACTCAATGCTGCTAAGAGATATTTTTACAATAATATAAATTAAATGTGTATACTTTTATCTTAAACAAAAGAGATCATTTTTCCTCTGTGAAAAAGTATAATTTTTTAGGATAAAAATGTCATAATAACACAAATTTACTATGACTCAATAAAAACTAATTTCAAGTTTCAAATCATTAAAAAACAAACTAGTACAATTGGATGGAGAAGGGTTCTTTAAATTTAAGTTCTACTACATCTGTCACTGTATATACACGCTCTTTAAAAAAATATTTTACTTTCTATAAAATTTATTTTAAATAATATTTTGCATTTAATTATTTTTATAAAATATTCTTAACTATTTTATAAATATTTAGTCAATAAACAATAAATATTATAAATTATCAAGATAAATTCATTCTAGTTATCAGAGTAAAAGAAAATCAGCATCACACATTAATTAACTAAAAAGAAAAAATTGAAGAGTTCCAATAATTTTAAAAAATACTATAAAAAATGGTGAAAATTTAATACCACTATCAAGTTAATTAATTTTTATTAAGTGTACATTAGTTTACAAAATCATATATAAATATTCATTGGTACAACAAATTAATTATTATCTTAACATTGTTTGTTCATTAATCCCATGCAGATTCCTCTTCCCTAATAGAAAAAGAATTTGAAAACCATTTTTGTTTGCTCACAAGAACACACTTCTGTGTGAAATGATGAATTACAAGCCATTTTGGACTTTGGTGCCATTCAGCTAAGATCAAAAGACCCACAACCAATAGGAGGAATTTCTTGATGACCCAAAATTTCTTGGTTTCTGTTCATAAGCAGAAACAAAAAAAGCATCGATATTATCATCATAGTCACAAGTCACAAGAGCCACTTGCATAAGCATAATAACAAAGCAAAAAGGTAAATAAAATAATAAGGTACTGAATTTTAAAAAATTAAATAATTTGCACTACCAATTACCATTTTCCCATTTCTTCATTCCCCAGTTCTCCATATTAGAGTAAAAAGAGAACAAAAAACTATGTTTTTCACCATTGGCCAATTTTCTGGACACCCTTTTATTAAAAGTTCAAAACTTTTCCATCTGAGCAATTGAAGATTGATCCATGTTTGAAAAGTATTATGAACAACAGATTTGAGAAGAAAGCCACATGATCAAAAATGAAAAAGACTCTATGGACAATTTTTGCAGCATACAGTTGCTTCTGAATATGGGAAAATATGCAAAACAAAGTTAAAAATAAGTAGAATTAGAAAAGGAAAAAACCAGATGATAATTGAGTAGTGTCTTCTATTTTTTCTCCTCCTTCTTCTCTTCTTTCTTCTCTTCCTTCTTTTCCTCTTTCTTCTCTTCCTTCTTCTCTTCCTTTTTTTCTTCCTTTTTCTCCTCTTTCTTTTCTTCTTTCTTCTCTTCTTTTGCAGGTCCAACTGATAGTATATCCACTTTTCCTACTTTCTTCAGCTTCTTCACTATTTTCACTGTGTCCATTTGACCAACCACTGTCAACTTCTGCTCCTTCACATCAGCGACAATTGAATCAACCCCTATGGATCAAACCACAAAAAACCAAACAGATCAAAATGAATTCAAGGTACAAAATTTGGCTTTGGTTTTCACAAACCACCCACCATAGATATCTGCAGCTGCTTCAATAGCCTTTTGCTTGGTTTTGTCATCAGTCATAGTCAAAACCTTTAACACAACCTTCTGTTGTGGATCCAAAGAGGGGCAACATGCATAAGAAGAAAGAGAAAGCAAATGGTAAAGAATAAAGATAGTAATAACATAACTTTCTTAGTCATTTCAATGGATCATAGATATGTAAGTACATAAATGTAGCATAAGGAATCCAAGGAAAGTAAAAGGTTTATGCAGAGATGATGAAATGAAAAATGGTACCTGAGCCATTTGAAGAGGTGTGAAAGGAAGAGTGAGAGAAGAAGAAGGGGTTTGAGAAAATTGAGAAGCATGTACTATATAAGGGTAAAGGTGTGAGGTTCTGGAGTTGTTTCTTTTTATTTGTGCGTGTGACTGTGGAAGTCACATCCAACAGATGGACCCTCCAAATGCACATTTCTTGCCGCATATATGGTGCAATTCGACAGCACACAGGACAAATTTTTGAGTGTTTTAGGCATGGTGATCACATTCTGTGCCATTTGGTTTTTTCTAACTATTTTTCTTTCTTGCTTTCTTTCTCACCTTGGTATCTTTCCCTATCAACCTTGGGAAAATGAAATTTGCATCATTGCACATTAGAATGTGTAAATGCAAAGAGGATTGGAATTTGGTGAGGGAGAGAGGAACAAAAGTTGTTGAAAATCAAGTTTAATTGCTATGTTGGCCTTTTCACTGGTCACTTGTTCTAGAGCCATTATACACTAATACAAAATTATTAAATAAAAATTAATTTATAAATTTTATTAATAATAAAAACTACTTTTCATATTAATAAATCTTTTAATTTTTAACATAAATTAATATAAAAATTAATTATTTTTTATTTCTAAAATTATTTTTTATTTAATAGTTTCATATCACTATTTTCAATTCGTTCATTTAATAATAGGTAATTTAATAATAGGTGGAAGATTTATTAAATAGTAATGTGACTCTAATTTATTTGTTTTATTTTATTCTGGTAAAAAGAATTAATAAAAAAAATATATAAAAGGCATATGTAAAATTTTAAAAAGTGACCGAACTTGTGGGTTCTTTAAGATTCGAGATTAAAATTACATTAACAAACAAAAAACAAAAATTGTGGGTTAGGGATTAATAAAAGATAAAATTGAAACTTTAGGTATAGAATTAATGTATATATTCAATGGATTGTGTTATTAATATTATTTTAACTTGTTGGACACTAGAATTTCTTACACAGGATACATTATCTTTTATTTTGATTGTTTCTTGGTGAAGAATAATATTCCATAAAGAATAGTAAAATAAGGGTCAAATGCAATGCACAATGTGATAAAGTATTTGTAGACTTTGTCGTTTCTTTTTTCTTTTTATTGTAGCACCAATGTTTGAATGTTAGTTTAGATCTTTGGTACAAGATCTAGCTCAGAAATTGATTACATTTTAAATCAAAAACAAAATACAAGATTAGTAAGTAGGTGATGTCTGATAGACGACAAATATTGACATTGAAACACATGCATGGTGTAAGAAAACACAATTATTTTTTTACTAATGGCAATGGAGTACCGACAGAGAATTCCCCATGAAGACAAAACATCCATTGTTGTGCACAAAATTATGATGAAGAAAAGCATTGTGAGTTGGTATAAGACATAGGGATGGGTTACATACACAATATTCTTCCTAGATTGTCTGCTCCTGTGTCATATGCTTTTTACTAGGCTGTTTCTTCTTCCTTCATCTTACCTCAAACTTGTGAAAACGAAAGATGTGTTGCTATGATCACTCCACTACACTTAATCAAACATATCCAAAACAAATTAACTAGGATATGCTGGATGCTGACTTGGTAAGTGATTGATGTCTTTCACGGTTAAAAAATTAATTTAATCCTAATTTTTAAATAAAACCTTGAGATTTTTCTTCTTTTTTATTTCTATTATTTGCCGCTACCTATTCTTGTTCAAGAGGCCCCTCTCAGTTATTTACACCACTGCAAACTTTTTGGATGTTGGTGGTGATTTATTGTAGTATCATTTCCCCCCTCCTTTCTTTGTTAAACTTTTTATTTTTCTTATCAAAGGTATCATATATGGGAGATCATCTAAAACTTACGTTGAAAAAAAAACTTCTACTCTGTAAGTTCAAACTAGTTTCTAAAGAAAGCTTGACTATTACAATTAAATAAGATGTCAAACTCTATAATATAAAATTATGTTTAGCCTCAACTCCTAAATTAACAATATTATATTTACTAGTGCAAATAACACATTTTTCAACAACATATTAGGTCGGTTAATTGAGAACCAATGTAAACAAAAATGCGGTGATATTTTTGTAAGTATTTGACACATATGCACCGGTTGGAAAGATCAACTGGTGTACTATGTTTTTTCAGACTAAAAAAAAAATTAACAAAAAATGTAATTTGCATGACATATTACACCGGTTGGAAAAATAAAAAAAAAGTAAAAAAAATATAAGTGTGAAGCTAGACATATTACACTGGTTGGTCCTTCCAACCGGTGTAATATGAATTTCAAATTTAAAAAAATAAGAAGCAATGACGACATATGATGATTATTGTAGATTACCTGTCATAAAAAATGGTGCAATGACATTTTTGTAGTAAACATTAAATTTATTATATCGGTTATAACCATCATAATAAACTACTTAATCAGTGCAGATGGTTAGTCTTCTTTCACATTTTCAAAGTTGCAAAGACGGATCTTCCCCAACTCGAAACTTTTTTCTCTCTACTCTAACTACAAACCCTAATCGTGTTCAGATTTTATGACTCCAAACTTTCTTCTCCATTCTCCAATTACAAATCTCCTCTTCGAACCCTAATCGTGGACTTATTATGTTCTGGTCATTAGTCCCAGCTCCTCGCGTCTATGCCATCTCCAAGGCTCTATTCGTCCGTCGCATGTGTTCTTACTCCTTCCTTGTCCTTAACTCCCTCGCGCCCCCCATTTTTCGTGGCAAACTCTCCTTCAATGAGGTTGTGGCGTTCGTGCTTGATAATGCCACTAAGGAAAAGAGAAGCGACGGAGGGAAGATCTTGCCAGATTTGGAGTACTACCCTTTCGAAAGTGTTGTTGATGAGTTGGGCATTGTGATTTTTGCACGATGGTAAGAGGTGTACGTGAGAGTGAGTTCGTGTGTTTCATGGCCTCAACTCGACGCCTCTATGGTGTCGTTGATTAAGGGTTTGCTTCAACATGCGTGTTGCAGTGATTTAAGTGATGAAAAGGTTTTGAAATTTGGGAGGAGTAAGGATAAGGTTTTTCATTTTGAGTTGTTTATATGATTTGTGGTGTATTATCTTCAGCAGAACGTGATATTGAGAAGTAGTACTACATTCATGTATCTAGTTACAATGTATTGTCTCGTCTTTAAAGCTTTGATGAGTTGAAATCGAGGTATCTTTTGTGAGAATATTACAGTTTTTTGACCATGATGAGGTTATTTTTTTTTTGTTTTTACCAAAATGGGGTTCGTTTAAAAAAAATTACAAATTTAGGCAAATCGTACTAATTTGACACAACTTCATATGCACAAATCGTTCCAATTTGACACGACTCTTCCATGTCATACTAAAGTTGTGCCAACTTGACACGACTTCTGCCCTGTCATACTGAAATCGTGTCAACTTGGCACGACTTCTGTCACGTCATAATTTTTTTTTAAAATTTTATTGTTTATATATTGGGTAGTAAGTTATGTAATGTTAAAAATTAATTTGATACATAATTTTCTAAGAGTGTTAGTTTTAAGGAACAAAAAATTGGATATATAATTATTTTTAAATTATTTAATTATT
>Ga0123342_1010885_pt1 | contig 10213 bp, 10 predicted proteins | sample Turbeawhitnodule_FD_89960 | JGI IMG/M metagenome (GOLD analysis project Ga0123342, IMG submission 89960) | Root nodule microbial communities of legume samples collected from Mexico - Turtle bean Mexico white nodule | ecosystem: Host-associated > Plants > Roots > Nodule | place: Mexico: Nepantla...
ATGTTCCAGACTATAAAATATATATATATATATATATATATATATATATATATATATATATATATCAATTTGGAAACTATAGACTTGTATCATAATATTTCAGCTCGATTGGATAAATGAATGGTTGTAATAGAAGGAAAATTTCACAAGTTTCAAATTTCACAAGTTGTAAGATAAAATACATAAAACCATAAAAACTAATTCGTACCAAACCATCACTGTTGTTGAATTCCAAAGAGTCCTTAATTTCTCTTGCCCTGCAACATCTCAAACTGTGAAAACAACATTCTTATACTGAACCTTCTCCACATTACAACCTGCAAAAAAGTAGAAATTTATAAGCCTTGAACAAAATACCTATAGTTAAGTTCTTTCTAATTTTTCTTCTACTAAACTGAAGTGTTATACTCTAACAAGATTTCTCTAGCCAATTCACATAAGTGCTAATAGATATTTGTCCATTTCCATTAATAAAAAGATTTCCATATGTAGAAATACAACTCCATACTTACTAAAAAATTCAAATAGACATAGAAACAAAAATATGTAGATAACTGTCAAGTAACTATTAGCATCCTTTGGGTATCAAGAATGAAATGGCTTAATTAGCTTATACCAAGAAATCTTCCTAAAATAATTAAATTATGTATTTATAATGAAACCCACCAATTGTAGGTATAGTAGATAAAACTTGTCCAATATGGAGACTGTACATTATGGTAGTTTTGTTAGCACATAAAGACCAAGCATCACCACCTAAACCAAGAAAATGTTTTAAAAAGTGTAAATACGAAACTCATCCAAAATTAAGAATAAATTATTAGAAGACGGATGAGGGCAGCACAAGCAAAATTGATGAAGAATTTCATCATCTTCCTTTGCTGATTAATCATGATGTTAATCATGATGATAACTGACACTATAAGAAATATTAATATTAGCCTCCCAAAAAACTCACACAAAGACAATGGAGACACTAAATGGTAATTAAAGTGAGTTTAGTGTCCCATTAAAACTTGACTCTAATCCAAAGGTGGCTAATGCATTAGCAGGAACTATAAGAGGACACATCTATTTGTAAGTTAGTGTCCCTTAAGCCTACATAAAGTAAAATAAATTATTTATTATTTAAACTATTATGTGGGTTTAGCCAACACAAGATAAACAAAAATATTAAAAATAATTAAGTTAGTATCACTTTGTGGGACGCTATAATGAATATAAAATTAAATAATTAAACTTAGTGTCGTATATCCACACTACGTGAACGGAATAATGAAAAAAATAAATATTTAGAGGTGGCTTAACCCACACATATATTAAAATAATAAATAAATTCAGATCATTCCAAATACATTTTTTAGACAAATATTTTATTATTTAATTTGATATTATTTAATTAATATCACCTACTAATTGATTAAAATTTATAATTAAATTTATAAAACCACCAAGTAAAAATTATACTAGTAAATTTTTTTAAAGTTACAATTCACTTTTTAATTATCCAATTTTCAACTTGAAATATGTGATTTCAATTACTAAGAGTTGCAATATTTTCCAACCGTCAATCAAAATCTCAATTTCAATTATTACATATGTAATTTTTTTTCAACCTCCAATCCAAAATTCAATTATAACACCTCAATTTATTTTGAAACAGTCCATCCAAATATCATTTTGCAACTAAATTGGAATTTTAAGTATAAACCTACAATGCTTCTTAATAAGCAATCTAAATTTAAATTTGTAATCAATATAGAAGTTCAATTATAACACCTACATTTGGGTTCAAGTTTCAAATCAAAGTGAATAACAATTGAATTTCAATGTACTTGCACAATCGATTTCCTAACACCTGCAATGCTTTTTAATATGCAATCCAAGTTTAAATTTGCAATCAATATGAAAGTTCAATTATAACACCTGCAATTGGTTTCTAGTTCAAAATCAAAGTGAATAATAATTGAATTTCTAACTCTTAGGGCCACATCTAGGTGATTTGAAGCCCCCACTGTGTTTTAGAATGTTATGTCCCTAGCCAAGAAGTTTCCACCTACCATAGCTGCACCACCAAAACAAGGGTAACTTCAAAATTAAATACACGAAAAGAATCAAAGAAGGGGAAAAAATGAAAAGCCAAGCATCTAACTAGACCCTAGGGTTGAGGTGTATTAACTTATTTATGTATTTTCAAGCCTTAAATTTTGTTGGTGAATACTTTTGATCTATCAGAACAGTAAAACTCAATCATAGTATGTTATAGTTTTTCCTCTAATAAATTATATACCAAGCCTGAAGTCTCTATCTAGATATACTCATTTTGCTCCTAGAAGCACATTTATATAAATAATGAATTTAATATTTAACCATGCAAAGTGGTTATAAATAGATTAAAGCAAGAGATAACATAAATAGAGTAGTATGATTGAATAGTTTCAAAAGTTGATATGAGATATGTTGTAGCATGTACGAAAGTTGGATTTTACTTACAAAATGATGAGCTAAAGGCATGAATTGATCACCAAATTTCCGAGCATAACAAGGGTGAACATGACTCGTTCCTGTTGAGGTGTCACCCTGTTGTTGCTCTATCGGCATAACTAATATTTGCTCCATGGACTTCATTTTATCTTCCAACATTGCACACTTTTGATTTGCTTGATTTTCCCTTTCATTTGCTTGCAAAACTTGTTGATGAAGTTATTCATTATGATATAAGTAATCACTGGAAGGAGCAAGTAATGAAGGTTGGGTCAGGCAAGACACTCCAGGGCGAATGTTGGTAGCCAAATCTGCAGTACCATAACATTGACCTCTACTCTTGACTCCAACAACATCCTTCCAGCATTGAAGTTTTGTTGCTGGATCAATCTGTTGGAGGTTGGAAGTTGATCCTTCAGAGTTGTTTGATTGGAGGGCTTTCAACCGCTCATGGTAGGTTTAATAGTGCATTGTGGAAATTGTAAGTGGGGCAATACAAAATTAGAAATATAAGTCATGTACACAAAATTAGAGCAATAACTTACGTAAGTCTGTCAGACACGACTATCTACCCAAAGCCTATTCTTCTTAGTGTGTGTGGCCATGAATAACTCATCGGATTGAACCGGTCGACCAAATTTACATTCCTGAAATAAATGGAAAAGTTACCAAAATTAGATATTATCTACTGAATTCATGCTTATGTAACGAATTATAGATACTTACTACGCCCAATGCAATGTCAAGGTGTGGTTTATGACCAATAGAGTGCAATGTCCCACATTGACTCAATGACCTATTCAAATTATTTTAGATTGATTTCTCTTTGAAATTTTTAGAATCCCAATAATTTAAGAGACCAATCCAGCTAGGTCTAGTCGCTTTCACCCTAGCTTTACCAAGCATATCACAGAGGCATTTTCTTCCCTTTGACTCATACACTTTTCTAATTTTCCACTCATCATGAGGGGTACAAATCACTTGAGTGTGTAAAAGAACATATTTAAATAAATTGTGATGATATTAATAAATGCTTAAATGGAAATGAGTAAAAATGTTATGTTAAGATCACCTTAAATTCAGTCCACCATTTAAGTTTAACTTCCTCTGGTGTTTCATCGTAGTGATGGTAAGGACCCCTAACCTATGACTTAATTGCATGTCGGAGTAGACAAAGATTGAACTGGATGGAATGTTGGAGAAGACAAAGATTGGAATGTTGGAGCCACAAGTGACAAGATTGGTATAATAGGGGAGGTACAAGGAGATGAGGATGATCTAAAATGGTGTGATAATGGAGGAAGTGAATAGGTGGAATGATGAATAGAATGCAAAGATATGGATCGATCAAGGTCAACATTGTCCTGCCACATTGCATTACGAAAGGATGAAGAGGTGTTTGAGGAAGAAGGGATGAAAGAAGAAGGGGTCGAAGAAGAAAACGGGGTGGAGGTAGAGGGCGTGAAGGATTGAGGAAAACGGGCTTGGGGTCATGGTCTAGAATAAGGGATGGACTCTAGTTCTATTGCAAGATGACCATGCATAGATTTGGGAACTCCACACTTAGCATGGTTATGTCTGATAACAGAACCATCCCTTCCTCTGGTTCTAGGCATTTTTCCTGCAAAAAAAATGTCATCATCAATTAAGTTGGGTACATTGTCATATTAGTTGTCAAATAATAAAAACAATATTATACATTAGTCATCAAGGTTTTCAAAGTCCCAATTGTTCATGTCATTGTCATCATATTCTTCATCATCTTGACTTGATTCATTGAGTTCATCATCATCATCACATATTGTTTTGATAACATCATCATTGATGGGTTCAACAATTAATGTGTCAGTTAAGTCTTCTACTTCCTTAATTCTTGTAATTGGTAACAGATTAGGCATTTCATCAAGTTGATAAGGTAAATAATCTAGTATCTTATCAACTTCAACATGACCTTGGGGTTTTTTTGTGATTGCCACTCTCCAACCACAGAAGTTCCTACATATCTTTGGATAAGACACATAGTTAACTTGTCTTACTTTTTGTGGAAGAATGAAAGGATCGTAGGGAATATATCTTCTACTCATCTTGACTTCTACAATGTTATATTTTGAATGAACTTTGGTGCCTTTATTATTGGTTGGATCAAACAAATCACAAAAGAAAAGAGGAATCTTCTTACTCAAACCAAGATATTCTAATTCATAAATATGTTTGATGACACCAAAGAGATCATCTTGTCCTTTTTCTGTTACACCTTTTATATGCGCCCCAAAATTTATGATTTTCTTGCCTTCACTCCATGTGTTTGTAAGGAATTTGTACCCATTAACGAAGTACATGTTCCATGATGTTACAGATGAATTAGGACCCCAAGCTAATCCCATGTTTGGGTCAATCACCCCATTCCTCTTATCATAGACCTCTGAAATAGTCACATACATGCTTGTATGTAAATTGATTATACTAATTAATAAGAAGCACAAATTATATAAAACTTACATAGTTGTTAAACCATTCTGGAAAATGTTTATGTATACTCATTGAAGTCTCTTCGTTGTTGTTGGAGTGAACTTGTAAGAACAATCTTGAAATAAATAAGTGATCAATAATACAACTGCAATTTAAACGAATCAATACAAATTGTGTTGTGCTTAACTTACTCAAGTATCGGTTTGACTTCATTGCAATTGATGAGTATATGTACATGGGCATAATGATATTCATCTTCATTTAACCAATATTCTTTGCATGATCCACTTGGGCGACCGCATTTGTTGAGAATGGAAAATGTTGATTCAACTCCTTCATTTGAACTAGTTCGAGGACCATTTCTCAAACTTGTATTTGAAAACAAGCTTTCATGTTGAAAATAATGAAAACAGAAATAAGTTATTTCACGGTGTAAGTAGAATGCATATATTGGACCTTCTACCCTTGCCAAATTAGCCACTGATCGTTTTGCATCTCTCATCAACCTACACAACATGTCGAGTTTTAGGTATTGAACGATAAGTATGAACAATAAAATTGAGGATAGGATTGTTACCTTTCAAATGGATACATCCATCTGTATTGCACTGGACCACCAAGTATTGCCTTAGGAGGAAGATGAATAACCAGGTGTACCATTGAATCAAAGAAACCACGTGGGAAGATTCTTTCCAATTTACATAAAATGATGGATATATTTGCTTTCATTTGAATTAAATCATCCATCCTCAAAGTGTTACAACATAAATATCTGAAAAATTGACTTATTTAAGCTATCGCATTCCAGAAAAATTTTGGTAATGAACGAAAGGCAATTGGTAGTAAACATTCCATGAAAACATGACAATCATGACTTTTCATACCATGCATACTCCTTTTATCAATGTTTGCACACCTGGAAATGTTAGAGGCATATCCATTTGGCATCCTTAACTCTTTAATCCATTTATAAATTGATTTTACATCTTTTCTTGTGAAAGCGTAATTTGCCTTTGGCTTTCCTAACATCCCATTTCGTAACTGAACTAGTTCCAAGTCACCACGTCCACATAATTCAGCAACATCCATTCTTGCCTTGTGATTGTCCTTTGTTTTACCCTTGACATCCATCATAGTATTGAAGAAATTATCAAAAAAGTTTTTTTCAATGCGCATGATGTCAGGATTATGTCTTAGCAAATTGTGTTTCCAATATGGCAAATCCCAAAAGATCGATCTTTTTATCGAATTATGATATTCTCCATACCCTGGTAAGGTATCAAGCGGACCATCAATCACCATTGGAAAGTCTCGGATAAATTCCCTCAACTGCTCTCCATTCCTGAAATAAAGAAGCCCATCCAATTCAATCCTGTTTTTCATAAATCTATTATTACTTCTCCTAAATGGATGATCAGTAGGCAAGAATCTTCTATGACAGACAAACCAACTATTTTTACCACCATGTGGTAATGTAAAAGCTTTTGTGTCCTCCATACAATGAGGACATGCTAATTTCCCTTTGGTCCCCCATCCTGACAACATGCCATAAGCTGAAAATCATTGATTGTCCATATGAAGCAAGCTCGCTTGATAAAGTTCTCTCTTGTGGAGATGTCATATGTCATTACACCTTCATTCCACAATTGGTTAAGATCATCAGTAAGAGGTTGTATGTAGACATCTATTTTTTTAGTTGGGTTACTTGGGCCAAGTATGAGACAAGTTAAAAACATGTATGTTTTGGTCATACACATTTCAGGGGGCAGATTATAAGGAGTAAGAAATATAGGCCAACAAGAATATGAGGATGTTGAAGCTTGGACATAAGGGGAAAACCCATCAGAACATAAACCAAGTCTCACATGTCGTGGGTCAATAGAAAAATCTGGATATATCTTATCAAAGTGCTTCCAAGCCTCCCCATCATATGGATGTCGGAGTATGCCATCCTTTTTGTTTTCAAAATGCCATCTTATTTGCTTAACAGATTCCATTGATGCATACAGTCTTTGTAATCTTGGAATGATTGGCAATTAAATCATTATCTTTATTGGAATTTTTTTGTATCTTCCATTGTCACCCTTAGGAGGAAAATACCGAGAAAGATGACAAAATTTGCATTCCGTTAAATAGTTGTCATCCTTGTAATACAACATGCACCCAACTTCACAACAATCAATTTTTTGGGCTTTCAACCCAAGACTTGACACAACCTTTTTGGTGTCGTAGTAGCTCCTTTGGTATGCAAATATCTTTGGGAGCTACATCAACCAACATTTTTATGAAATAGTCTAAATATTTTTCAGGTGTATGCCAATTTGTTCTAGCCGTTAGCAGTTTGATGGCTATTGATAATTTTGACTCAATGGCACCATCATAAATGGGTTCATTTGCTGCGGCTAACATATTATAAAACCTCTGGACTTCCGCATTAGGTGACTCTTCTACATATTCATCATTGTTGTCCATGTCACCATAATGACTTGTTATGTCTGCTTCTTGCATGTATGCATCATACACCATATTGGTCATTGAACAAACATTATCAATAACTTTTGTTCTTCCATGGCTACTACATGCATAACCAGCATTATCCTTACTTGACATCTCTTCTCCATGTTGAACTCATACTGTGTAGTTAGGTCTAAAACCATATTGTAGCAAGTGAGCCATGACATGTGATGGTGGAAGAATTTTCTCACAAACACACTTTATACAAGGACACCTTATCCCTTAATCTAAAGTATAAAAATCTTGATTCATCGCCTTTGAAATAAATTCAATCACTCCAGTAATGAATTGTTGGCTAAGTCTCCTTGAAGGATCAAGTCGTTCATACATCCAACTTCGATCCATTTTTCTACATATGGTGATGAAATTATCAGTCAATATACGAATTGCAGCATGACTTTATTGAGTTATTTCAAAACATGATTTGACTCATTAACTTAGTTGAGTCGCTATGATGTATAAAACCTTCACTGATTGGGTACAAGTTTAATTATGATACTCGTGTTTTCTGTATAGGCCAGACCTCAGACCTCGGCTGAAGAAGAGATCGGCATCAGATGTCGACATCGGACCTTGGTGGTCCAACAGTAATGATGGGCCACATAAGCTGGGCCCCACAAATAGTACGAGTTAACACGAGTTAACACTCAGATACCAAAAAGACCCAAGTCACAAGGAGATCATGCATGGGGTGTGTATAGTACATTCGGGTACGACACAAGCAAGTGTTCTCTGGAGGCGCTAAGGCCTGTTAGAGTTAGGGATTCTAGGAAAAGAATGCATGCATGACACGTGAATACTTAGGACACCTACAAAATAGATGATGCCACAACGCTGGTACATGAGTAAGTACCCTGGCGGCTATGTTGTTAGAAAGATTGCACTCCAAAATAGGCAAGTCTTGTGTCGCGGCTGCGCTAAGCTTGTGCAACGCGTCACAAGATGCCTCACCAGTGAACCCTAATTCCACTTAAGGAAAGAACCTTGATGGATAGGGAAGTTGATCTAATATAACCTATATAAAGGGTGGTAAGAACCCTAGAAAAGGTATGCCGTTTCTAAGACTGAAACTACTTTACATATTTAGTGTTTCTAGCCCATACTGACTTGATCGTCGGAGTGCAATCAACAGGTAGGGCCCCTTCTGTTTCAACGGAGCCACTCTCAGCTACCCAAGGAGAGAGTGGAAACCCCCAAGAGAAAGGAGGAGCCACCATCTGCCTTTGAAGTCAACGACGGCTGAGTCAACCGGCAAGAACATTTTCTAATACCCCAAGTAATATAGTGTTACACAATTACCATATAGCTTAGTTAATCTTTAGATAATTATATTAATATATAAAAATATCTCAAGTTTATATGTATCACAAGTTAAGGCTACATTAAAAGATAAAGAAATACACACACCTCACTCTACAGGTGGTGAATAGTTAAATTACTCTACAGGTGGTGAATAGTTAAATTATTGGGTATTCAGAATGGACCAAGTTTATTTGGTAAAGGTGGTGCAACATTGAAAATGTGGTGCAAATAGTGAAATGGTTGGGCTAGCGGAATGGGTTCATATTTGGTTGACAAAAGGTGGTGCAGATATTAAAGATGCGAGTGGCGGATAGTGAAATTTTTTGGCCAGTAAAATGAGCTCAGACTTATTTGGTAAAGGTAGTGCGGTATTAAAAGTGTGGTGAAACAGTGAAATTGGTAGGAGTGAATATATATAATACAAATAGAACTCACTCCCAGGTAACAAAAGCCACGTGTCACTCATAGAAAATTCACCTAGAAAAAATTCAAAACAAAAATTTACCACATATAGCAAATCTTTACCAATCAACCAATGAAACAATGACAAATGTCGCAACATGTGAGGCCATGTTTGGCTCATATAAACACCCATTCCTTTCACTCTCTTCATTCCCTCCATAAACTCTAAACCTCTATCACGTTCTCTCCTCTATTCTGCTTAGGCTTCACAAATTTGGCAACTGCACCATTTGCTCTCATCTCTAACCAACTGTGCAGATCTCCTTTTTGACTTGGCGTGATGTTTGAACTTTGAAATGGGTTTCTGAGTGTGATTTTGAACTTTCAAATGGGTTTTTGAGTGTATATATGCTCATTCATTTTCGTCTTAAGAACAGGTTAATTTTCATCCTTTCTTTTCCTTTTTCTTCTTTTTTGGGTTTTTTAATTTGGGGATTTTGTATTTTGATGTTTCTGCTTTCGTATTTCACACCATAAAATGATTTTTTTTTTTTTTCAGTTTTCTTATGAAAGATCCTTGCTTTTGATGTTTCTTCCACTCTCTTCATCTATTTTTCGTTTTGTTTTCTTTAGTGTTCTTCATATTCTTGGTTTTCTGTTTGTTACATTTTTCGCATTATAAAAATTATTGTTTTGGCTTTTCTTAGGAAAGTTCCTTGCTTTTGATGTTTCTGCATATTGTCTTCATCTCTTTTATGGTTTTTTTGCTTAATTGTTCTTGATATTGTTGCTTCTCTGTTTGCTACATTTTTTCGCACCATAAAAATGATTTTTTTCAGTTTTCTTATGTTGGAGATCCCACATCGACTAGAGATTAGAGCCTTTCATTATATATAAGTGGGTGCAAACCTCACCCCACTGAGCCGGTTTTATGGGGTTGAGTTAGGCTTAAAGTCCACTTCGTAATATGGTATCAGAGCATGTTTTCGAGCCTATCCTAGCGAGTATTTGTTGGGCCTATCGTGCCACCCGCTATCGGGCC
>Ga0123342_1010886_pt1 | contig 10212 bp, 6 predicted proteins | sample Turbeawhitnodule_FD_89960 | JGI IMG/M metagenome (GOLD analysis project Ga0123342, IMG submission 89960) | Root nodule microbial communities of legume samples collected from Mexico - Turtle bean Mexico white nodule | ecosystem: Host-associated > Plants > Roots > Nodule | place: Mexico: Nepantla...
ATGCGGTGCATCCACCACCCGAGAAACCTCCTGCAATGGTGTGGATTTCTCCGTGGGTAGGCATCTCGTGCTGCTGAGCCTCACCACCTGCTGGATGGGAGCTCGACGCGCCCCCTGTCCTTCCATCCAGCAAATAATCATTTAGGAACCCGCTCTTGACCAGGTCGTCGAGCTGGTATCCTAAAGCTAAGCATGAGTCCACGGTGTGGCCAAAGCCTTGGTGGAATTCGCACCAGGCGTCTGGCTTTGGTCCCAGCACCTTGTCGCCCACCTTTTCTGGCGCCTTCAGCCTAGCTGATATATTGGGAATGGCGATCAGGTCCGCCAATCCCATGACAAACTTGTGCTTTGGCGGGCGATTGTACTCCCGGCGTGCTGGTTGAGAGCGGCCTGGGCGCCTGATGATCCTGCCTTTGTTCTTCCTTGGATCGTAAGGATGGCGAGTCCTCTGATCCCTCTTGGCCGCCGCTGTCTCCAGCACCCTCTGTGGCTGGATCCTGGTCTGGGCACGTGGCCTAGTGGGAGCCACGCTTCCCCTCTTCTCGGCGACCTCACTTTCATCGGCGATGTGGGCCACCGCAAGTCGCCTAACCTCAGCAAATGTGGCGGGGTGAGCCCTGATTAACGCCTCGCAGAAGGGTCCCGGTAGCACGCCCTTCTTGAACGCGTAGACCAACATCTCTTCGTCCTTGGCCGGCGAGCGGACCATCTGAGCCCCAAAACGGTAGTCCCTGAGGGACTCTCCCTGGCACTTCCTTCCCTTCTGCCAGCCAGGTGTCCCATGCAACACGCCTATATAATAGCTCGATGCCACGTCATCACTTCCGACTACCAGGGCGGTACACTACATACGGATGAAAATCCGTATATAAAGTGAACATTACATACGGATTTTTACATACGAATTCTATTCCGTATGTAAATAGATATTACATACAAATTTCCCAACACCTCATAGAGCATTTTCAGAGATGGGACGGACCTTGATCATTTATCTCTATTTATGTCTCTTCTCTCTCTCTCTCTCTATATATATAGACAATTTTCTAATATACTTTCCCTTTTTTTTCTAATCATTTTCGAATAAAAAATCATTTATTGATGGGTCTATTGATATCTTGGGCAAATCCATGAACTTGATGTGGTTATTCTTTATCTATTCTTAAAAATCTCTCAAGTCATAAATACTATAATCTCCTATGACTCTAAAATCCAATAGAATATTTTTTTGAAGAACTGTTCAAGAAACAAATGATCCCCTCTTTCATTACTTATACCCAGCGGATCCTCAAACATATTTCCTTTCATGAAAGAAACTTATTCTTGATTTTTTTTTTAATTTAGTTCTATTTTGTCTAGGAAACTATTCTAGGATCATATTAATAATATTATTATGTAACGCTTACCTACGACAGCTTTACATACAAATTTTTGTTCGTATGTAATCCGTATGTAACTATATTTTACATACGGAATTTTGGTCTTACATACGAATTTTGGCTGTATGTAATTCCAATTTTTCTTGTAGTGTTTTATCACACTTAGAAAGGTAAGAGTTGAAGTAAGAAGTAGATTATAAAGGCTAAAAGAGGGTATCATGAGCAATTTCAATAATAAGGTTCATTGATATTCGTGGTAGTAGATGTTATGTCACCAACAAATTATACTTAATTTGATGAAATTTTTTTATCTGAAAGAAAACATTTTTTTTTTCAATATCGTACCTTAAGAGTTATTTTTTGGTTTGTCAAAGATATTAATAAATTGATTATTTGTACATAATAATAGATAGAAAGAACACTTGTAAGGCTAAATGGTTTTCAAAACTAAAATTTAATTGAATTATGTATTTAATTTTATTGTATGAATTAAATCAATTTGTTGTTGTATAAATTAAATTAATTTTGTTTGAATAAATTTAACATAATTTTTTGTCGTATAAAATAAATTAATTTAGTTTTTGTATAAATTAAATTAATTTTTTTTACAAATTAAATAAATTTTATGTTTTACAAATTAGTTTTCTTTTGTATAAATTAAACTATTTTTTTTATTGTAGAAATTTAATTAAATTATTTTATATAAATTAAAGTAATTTTTTATTGTATAAATTAAAATAAATATTTTTCTATAAATTAAATTAATTTTTTTATTGTATAATTTAAATTAAATTGTTTTTTATAAATTAATAAAAAGTTTTTTTTTTGTATAAATGAATTTAATTTTTTATACATTAAATTAAATTTTTTGTTATATAAATTAAAATTATATTTTTTTTATAGTTTAATTAATTTTTTTTAAAGTTTTAATTTAGTTTTTAAATTTTGAATTCAAATTTAAATTTAATTAAAATAAAATATTTTAAGGTATGTGTGGGTTGTGACCGACGCATACTGGGACCTATTTATAAAATTTTCGCTGTCCCCGCTTTCCCAACATTCCAAGCAGTTTTCCCCAATTTCAAACCCTAATTTCATTGCTCCCTTCGTGTCACTGCCTCCGCGTGGCGTCACTGAACCTCCTTTGTGTCTGTTGTTACTGAATCGTTGCTCATCTTCGCGACATCATAGTGTGAGTTTCCTTGCACTATGTATTCTGTCGTTCACCGTCGCAGTTCAGCTCCAGCTCTTGCTCCATTGTTACTGCTAAAGATAAATGTTTAAAGGTTCATAATTTTTTGATTCATTATCTTTTGATTATTGGGCTGCAATGTGTTGGTGTTATGTCTTGACTGTTGCAATGTGTTGGTGTTATATGTTGGTTGTTGTTGTTGCTGATATGTCATTTAAACTGAATGAGTTGAAACTATGATGATTAAAAATTGCATGTCTAGTATTTGACTTTGCATTTTTTGGATAAAGATGAATCTTGGTTATGTAGGATTTTGGATTTTAAATATAAGATTTTGGAGTGCAAGAGGCTGTGAATGTTGAAAATGTAGAACTGTTGAAACAGAGAGATAAACGTTTTCATAAATTCACATGTTTGTTCTTATTATCAGTAATATGATAGTGCAAATCCGTTTCATTGTCTCCGCGACACTATCTAGCGTCACTGAGCCTCCTCCGCGTTCGTTGTCGCTCAGTAGTTGTTCACCTCCGCGACGTCGTAGTGTGAGTTTCACTGCACTGTGTCTCCGGTCGTTCACCGTTGCGGTTCAGCTCCAGCTCCTGCTCCATTGTTGCTGGTGGATGTAAATGTTTAAAGGTTCATAATTTTTTGATTCATTATTTTTGGATTATTGGGTTGGAATGTGTTGATGTTATGTGTTGGTTGCTACTGTTGTTGGAATGTCATTTAAACTGGATGAGTTGAAACTGTGATGATTAAAAATTGCATGTCTAGAGTTTGATTTTGCATTTTTTGGATAAAGATAAATCTCGGTTCTGTAGGATTTTGGACTTTAAATATAGGATTTTTGGGTGCAAGAGGTTGTGAGTGTTGAAAATGTAGAACTATTGAAACATAGAGATAAACGATTTCATAAATTCATATGTTTGTTCTTATTATCAGTAATATGATGGTGCAAATCCGTTTCATTGCCTCCGAGAGCCTCTTCCGCGTCACTGCCTCCGCGAGCCTCTTCCGCATCACTGTCTCCTCCGCGTGGCTTCACTAAGCCTCATTCGTGTCCGCTGTTGCTCACCTTTGCGATGTTGTAGTGTGAGCTTCCCTGCACTGTGTCTCCGGTCGTTCATCGTCGCGACTCAGTTGCAACTTCTTCTCCATTGTTGTTGCCAGAGGTAAATGTTTAATTGTTCATAATTTTTTGATTCATTATTTTTTATTATTGGGCAGCAATGTGTTGGTGATATGTGTTGAATGTTGCAATGTGTTACTGTTATGTGTTGGTTGTTGTTGTTCCTGGTATGTCATTTAAAGTAGATAAGTTGAAACTGTGATGATTATAAAATTGCATGTCTAGTGTTTGACTTTGCATTTTTTTGATAAAGATAAATCTCCGTTATGTAGAATTTTGGATTTTAAATGTAGAATTTTGGAGTGGAAGAAGTTGTGAATGTTGAAAATGTAGAACTGTTGAAACAGGGAGATAAAAGTTTTCATAAATTCACATGTTTGTTCTTATTATCAGTAATATAATAATGCAAAGAATAAACTTTTTCATTTTTCCATTCGTTAAGTCTATGCGTAATGGGAAAATTTATAGGCAAGATTGGGGGAACTTTATGAAGAATTTTTTTTTAATGACTGCTTTTCTACTGTGAATGGTTTGATCTTACAATTAATGTTGGGACTAGATTTCGTTCACAATATAATTTAGTTGAAGTCAAGCTGAGGAGACGTTTAATGTGTTACCAGTTACGAGAATTGAACATTTACAATGTTTAGCTGACACATCTAATGTCGAAGTAGTTGATGACAATGATGATATTAAAATACATAATAATGACGTTGATGAAGATGTTGACCTCTTAAATGAAGATTATTCTGAACATCACATACGCAATGACGATTCAGATTTTGATAACAATGAAGACTAATGTATGTTACTTGTAATAAATTATAAACAAAACATGTGATCATTACGTAACTATAGTAATATTATGAACGGAAAAATGGTTAGGACTAGAGGGAGGGATTGTAGGATTGTTACACGTGGGCAGCTGAGACGTGGAGTTTCTACATCGATACACAGTGAGCTAGCTATAGACTTGGGAAGCATCCCTTATTTTGGTATTTTACTACCGTCTGATCCTGGTAGTCCATATATTTCATCCCATTCCTTGACACCATCTTCTAGCCCGTCTTCCTCCATCCCCTCATCCTCTGGGCATGGAGAATTGCAATATGCCTCTCTGACCATGTTGACCATTGTGTTGCTGCTGCTTCAGAGCACGACCTCCACCTTGAGGAGGTCCAGCGTGACCCTACTGGTAAGGTCATCATCTGACTTCTTGGTAAAGTGTAAGTCATCCTAAATGTAAAATTTAATTTTATCTTTATATTATTATGTCTGTAATTTGATTTGTTTGTATTGTAGGTTGACGCCAAATCATTTTGCTAGTGAGGCCATTGGACATTGCATTCGGTCTCAATTTAGAGGTCCATATCATCATTATGATGACATGCTTGAGGAGGAAAAACTAAAATGGTGGACTAACTTTCAGGTAATTTTAATTTTTAATTACAATTTCATATAGATCAACAAAAATGGGAAACTAAAACAAACCATTTTCTTGTTTTTAACAGACTAGAGTCACTTGGGCACCTCAGGATGAATGCCAAATTAAAAAGGTCTACAAGTCTAAAGTCAGAAAAAGACTTTGTGACACGTTGACCAAAGCTAGGACAAAGGGTGTTGACCTATTTGGATAGGTGAGCAAGCACGGGTTGAACTTCTAAACTATTGGGATTCACAATAATTCAAAGATAAATGAACTCAAAATAAAGCCAATAGGGGTTCAACTCGTGGTGGAGCACTGCACTCCACAGGTTGAAAATCACATTCAGATATTGCAGTGACCTTGGTAAGTACTTGTCATTGCCTTACATGAAAATCATTTTACATTTGCAACCTATACTGCTTTTAATTGTACAACATCATTAGGAACGTCAATATAGTTGTCCTCCAGAACCTGATGAACTATTTATGGTCACCCATACAAACAAGAAGGGTGAATAGGTTGATACTTGTTCTCGTGAGACTTTTGTAAGTTATTCTTTTAATTTTTTTTTTTATATTTATATTTTAATTTCCTAATATTTTCATTTTTTAATGATCTATGTAGAAAAACTATCATGAGCGCTTTAAGGCCCTTCAAGCAAATAGTTCTGAGGACTCTAGCACTGATGTCCACCAACTTGATCCTGCAAGTAAGCTTCAAACTTGGAAGGAAGTTGCTGGAGGAAATAGTAGAGGTCGCGTGTATGGTACGACAGACTTGGTTGCTAACTTCCGCCAAGGAGTCTCTTCCCTCACTCAAGCCTCTGCTTCCGGCACTTCACAAACTGAGCATGTGATTGAAAATCAAATGCTTCGTGCTGAACTTAGTATGTGAAGTCAGAAGTATGCACACTTGGAGGATGAGATGAAGGTTATAAAGGAAAAACTTATCTCAATGGAACGTGACAAAAATGCTTCCAATAGCACAACTCAATTCGATCATGAGTATGATCCAGAGCAGGATGATCAACCTATTCCTTAAAGTGAATCCTATACTGTAAGTTTAACTATTTGACATTTTTATTATATACTAAGTATTTTAATTATTTCATTTATTTATTTATATAGTTTGTATTTTTTACAAGTTTTCATAGATCACATCACTATGGGATTTGTTTTAGTGCTTTTAGTTAAATTTGTAAAGTACAAATTTAATTTTAATATTTTCTTAAGTATTCTTATCCATTTTGAATATTTCAATGGATCAAAGACTTTGTTTAACTATTTGTATTATTTTTGTACTATGGATGTGTTTGTGGATGTATTGTGAAAGATAGTAATTTTTCTGAATGTGATTTGGTTGGTTTTATTGTTTACAGAGTAAACTAGATAGAAAACAAAATAATTTTTTTTTAATCCCTTTATGTGTCGGCCTTTGGCCCACGCCAACTTTTTTTCTTTAATATTATTTAATTTTTGCGTCGGCTTTTGCGTGGGCTAGGCCAACGCAACATCTGGTATTATTTATTTATTTATTTATTTCATTTCGTCGGCCAAACCGACGCATAGGCGATATTTTAATTTTGTGTCAGTTTGGCCCACGCATAAGCCACCGCAATTGCGTCGCTTGGACGCCCACGTAGCTGATGCAATTTGCGTCCGTTTTGCGTGGGCTTGGCCCACGCAAAGTGCGTCGAACTCGCTGGCCCATGCTAATTATGATTTGCTTCTAAGCTTTTTTCGTAGGACTGTTGGCCGACGAAAATCTGACGCTTATTCGTCCGTTTTTGGCATGTTGCGTCTACTTTTGGCCCACACAATATTTCATTTTTCTTGTAGTGTTAACACTAAATATTACCGTTAGAAAAATCGAAATAGAATATGTATCGGTCAAGGTGGGAACAATTCTATAACTTTTGATATTGGATGTCGACCAACCGACTTGTATAAAATGCGTTAAGATAAAAAAGATAATTAATACACGATAAATCAAATATTACTCTTTTAATTGTTATTTTCTCCGTCCCTTACAAGAATGGATCCAACATCAAAGAGATGAAAGAGAAAAATAAATGTGATCTCTTTAATATTCTAATTTAGCATTTAATATTCTAATTTAGCACTTGGTGTTTTCAAGAGAAATTTTATAGTAAGTGCTTCACTTCAATTACAGAAAATAAAAACTATAAAACCTCTTATTATAGAAGAAACAACAAATTCCAACTAATTAAAAATAGAGATTATTAACCTTACCTATATTTATAACTAACTTTTTTCTTTCTAAACACTAAAAGATTGTAAAATTATTTCCAAAAAGTTTGACATCTCTTTCAAAGAAAAACATATATTCAAGAAATTGATATGAAGTGTTAACATGTTCTTGTATACTATTTTAAAGATAGATTTTCACTCTTAGTTTTTGTTTTTTCAATTTATTATTACTATTAACAAAAGAATTATTGAAAATATATATTGATGAAAGAGAATGTGAAGATAAATAATTAAAGTATATAGATAAAATGGTTCATAGAGAAGTTTAAACAAGTAGGTTGAAAAATATCTAGTTAGGTGAAAGGAATCATGACCAAGGTTATCAAGAGTTAATATAGATTCATGGGATATATCTAAACTCGATTTGTAAACCTGACTTGTAGGCTAATATAAGAGTTTATTAAATATTGGAATATAAATATTTATATACTAATATTAGAATTGATGGCTCAAACAAGAAGGGGGGTGTATTGTTTATGAAAGTTTTCGCACTTAATGACTTAAGAATGAAGTTCTTTAATGATTTATAGAAAGAAGAATCAGAGAAGCCAAAAGAAATAAGCTATTAAAATTGTTATCAGTAAAACAATCGATTCATATTTCAATATAACCGGTTGTTTATGTTTCGGAGATAAAAAAAAAGTATAAGCAGTTTATAAAGCAGGAATATCAACCGGTTGAAAATACAAAATAACCGATTGATTATGATAGCAAACCAAATAACAAACAGATTATAACAGAGAGAGATTCACACAATCAGATTATACTGGTTGACTCAACCCTGAGCTACATCCAGTCCTCAGAACAACCTCTTAGTATTCCACTAGCTACCAAATCCAGATTACTACAACACACCACAAAGAGGTGACACCACACAGGTTTATCAAAGTACAATGACTGGAAACTAAGCAAGAATAGAAAACACCTGGAATTACAAAACCAGAAGCCCTATGATCAGTTCTTGCACCAGAGCAAAGCTTTAACAACAATCTTGCTAAACTTTGAAAAACTTCTTTAAAAACATCAAACTAAAAAGCAGCACAACTTCAGGCTTCATGTAGATTTGAAACATCAAAGCTCAAAAGTTCAACAATCTCCCCCTATTTGATGGAGACAAATCCTTGGGATGCTTTTAGAAATGTTCTTTGTTTAGAATTTGTTCAACCTGCATTCATGAGAAAACACAGAAACACAGGGTAATCTATTCCAAATCAAATAAGCACCAGAAACCAGTTCTCTCTTGGTGATTTCCAAAACAAGAACATCTGCCAAATCAGATGAGAAACCAACACACATACACAGGTGCTACACAGATAAACAATCGGTTATTTCGCAGGAATAATCGGTTGAAATTTTGTAAAACAGAGTTAACTGTTTAACAAATTCAAATTTAAACCAGTTGTTAAAGCAGTTCACAGCAGCAATGTTCAAAAGAGTAAAAGCACAATTAAGAACATTACAAATCTTTACTGATCCCAACATATTTGTCCCCCTATTTGTCTCATCAAATAGACAAGTGGAAGGATTAAAAACATCATAAGGAAAAAGAAATTTGAAACCAGAAACTTAAACCAATGAACTAGAAAGAAGGGCTATCCTCCCTTTCAAATTGAAGTTCCAGAATCTGATTTTGAACTTCTTCAATTTTTTCATCCAGTGTTGAGAAACGAGAATCCATATTATTGAATCTTGATTCACACAAGTCATAGAGGTTCCTTTGATTTTCAGCAAAGGTGTCCATACAGTTGATCATCAATTTTTCAAAAGGTGACATTGTCGTCATCCTTTCTTGTCCACTACCTTCACTTGGACCAACATTATCTGCAACAGTAGTAGCAGCAACAACATCCTCATTAGCATTTTGTTCTTCTTGAGCTTCACTGGTTGAGGCAGCTGGATCACCACCTTTACTTACCCAAAAGCCATTGATCTTGGTGAACCCCATTTTACTAAGTGAGCCATTATTAATCTCACTTGAGGATTTCACCACTTCAGCCATCACTTCTTCTAAGTCCAATTCAAAATATTGAAGAAATTTAGTAATTAAAATGGCATAGGGATAATGAAAATCACATAACCTTGTGGCCTTTTGCATATGCTCCTTAATTATTTGAATCCAGTTTATCTTGACTTGGTTTATGATGCAATAGATCAACACCAAATCTTCTTTTGACAAGGTTGAATGGTTGATGCCCCTTGGTGTTAAAATCCAGGAGACAATGAGCCTTTCACTCAATTTCAGTCCTCCAATTGAAAAGCTTCTTACCCTTGTAAGTGGGTTTTTGAGACAACTTTTATAAAACTGCATCTTGTTGAACTCATCAACTGCTCCAATGTTTCCCTTTTTTATTCTTAGACCAGAAAACTTCAGTCCAGTGACAGCAGTCCATACTTCATTGGTCATCTCCAAATCTACTCCTTTAAACATGAGAGAGAAGAGTATCACCATTAAATTGGAGATTGGTGTAAAAAACCTTTACTAAATCTGGATAGATTTTTCCAGAAATTTCCAGAAAACGTCTCAGCATTTGATTCTTCAACAGCTTTCACACTTCCATGAGTTTTTGTTCCTTCAACCAGTCGAAAGAGATAACTTTTGGAGTGTTAATCATTTTCCTACTTGTCTCTTGTAAATATTTGTTTATCAAGTCTGGATCACTTGAAAACCAACTCTCTAGTTTTCCACTCCTTCTTACTTGATGAGAATCAAATAAAGGAGGCTTTTATTAATGGAGGAAGAGGACATCCACCCTCACATTTGAAGTTCTTCCTTCTAGTCTTCTCAAAATTAAAAGAAGACATAAAATAAAGATGAG
>Ga0123342_1010887_pt1 | contig 10211 bp, 7 predicted proteins | sample Turbeawhitnodule_FD_89960 | JGI IMG/M metagenome (GOLD analysis project Ga0123342, IMG submission 89960) | Root nodule microbial communities of legume samples collected from Mexico - Turtle bean Mexico white nodule | ecosystem: Host-associated > Plants > Roots > Nodule | place: Mexico: Nepantla...
AAGCATCCTTCTTTCTTTTTCTTTGTAAAAATGTTTTCTTTCAAACACAAAAGTGACTCTACTGTAAAGGCTCAACCAATACTTGGAGAGGGACAAAACCTCAAGTCATGATGAAGATTAACGCCTCCTTTCATGTCTCACAGTTCTACCATCCCATTCGTGATGCTGCCACTCACGATAACCAACCCGTTAGGAAGCGTCACCGCGTTCACGTAACCATCGTGTCCGAAGGTTGCAAAAACGCTTAAGCAACACGCCTCTGTCACCAGCCTTAGAGATGACAGAGTTATTGGAGAGCGTGACATAAAAGACATGATAGGTGTGCCCAACAAAACGATGTGTGTTAAGACCACTGACTGAGATTAACGCGATAAACCGTGCGTTCTACTTTTGGTGGTTTCTTCTACTTTTGGAATTTATTGTTGCTTCCCTCACCCTCTCTCTTTGGACAATGTTACAAGACTCTTGTTTTTGAATTAAGGATTTTTTATTATTTGTTAGGTATTATTGTAAAAGCCTCTGTTTTACCATGTGACTCTCAAACATTATATAATTTTGTTAACTTAAAATAGAGAATTAGCCAAGGTGGGACAGGCTAAATTGATTTTTCTCTTGGGACTCTGTTTACTTCCTTTCAATATAATTCCTGCTAAAAAAATATTGAGTGGGTTTTATGATATACAGTGAAACAACTTTTGTTTGGTAAGTTTTGAATGATTAATGTTTAGTGATATCCCTCTTAAGTATTAGGTTATTTATCATTACACAATTGGATATTGTACCTTATTGGTCAAAGACTAAAATAATAGTCATGTTTTTTGTCTAAGTATAACCCATGTAACATGGTGTTTCTAACGTGGCACCAATAATTATTTTTTCAAAAACAAAAAGTCACATTAACATATTTCATAATCAAAATCGTTGTTTATTTAATAACCTAAAAAGTGACGAAAATATCCTTAATAAAATAATAAAATGAAATATTATTAATATAAAGATAAGATCAAAAAATAATTGTGTAAAAAAAATCTCGGTATAGATTCAAAACAAACTCATTATCTCTCACGTCATCTATCAACTACTCTGTAATTATTTTATTTAAATTTAAAAAAATTGTTTGATAACTATTTATTAACGGGCTTTTTAATTATTTTATTTAAATTCAAAAAAAATGTTATGTAACTACTCCATCAATTATTTTTTATAATTATTTTATTTAAATCTAAAAAAACTCATAATTGCTCTATTAATTACAAAATGACATAATAACAAAAATAAAAAAATAAACATTGATATAAGGATAAATTAGGAAAAAAATTGTATATACTTAACAATAGTTAAAGATGAGAATCCCTTTTATATATAGGTATAGATGACTAGATTTAGATATAAGAATATTTTTAAAATTAATTATAATTGAGACTATATATATATATATATATATACTCATTATTTCACCACGTCACCATTTATCGATAAAATTAAAATAATAAAATATAACAATAGAGAAACTAAAAGAGGAAAAATATCGCCAAAAAGATATATAAAAGAAACTATAAGCATATTTAGACCATGTATAAACGTGAAAAATAAAAGTAGAAGTTTTATTAATGTTTTGTTGTAATGTGACATAAGTTTATGATCAAATTAAAAAATATAGATACACAAATGATCAAATTAAAAATATATGGATACAAATTTTATAATAAAATTAGAAAATATAGATACACATAAGTTGATGATAAAATTAAAAAATATGGATACACATAAATTTATGATAAAATTAAAAGATACATATACACAAAGTCATTGATACAAGGCAATATGCGTTTCTTGAGGGAAGGGGAATCTTGGATAGCGTTCTTGTGGCCAATAAGGCGTTAAAGGAGGCAAAAAGGAAAAGAACAAGTTGTGTGTTTTTCAAGGTGGATTATGAGAAGGAATACGATTCTATAAGGTTGAAGTTCATCTATTATATGCTTGGTAGATTAGGATTTTGTGAACAATGGATTGTATGGATTAAATCATGTTTGGAGTCTGTTTTCGGTGTTTGTGCTTGTGAATGGCAGCTCGACCAAGGAATTTATTCCTCTAAAGGGTTTGAGACAAGGAGATCCCCTTGCTCTTTTTTTTTTGTTCCTTATAGTGGTTGAAAGCCTTGCAGGAGTGGTAAGGAATGCAGTTGAGAAAAATATGGTGGAGAGTTTGGAGGTTGGGGCTAAGAAGGTTAAGGTTAATATGCTTCAGTATGCAGATGATACTATGTTTTTCTGCAAAGCGAATATCAAAAGTGTGTTTAATATAAAAACTTTGTTAAGCTGTTTTGAGTTGGCTTTAGGTCTAAAGGTGAATTTCTTGATAAGCAATATTGGTGGGGTGAGGGTTGATCATTATACGATTTGTCGCTTTGCGAATATTCTTAATTGCGAGGAGGTGAAAACCCCCTTCAAATACCTTGGGATGTTTGTCGTGGGGTATCATAGGAAGGAAGCGTTTTGAGATGGGGTGGTGGAAAGAATAAAGACTAAATTGGGAAGATGGAAAGATAGGTTTATCTCAATGGCGGGGAGGATTTGCCTTATCAAGTCTGTTATTTTTGTTATTCCTCTATTTTATCTTTCTATGTTTAAAATTCCTTCAGTTGTGGTGAAGATTGTGAAACTGCAAAGGAACTTCCTGTGGGGTTGGGTGTTCGAAGGGAGAAAGATTGTGTGGGGCTCTTTGGAAAAGGTGTGTGAATCACGTGATGTTAGAGGTCTTAGGGTTATTAGTATCAAGTTATTTAATGTAGCCTTATTGGGAAAACAAATTTGGAGGTTGGGTTCCTCCAATGGGAGTTTGTGGAAGGATATTTTAGAGTATTAGTATGGAGGCTGAAGAAGTTTGAAAGTGTCCAATTCAAACAAGTTTGGGTCCCTTTGGTGGAAGGATTTGAAGGAGATGTGGGCACTAAAGGAGTGAGGTGACAATTTTGAAGATCTTATTAAGTGGAAAATAGATAATGGGGAGGGTATTAAGTTTTGGGAAGACAGTTGGGTGGGTAACATTGCCTTGAAAGGTAAATATCTGAGATTGTTTTCCTTGTGCGTTGATAAAGATTCTTTGTTGAAGGATTGTGGGAATTGGGTCAACGGTGAGTGGAAGTGGAATTTAGTTTGGTGAAGATGTTTGTTTGAGTGGGAGAAGATCCAGGTCTGTCAGCTTTCTGAGGAAGTTTCTAGGTTGGGCCTTGTTTCGGGTACTGATGATTGGTGATCCAGGAAAGGTAGTGCGTCTCTTGAATTTTCGATGAGTTTTGCTTATAGTCTTTTGAGGGGAGAAAGTGAAGGGGAGCTATCGTATTTTTATAAACTATTTTGGAAGAGTAAGGCCCTACCTGCGACACAGGTTACGACCTAGAGGGTGTTGGAAAATAAGATTACCACTAAAGTTAATTTGGCTAGGTTTGGGGTGGTGGTTAAAAGTATTCTTTGTTGTTTGTGCGGGTTACAAGAGAAATCTATGAATCATTTGTTCTTTGGTTGTATAATTGCTTGGTTAGTTTGGAATTAGTGTCTCTCGTGGTTAGGTTTGGTATCGGCTGCTCCTATTGATCCCTTCTCACATTTCATTCAGTTCTCTATATGTAATGCATCTGTATCTGTCAACTCAGTTTTGGGGAGCGTGTGGATTGATGTGGTAAGGGAGATTTAGAGTCATATGAATAAGGTCATTTTCAATGGCGAAGTGGTGGATCACTCTGAAATCTTCTCTTTGGCCCAATTAAAATTTTGGTCTTGGGTTACATCTAAAGTTCCTTCGGCTCACTTGTCCTTCTCTGACTGGTGTTTTGCCCCCTTGTCTTGTCTGAATTTGATTAAGTTGTTTGATTCTATTAGTCTTTGGTTGGTTGTTTTGTGTGGATTGAGTGTTGGTTGTTTGTGAGTTTAGGTTGGGTGTTTTTTTCAGACAGTTTCTGGTTTGTTTGTTTTGTGTGTTGTTTTGTTATTTCTTCTTGAGGTTGTGGTTGTTTTAGTTTTGGTTTTTTGTTAGGTGGTGACTTATCTTCCTCTGTTTGAAGTGGGTGTTTAAGAGAAGTGTTATAGTTTCATTATTTATATAAAGGTAGGATCACTCCTAATATCTTCCTCTTGCACTTGCCCAATATTTCACTTCCCCTTTTAACTACATCATCCATTGCATGCATAGCATCACCATGCACCAAATTAACTGAAAAAATAAATAACTTTTTATTAAAATAAAATAATTTAAAATTTATATTAACCAAATCAATTATGAATTTTGTAATTATTAAAATAAAATTTTTTAAATTAGAATCACAGTAAAAATAATTCCTCACCAGATTTACCTTAGGGCTGCTGACATAAGCATGTTGCAGCATACACAAGCCAGGGGAGGCAATCGTCTTCTGCTACCAGTAAATCACCTACATTGAGACCACAGTTGAAACATATTGAATGGAGTCCTTAACACACTAACCTATTTATCTCAACACACATTCTGTCAAATCTTCCACATCAATGAATGGACGCTATAAGCATGCTCCCAAATTTGTGATGTAGACTACACATTGAATTCAGGAAACATTCTGTCTACTTATTTGTGTACAAAATCAGGAGTGTTTAGGTACTATTAGAAAAACACACTCAAAGTTCGGTAAACCTATTTGTTAAAATTTACAAAACGAGTTAAGTGGGGTCCAGTGCTTGCCTTCTTGCCTTTTACAATGAGTCATGTTAGTTTCTATCATAAAGTGAATGCATAGCAACATAAGAAAAAAAGGTAGAATAATAAGCATTTGATAGAGTATTTTATTGCATATTTTTTTAGATAAAATTTCAGTTATAATTAGAACATACACTTATGATTCTCTGGACACATTTAAATAGTTTTTAATAAAAAATAAAAAGATAAAGGAATTTTAACCAACTTATAAGTTAGAAAATTAAAGGTTTTAAAAATTTACATAAAACTTTAGCACATTAACTTATGCATAAACTAACTTTCATATTTAAAGAATTCATTTCATTTATTAAATATTTCTTACCTAAAAATACTTATAAAAAAAATTGTATGTATGTTGATAATAGAGTTTTATCTTATGCATAAATATTCGATGAGATATTTTATTATGTGAATTAATTATAATTTTAATTGAAAAATAATATTTATTATTATATATTTAAGCTTTCTTCGTAAGTAACGTGATTAGAAAGGATAAGAGAAATTAAAAAATGTTTGAATAATTTAAGGATATATATATATATATTCGTTCTTTTTCGAAAGCAAAGTCCTAAAAAGAAGTCTCATCAATACAGCCAAGGAAACATTGCATTTGGATCGAAACATAGCACTTTGATAACTTTTGACTTAAGTTACTGATCATTTCCAACTTTTGGCAACATAAACATTTTGAGAAGTTTTACAGACAAACGGACTTGAATGGAATGATTAAGGCTCGTGCATCTTTTGGTCCCCTTAGTTGCTTTTTCGTTTCTTTGTGAACTAGTTCCCAAAAATTTTATTCATATATATACTTTCTTTTTCAACCACCAATTATTGCGAATATGACTGCTTATACTAGCATGGAATATAAGGACAGACAAGAGAGGTCTATTTGTGTTTATCTGTCAAGAGAAACAGGTTGAAATAAAACATAATGGAATTCCCTCAAGAAATTTTGAAAGAAAAATCTTTCATCCACCCAGTTACTTTCAAAATTTGTAATACTAATTAAGTCATTAAGATAGTGACAATGTGTTGGCTTTCTTTGGACAGAATGCATATGGTGATACATGTAAATAAACTTTTCATGTAGAACTACTATATATATTTTAACCTCTGCCTTATAATATGGAATAAAACGTCTTAACTATTATGGTCAAATAAGATTACTTAATATTTTAATATGTAGATGATAAGAGAGAATTCTAGATATATTTGTCTTATTTAATCTTTAACTTCTCGTGAACTTTAAGGACAGTGGTAAGCATCATTCTTGAACTTCAAAGGCAAACCAATGAATAATATTCTCTGTTTTGTAATTCAAGGATGTGTCTTTATTCTTGTACATATTTCAAATAAAGTACATTTTATCAAACACTGGAAGCTAATTACTATACTAATTTGAGAAAATATAATGCAATATAGGAAAGGAAGTCAGAGAGCAAGAGAAAGAAAGACTTTGCAGTATTCAAAAATTTGATGTCTTCTGCATGAATCCACAAGTAGAAAAGCCTGTAATGCTAGCTGGTTCAGGCTTATCATTTATGATGACACGTTTACTCTGGATCGTCAGTATATACAACACTAGGCAAAAATTCATCACCAAAGGAATATACCTTATATGGTAAACAAAGACAAAAATAGCCTAATCACACTTCCTCATCATCCTGAGTGCCAATTCTTGCAGCTCACCCAAGTCATTGTTATATGATCTTTTCCAAGAACAAGCTTGGAATGAGAAATCCTCTCCGCTTTGTACATCTTGCATGCTCATTCCATCATTCATACTGCTGCTGTAATCAATTGAATCAAGTGAGCTCTGAGGAGAAATAGGGTTATTCATGGAAGTGGGACATAATGGATTCAATGGTTGTCCAACATTCTCCGACCAATGATTCTCCAAGTTCCTACAAACCATCTGGTTCTGATCCAGCTGTGCCTTCATTTGCACTAGCTCTGCCTGCAGGCTTGCTACCTACACATAAACCAACACAAAAACTAATTGTGTAAATTGAACCAAAAATAACCAATCAGTGGGAAATTTGTTTGTAGTCAATAATGAGAAATTTACTTGCAGTCAATAAAGAATCATATTACCAAAATATAAATAGTGAGAGGACAAACCAAATTACATCCAATTATTTATAAGTGTCTCATCAATTATGAAAAAACATATTATGTAGAAATTATTGAAACAAACGACGATAAACCACTTTTCCTTCTAATTTTCACAGTTTTTATGCTTTAATACTGAAAATAAAAAACTATTATCATCATCCACATCCATTTCCGTATCTTATTTTTCTCTGAAAGAGGGTCTCGTACATTTTTAATAATGCTGAAAACAAAAATCATGTAATGTTTCTAAAACATGGAAATGTACAGATAAACATTATAATCTGTAATCTGTAAGTGTACCTGTTGCTGCAAGGCGAATATATGGGAGACACAACCGTAAACAGGGTCTCTGATGCGAGCTTGGGCTTCGTAAGCGATTGTGACCATTGCCTCAAAACGATCGTTATCTGGTATACGCAAGAGCAACTTGGAAACGTTGCTAGCCCCGAAAACCTTATGAATGGCTGCGAATCTAGCAGGTCCTTGTTGGGAGCAAAAGTAGGGTGCAAAGATGCAGTCAGCAGCACATTTTCTTCGCAGGAACTTGCATGCCCCGCAGGGAGATCCAAAGGAAGAAGCCGAAGCAGCGTCATTTGCAGTTGTTGCAGAAGCCATAGCGCACGTGCGTGTGGTTGGGTTAGAATAATAATGGAAGTGTAATAATATTGTTATTATTGTGAGTAGTGTGCGTGTGAGGTGAAAGCAGTGAATGAAAAATTTGAGGGAAGCACACGAGTAGACTAGGAAATGGTGCAGAAATGTGGGGATTTATTTATGGTGAAGAGAGGAGAAGGAGATGGACATGAGTGGGAATAAGAGACAGAAAGAGAGGGAAGTGTCCTGTAACAAATGTAAATGGTCGACATGGGAGGCACGTGTGTAGGGTTCTAAGGGGACATTCATCAATCATACACCCAACACACTACAAGTTTTTCAATTCCTTTAGCTTCTTATTTTGACTCGTAATTACCCTAATGCTTCTTACTATCTATGCACCCTCAAGGTCAAATCCAATATATATCTTACACCTTCAACTTCATTATTTAGTATTATTTTATTAACTTTGACTCCTTTTTATTCATCACACATTTATCTTTTGCGTCTTCATAAATAATCATACATGTAGTATTAACTATTTTTGGACTAAAAATGTTTTCAATTAAAATCAATAATTGACAATATTTATAACCAAAAGAGGAATATTAACCATAGGGGTAACTTAAAAAAAAGAGTTTTAAATTTAAAACAAATTTATTACCATAAATTAAACAATTACTTTCTCTATCCGATTTTCTTAAATAAAAGAGGAAATACAAATGAAAAATATTTTTTAAACGGAACATAATTTCAGATTTAGATTATCATAACACTTTCTGAAATCCGAAATCCTGTAATGTATTTTTAGGTTTTTTTCTGATTTTTTTGGGAACGTATTTGCATTCCAAATTTGTTTTTTCCGAAATAAGATTTTAATTTTGAAATCTATTTCCACGAGATATTTTTTAAATTTTAGATATTTAAATTTAAAATGAAGAATTATTTTGAAAATTTTAAAGGTGGATCAGGTGCATGAAATGATTAGTACGGTGTAGGAAGAATTTGATAAATTAAATTAATAATTTATTTAATCCTAGTAAAGTAGATAGTTAAGTCTTGTAACATTAAAAAAATAATTCTTATTGTTAAGTTTCTATCCATATGTGTGAAACTGTCGCAAAAGTTAAAACATAAAAATTGCTAACATAATAAATAAAATCTAAAAAGTATCTACTTGTACAAACTAAAACATACGTGTGAAGAAATGCAAGAACCAAATGATTAGTTAAATTTTAATTTTATTGAAATAAAATTGATTTGTTTTATTAATTGACTAACAACGGTTGAAATTATAATAAGGGTGGGCATTTGTTATCTTACTTTAGAATTTTTATAGAGATAACAAGGAAAGTAAATTAGGAACTTGGGAAATATATATTTTTTAATTTAGCCTTCATAAAAAACTCTTTATACAATTTAAAATCAATCGTTTTTAAACTTAAAACGTGTGAAATTTTAGTTTTAACTCTTTCACAATATTTTTCTTTAACTATCATTCCTCTAGCTTTTCAAATTCTTATTTTTACTCCCTGATATTTATTTTAAATAAATAAATTTTAAGAATGTTTTAAAGGATTTACATGCTAGTTATTTGTTATTTCATTCAACTAATAATATAATATTAAGAAAAGACAAGAAAAGTAATTTAAAAAAACAAAAGCATTGTTTTACAAATTTAAAATAAGAAACTCAATTAAAAAGCATATTTACGTGTTTTTATTGATTTGATTAGTTAAAGTTCTTCAGATGTGATGTTATTTGTTGATACACGGATGTGATTAAGTTGAATTCCATGGTTAACTATAACGCGGTTAGTTGAATTTCAGAATTGGTAAAGCCTTGTGAATTTTTGTCTATTTTTCCGCCGAACGCCGTACCTAGATGTTGCCAGCTGCCGGTAAAGTCAACCGACAACTTCCTGCTCATTCCGTCATTCAGTGTTTTTTATGTTTTATGTCGGTTCAAGATAATATATTTAAATAAAAATAAAAACAAACATTACCTATGTTCTACAACTTTATTTTCATTTAAATTTATGTAGAAGAAAGAGTGTGGAAAAGGTAAAAAAATAGAGAAAGAGAGTAAATCAGAAGAAAGTTTGTAAATTTTTTAATTAATATAATAAAATAAATTTGGTCATATATTAATATATTTAGAGAATAATTTAGAAAATAAAATTTTAAAAAAATGTAAAATAAATTTTAAAATACAAATTAAGTTACAATGAACTTTAAATAAAAATAAAAATGATTATAAAACTTTAATAAATAAAAAATAATATTTCGGAATAAAAGTATAAAACCTTAACGGGTTGTTTTTAAGATTTTATTTGTCTTTTTGGCGATAGATTTCCATCGTGGGAACTAAATCATATCCATAAATAATGTAAAATCAATAAAATTGTCGATTCCATAAAATTATGCACAGATAACAGTAGCTGCTTTAAGCTTACACGTTCTTTTTTAATTAATTTTTTGTTGAGTATTTTTCATGATTATAACTTGACTTTATTAAGTTTAATTTCTTTTCTGCTAGCTTAAGTACCCAACTTTGTTTACAAATGGGATAATTTAATTAATGAATAATTGACTCTTCTGACTTTCTGTCTGGAAAACTTAATTCTTTAAAAAAACATGACTGATTAAAATCAAGAACCAGTCCATGTTTAACTGTGTCATAGTTGGGATATTATATATATATATATATATATATATATATATATATATATAAATATATATATATATTATAACTAGACTTGTAATGCTCATATT
>Ga0123342_1010888_pt1 | contig 10211 bp, 8 predicted proteins | sample Turbeawhitnodule_FD_89960 | JGI IMG/M metagenome (GOLD analysis project Ga0123342, IMG submission 89960) | Root nodule microbial communities of legume samples collected from Mexico - Turtle bean Mexico white nodule | ecosystem: Host-associated > Plants > Roots > Nodule | place: Mexico: Nepantla...
AAACTTTTGTTTTTAAGGGTTCAAAATTTGCTTCAGATTGCAATAACAATCCACTTCATGAAACTATTGCAAGTGCAAGAATATTTATTTTCTTGATAAAATTGATATGATGTTGTTTGAGGAAAAACTTATAACTACAAGACCCAAACACTCACGTCAGTGTGGATTTATCTTTTGGAATAAATTAAAACATGTCAAATGATAAAACCACTATTTGAAATGTTGCAACTGACTGCGACTAGAGAAAAATGATAGTGTTTTGGTTAGAATGGAGATATGGGGTGTGAGAGTATAATTGAGATTATTTAAAAATATGAGGTTATATTTCATTTAGAACTATTTAATTTTTTTAAAAAGTTAAAATCGACTCTGGTGTGAGGGTGTAATTGAAATTATTTAAATTTATGAGATTATACTTCATTGTGAAAAGTTAATTTATCCTACTTAAATAAAGACAGGTTGATGGATTGAACTGTTAAATCCGACCCACTTTATTACTCATATCTATATTGAAATTGACAAAATTTTGAAATAAATTTTATAATTAACCTTTTATCTTCTTTATAATATCAATTTTATTTTCTTTGTTAGATTATATTTATTTTATGTATAACTTTTTTCTAAATTTTATTCCCAACACACCCTACATTCCAAAGGATAAAATATTTCTTGAAAGTGAACATTACAAAAACAGGATAAATTATAAAGAAACGTGTCTTTTATACACAAGAAACATTACAAAAACAACACTTCCTAAAAAAACAAGTTTTAAAAAAGTGCTTCAAATGTCTTCCAAATCACTACACCCTACATCCTTTCATAAATAATAGCTTCAAGGACCATAAAATTTGTTAAAAACCTAAAAAAAAGGGGGAAAACATAAAACTAGTGTCCTCAAAATAAATATATATTTGGAATCTTACTTTTCATGTATTGAATTTTGTTAAATATATACCAAAAAACTTATTTTAAAATCATGATAAAAACAATTATGTTTTTATTTTTCATGTGAAATAAATCAACTCCAACTCAATCATCCATAATATGATTTATACAAGGTATGAAGTTAAAAATACACATTGAATGAGATATAATATTATATATATATGCAGGTATTTGGTACTCTTGATGATTTATAGCTCCACCTGAGAATAAATCTGAATTTTTGTGGCTCACACAGTGCTTAAAAAGTTGATAACAAAAAAGTCACATCATTTTGTAGGAATAGTCTTAATTTTGCACTGGTTATTGGGTAACATAACATGTGACTACTTAGGTAGCCATGTGTGGCCTATATAAAGGGAGTTAGTATGCAGAAACACAGCACAATCACTTTCTGCATTTCTGCAAAATGAGTCAATCAAACTTCAATCTCTCTTCTCAAATTTTATCACGTAGATCTGCACACTATAAACCAAACATTTGGAAATACCAATTTCTCCAGTCACTTGGCAGCAAATATCATGTGAGATACTTTCTTACCTATTCATATATATGTGTGTGTTTCTCCTTTCATTTACTCATTTTGATTTGTTTAAACATTTTCTCTATTTCTACAACATTCTAAATTTAGTATTATTGTATTAGAAACTTTTATTTTTTTTTGTATTTTGTACCACTTTTTCTTTTCTGTCTACATCAGTACTTAACTCAGAATTTTGATGTTGGAAAACGAAATAAACAATTGATAGAGACTCAACCCACATCTTTTTTAAAAGAACTAAATGGAAAATAAGTATGTATTGTGTTTTAATAAATGAAGATAAAATTTGTATTATGTTGAGATATAAAATCGTAAGATTAGGATCTCCAACACATCTTCTCACGCTGAAACTGTCAACTCGTGTACGATACTATATATTATGGGTGATTCAATAGCGGTTCGATAGCGGCAACTCGTGTACGATACTATATATTATGGGTGATTCAATAGCGGCCCGATAGCGGGTGACACGATAGGCCCAACACAAACACTCGTTAGGATAGACTCGAAATGACTCTGATACCATATTACAAAGTGGACTTTAAGTCTAACTCAACCCCATAAAACCGGCTCATGGGATGAGGTTTGCACTCACTTATATACAATGAAATGTCCTAATCTCTAGTCGATGTAGGATCTCTAACATGATATGATATTAAAAAATAAATTTAAAAATTTAATTTAATATTATAAAACTGATTCATAAGATAAAATTTGTACACATTTATATACTATTATTTATCTTTAATATTTACAAAATTAAAAGTTATTTAAGCATCTTCCAATATTATGAATTGCATGTTTGTATATATTCATCCAATATTATTTTGTTCACATCTGCCTCAACCTTTAAGAACAAAAGTTCAAATTTTGTTTCATTCGGGAGGCTAGTGTCATGAACATTGCTCAAAGACAATACTTTTTACACTACATCAAATAAATTTTGTAGTCATGTTACACTTTTCATTATCATTATTATGGTTATTATTTTTATTATTATTAATGTTATTTTTATTATATTAGCAATAATAATAATAATAATAATAATTAATAATTTGGATTTAGATTTAGATTTTATAACATATTAGTCTAGTTTATGGTTGATTCTAAAGTAAAAAAAATGGTGTAGTCATAAAATGTTCTCAACATGTTAAAGTTCTAATTAACCCAAAGATTTGAATAAGTTTTTAGTCTTTGGTATTAAAAGTTCATCATTTTCATTAATAAGCTTGATATGCATGGATTGATGTTTGTTTATATTTATAATTTGTTGCAATTTGTGCAGAAGGATGAATTTGTTGCAGTGTTAAACAAGAGAATGATGGAAGTGAAGAGTGTATTTGTACAAGAGAAGGATATTTTTAAAAAATTAGAGTTGGTTGATTGGATCCAAAAACTAGGCCTTGCCAACCATTTTCAAAAGGAAATAAATGGCTTTCTTGAATCTTTAGCAGTTCATGTCAAAACCAGCACTTTCAATCTTAGTTCAGAACATTTGCACCTATCTGCATTATCCTTCAGGCTTCTAAGAAATCATGGATATGCAGTTTTGCCAGGTAACAAAGCTTTCTCTCTCTGACTCACTCAGTACAAGCTTTCTCTCTCTGACTAACTCAGTACAGTACAAGAAAATTGTGGAATAGAAACTAATTTTAGAGACCTAACTAATTAGTTACTATGTTGACTAAACTAGAGTCCATTTTATAAACTAAAAAATTATTGATATATAAAGTAGTTTATATTATTAATAAAAATTTATAAAGTAGTTTGTAAATTGGTATCTAACTATTAGCAATTAGGGTTTATCTACTAACTACTTATATTTTAAATTAGTTTCTATCAATCTTTTAGAGACTAATTTAGAATCTAAAATATTAGTAGTCAAAATCTTGGTAGCTGATTTAGATACCAATTTATAAACTATTTTATAAATTTTTATTAGTAATAGAAATAACTTTAGATATCTGTACTTTTTTTTTAGTCTCTAAAATAATATCTAAGTTAGTTAATATAGTGACTAATTATTTTGAGTTTCTAAATTTGATTATTATTTAATAATTTTCTTATTGTGTATGTTGGTCATTACTCGACATCAGGTTAATTAACAATATAATTTTTTGTTAATTACTTGTCAAACTCAGATATATTAAGCAAGTTCTTAGATAAAAAGGGTGATGTGATGAGGACAATTAGCCCACATGTTGGTGATGTTAAAGATGTTGTGGAGCTTTTGGAGGCCTCACATTTAGGCTTGGAAGGAGAAAAGATAATGGATGAGGCAAAAATTTGTGCCACAAATTCTCTCAATTCCATCAAGAAGGACCAACTATCTAATAATGTAGATGTTGAAAGAATGGTCCACTCATTGGAGCTTCCCTCCCATTGGAGAGTACAATGGTTTGAAGTGAAATGGCACATAAAGCAATACAACAAGGAGAAAAATATGGACCCCATTTTACTTGAAATGTCTAAATTAAATTTCAATATGATTCAGGCCACACTTCAATTGGAGCTCAAGGAATTATCCAGGTATATATACTTTTAAACTAACCAAAATAACTCTGATAAAGAAAATATCAGTCTTTCATATGTTTTTTTTAATCAGCAAATAAATAAATAAAATAAAATGAGATACTTGAGGAGTGTTTCAGACACTTGAAGAATGTTCCAATACTTATACAGAAACTTCAAAAATGTCTCAATCTTTATACACAAAATGACCAAAGCCAATTTACTCACCACCGGAACCATAAACCCTAAATCAACCCTAAACCAACGTACATTCTTCATCAGGTTTCTATTTGTTGTTACAATACTTCAATTTTTTGTTTAGGTGGTGGGAGAATCTTAGCATAAAAGAGGAATTGAGCTTTGCAAGGAATAGGTTGGTTGAAAGCTTCATGTGTGCAGCAGGAGTTGCTTTTGAGCCCAAGTACAAATCCATCAGAAAATGGCTCACCAAAGTTATTGTTTTGGTACTAGTCATTGATGATGTTTATGATATACATGCCTCATTTGAAGAGTTGAAGCCCTTCACAATGGCATTTGAGAGGTTTGTTTCATTACTACAAAAGTTAAAAGATTGTTACATCTAACCTTCCTTATAGTACATGTTTAGGGTTATTAGAAGAATCTCATGAGTGTCCTATTCACAGATGGGACGACACAGAACTTGAAGAACTCCCAACGTACATGAGAACATGCATCCATGCACTTCAAGATGTCACAAATGAAATTGCTTATGAAGTTGGAGGAGAACATAACTTTCACTTGGTGTTAACTTACCTAAAGAAAACGGTAACATTACACATTACTATAATATAACCACTTCTCTTAATCTGTTTTTTTTTCAAACACAGATTAATGTAGTATTACTAATGACTATAACCACTTTGTCAGTGGATAGAGTTTTGCAAAGCATTATACAAGGAGGCAAAGTGGTACAACATGGGATACATTCCATCCCTGCAAGAATATTTAAGCAATGCATGGATTTCATCTTCAGGGCCTGTAATTTTACTGCATTCGTATCTTGGTACAATGTACCAAGTTAAAGATTCCATGGACCATTTTCTACAGACATACGAGGATTTGGTGTACAATGTTTCCCTTGTGATCAGACTTTGCAATGATTTAGGAACCAGTGTGGTATATAATCCATCTTTGTTTTACAGTTTCAATCATACACTACTAGAAAATCAGAAACCAATTTTAGAGACTAAAAATAAGATTAGTTGTGATATTGCATCGCTAATAATGGACAGTGAAATTCACAGGCTGAAAGAGAAAGGGGTGATGCAGCTTCTTCAATCGTATGCTATATGAATGAAAAGGGTGTTTCAGAGGTAAAAGCAAGAAAGCATATCCAAGATAAAATTCTTGAAGCATGGAAGAAGATAAACAAGAAGTGTTTTGCTTCTTCTTCTTCTTCTTGTTGTGTGGAGCCATTTGTTACTCAAGCAATAAACGCAGCTCGTGTAGCACACACCCTTTATCAAAATGGAGATGGTTTTGGAATCCAAGATAAAGATATCAAAAAACATATCTTGTCACTAGTTGTTGAACCCCTTTAATTGTACAAGTTTACAATTCTATTTCTTTATCTAAAATTTCAATTTTCACATAAAATAATGAAAATGTCATTTTTTTTCATATTGAATCAAAGGTTATATACTGTGGTTCCATGTAATTGTTTACCTGTCTTAGTTTCTCAACTTTTGTATTAGTTTCTCATTTCAATTTAATGTGATAATTATGTAATAAAAAAGAAAACATTTTGTTATGATTATAAGAGAATGTATGGAGCAAACATAAAATAAAAATGCAACTTACACACTTTTCCAAATCAATCATTGAATCATTTCAAAGTTCTATTTTTTTTCAGAAAAAAAAAATATTGCTCTAAACTGATCCCTCTTAAAAGAAAAACACTTAAAATTTTGATAAATATTTCATAATTCATCTGCTTGCATAATTTAGATATTTACTTCCTAAAAATCTTATCCTAGAAATCCCAAAAAATAATATAGTCCAAATGGGCTTTAACGTAGCTATCATGGTGCAAGTTTTGCATTCGAAAATAATTTTACAATGTGAAATATAAATTTTTACATTTTGAATGGTATAATTCAAAAATAAAATTTGCATTATGAATTGTATAATTCAGAATACAAATTTATATTTTGAATTTTAGAGTTCATGAATCCAAAAAATACTTTTCAAAATGGTAAATTAGACATTTCACTTTCACAGAAAGTATGGAGGTGCAGAAAGAAAACACCTTTGCACTGTAGTCCTTTTGTCCATTTGTGACTACTGATAATGAGTTCAGGCGTTTTCTTCTTACGCTGCATAGTTTTTTCATGCACCTCCATAATTTTTTTAATTCCAAAACTACCATTCGACAAAAAGTGTTAGGTTTATTTTTTCATTTTCAAATTGTATTGTAGATCTTCTGAACTTTAGAATTCAAAATGTAATTTTATATAATTATAAGGATCTTTTGCAGTTAGTGGCATCTCAACTTACATTTGTTGTAAACAGAAAAAGTTCCAAATGTATCATGCTTTCCCAGGCTTTACTTTGTTTATCCATCTATCAACTAAACTCTAAACCGACACCAGTTGTTTAGAATTGAAAGCAGTATCATTATATCAATAGATAAGCTTACAAAGTTTCATTTTTTTTAAACAAATCAAGGAAATTCATTTCAGTTTTTGATTTCTGATTGAGCCATGACACAAAAGAGGTATCAGAGTCTCCATTTTACCACAAATTGCTTGGTCAGATAACCCAAAACCAAGCTACAACAGACCCAGCAGCCAGACCCAAAACTAAGAACAATACACTCACAATCCCTGCAGTCTCTGCATGCTGCAACTTCACAGCCTTAGGAATCAGCATCATCAATACACTGGTTAGGTACCCATTGGTAAGCCCTAACAGGCAAGTTAGTATCGTCACAGGAATCTCACTCCGGAAGAATTGGGGGCCATGCAAGCACGCAAAGAAGAGAGGGAAAAACAGCAATCTTGCTATGCAACTGCCTATGGCAACTTTTGCATTCTGTAGGAAGTAAACTGCTGTGAGACTCTTGCCAACCAGATCAAACACATTATAGGCAGCAATTAGGAGAATTGGATACCAATCCTTAAGGACTTCAGAGTGCACATCCTCAGTAATGTAACCAGGAAAAATTGCCAGAGTCACAAGATAAATGAGCACAATGCCAAATCCATACCACTTGATGCTTCCCACAATATCCCATAGAGTTGACCTCCAGACAGCTCCTGTCAGGGGACCATTGTCTTCATTTGCAGAGGCCGCCTCAACCTTAAGTTCATTATAGTACTTCATAACAGGAAGTTTGTGCACCATGTTGTATAAAACCATGCATATGAACACAATCACAATTGACACAGAGAAGTATAGATTTGCACTCTTTTGTAGGCCAGCAGCATCTTGTGGGTAAACAGCTTTTGTAATTATCCTCAGGACTGAAACAAGCACTCCTGAAATCAAAACATCCACAATAAAAAGAGAGAACAGTTATCCACCCAAGTTCAACAAACAAAGGAATATATATCAATAACTTCTGACAAAATATTTGCACACACACAATTTATATTGCCTAACCATACAGTTTCAAACCAGAATTAAGCTCTGTTTTGAGTGTTTCATAATTCTTCAGTGTATCACCCATTATTACAAGAACATAAATGCTAAGGGAAAGGAGAGACTCGCGACACCACCATGGATACCGTATCACTTTTTGACTCTTGACACAAACACTTATTTAGAAATAAAATTTAAGCCTAATTCTTTATAAGTTGAAATTGAGTTTTTCAACCACTTATATACTATGAAATTCTTAAAATTTAGTCGATTTGCGATCTCCAATACACCTTTCACGCCACAATCTCCAATCCACCTCTCACAACACGCCGAGAGTTTCTCACGACACGCCGAGAGTCACAACTCGCAAGTGAGAGTCACAACTCGCAAGTGAAAAAATATATTATAGGAAATCCGACACGTAAGTGAGGTGATAAGTCTAACAAACAATTAAACATCGTACACCCAAACAACCTTGACATAAAATGATTAAGAATGTTCACCCCCAAAAGATAAATCTCCCGAAGAAACCAAGATTCCTACACTACGAACGTGCTTCTAAAATTCACCCAGTTTGAAGAAATATGTGCTACATATCACTGATGTTAGAGAAGGAAGTTATCAGAGTACATCTAAGAAGAAAATGACCGAAATTAATAACAATACCAAATCCCCACTCAAGTACCACATCGTACAAAACGCAAACGATGCATTCATCAAACTGAACAACTCCACGAAAAAAGAACCAATAATAGTAATTAATTAGAGGAATACCAGAACCGGCGGTGCCGGCGATGACAGCCTGCGTGTACCTCTCCGGCAGCTCGCCGGCGGAGCCAACAATGGAGCCCTGGACGAGCGCATCGGCGACGCCGGAGAGGCCGACGGCGACGGAGGTGGCGTAGAAGCCCCCGGAGATTCCGACCCTACCCTTGACGTAGAAGGCATCGATTAGGGGAACGACGAGGAGCGAAACGACGAAGAGGGCCAAACCAACGTTGATTCTGAGAAAGGCTCTGGAGGTGTGGCTGTAGAGGATGATGAGGGAGATTCCGACGAGGCCGATGAGCATGTAAACGACGGCGAAGATGCGGTCAACGCTGGCGTCGGGGTAGAGATAGGAGAAGTAATCAACGGCTGTGATGAAAGCGTTCCACGGGAGAAGGTAGCCGAATCCCAGGGTGAAATACACTATGTACGCCAAATCCCATTTGTCTTCCGGTACGGTGCTCTTCCTGCTGTTCGAACCGGAGGGAAGGAGAAGAGACGACTCCGTGAAAACCATCTCGTTCCGTTTCTTTCCACTTCCGTCACTGCCAACGGAAAAGTAAAGTAAAGTGGTTGGTTACTCACGACGCCATTTTCAATTAGATATTTTCTATTCGCATTTAAACCAATTATTGCTTCCTACTTAATATTCAAATTCATTATCACTTCAAATTAAAACCATTTTAACTATTGTTTTATCCTTCCATTAACTCACTCAACATGCACGCTTCCTTAAATAGGAATATTATTTAAAACACAAGTAAGATCTTATCTCTTCTTTCACTTTCTTTCATCACACATGTCAAATCATAATCTTCTCTTTTCTTTTAGGTTAAAACAGCGGATGCTTGAAAACATCGACATATGAGTGTAATCTTCTTTTAGTTCCTTATTTTAAGATAATAAAGAGAATATATTTTTACACATTTCAACATCAAATCTCACATATAAAATAAAATAATTTATATTTTTAATTATTCTGTACACTCTATTTTTTATTTTTTTAATTTTGACTCATCCAAAATTATGTCTGTATGTATGTTATATTTTTATCACTGTGAAAATTGAGTAAAAAAAAAATGTGGATACACCGACACAATCGCACATGTGTTTCCACTAAATTATCAAAATCTGATTGTAATTCATTACCATTTTAAATTGAAAGCATTAACTGGTATTTTATCCTTCCATTAACTCACTAAACAATGCTAAATTTTAAATTAAAAGCATTATAACAAGTGTTTTATCCTTCCATTAACTCACCAAACATTCTTATAAAGGAATACTATTTAAAACACTATTTTGTCATTCACCTACTTAGAAGGTGTGAAATGATAATTTTGTCATTTTTCTCATCTTCTTTATTGACATCTTTATTTCTTTCTAAAATTTTGTATTTTAAATTTTAGAGTTTAGAATGTATATTAAATTCTAAAATTTGATTTTTAAACTTAGAAAATATATTTTTGAATTTAGAAATATCTTCCTAATTCTAAAATTTAAAATATAATTTTGTATGAGTTTGTAAGTTGTATAAATCACGCATTCGAAAATGAAGAAAAGGAAACAAACCCTTTGAAGGATAGTTTTGGAATTCAAATATTTATGGAGGTGCAGAAAGTAACTATGGAGGTGGAGGCCCAGTCCCCAGCAGCCGAAGCCCAATATCATTCATATTATGGCAATTGCTTCCTGCACCATAGCACTGCACCCGATCTTAGCTGAAAAGACGAAACTGTCCTTAAAAAAAATTTCCGAAATATGTGTTCCGGATATTTTTTTCCGGAACGAAATTTTATATTACGGATTTTTTTATCCGGAATTGATTTTTTATTTTTGTTTCCGG
>Ga0123342_1010890_pt1 | contig 10210 bp, 4 predicted proteins | sample Turbeawhitnodule_FD_89960 | JGI IMG/M metagenome (GOLD analysis project Ga0123342, IMG submission 89960) | Root nodule microbial communities of legume samples collected from Mexico - Turtle bean Mexico white nodule | ecosystem: Host-associated > Plants > Roots > Nodule | place: Mexico: Nepantla...
TATTTAATATGTTTATTATCAATAAAAGAAAATATCAATCTTAATTTATTATTTATTAGTTTTTTTTTATAATTTTTTTTTTTTTTATTTTAATTTTTTTTTTTTTTTTTTTATCTAGTCTTTTTTGCAGTATTAGACATTATCCTGGCATTTAAGCCAATCTCCAAAATCACCGCATCCTAAAAGAGGGGAATTTATTATTAACAGGCGTTATATTGTTGATCGACAGCTGATCTACTTATACCACGCAATCAGGCTTGACCTATGATACCCTAACCTCATACAAATGACAAGGAGACTAAATATAGATCCATTGTCACGAGACATTGATCTGAATTAATGATCAACAATTGATCTACCTACACCACACAATTGGGCTCAATCATGACACCACATAATCCTTTTGTTTGATTGTTGCAAATACCTTCTAATCCTCTAATAATTTTCTAAAATTAAAAATAAACCTTTAACTCTTTTACATTTTTTTTTCTTAAAAGAATACTTTATTACAATCACAATCCACCAACATACATCGATCATATGCTATGACTTGTTTGGTCTCATTTCATTGGTTAACTTTCAGAATGTCTTATGATCCTCAACCAAACAATATAAGATCATAATTTATGTTTTTTTTATCATATTTTCTTCGCATTCAAATGAAAAAATAGTCTTAAAAAACGGTATATGGATTCCACTTTTAACTAGGAATGGTAATGCGGGGTTGACCATGCGGGTCGGTTTGCGGGCCGTTGGCAAAAAATGCGGGACAGGCTCAATAATAAACCCACTTAAGCTCGTCCTGCATAACCCATAGCCCGTGCAGGCCAACGACGGGACGGGACAGACTGACCTACTGATCCACAAAAAAAAAAGTTGTGTTATGTATTGTGTATGTGTCGTTGTCACAAATTAATTTCAAAACCTAATTAATTAGGTTTTTGCATTTGCTGTTTTATTTCAGTAGCAAATATAGGTTCAATTTTTTATTCAATTATAATCAATTTATATTCAAATTTTTTTATAATTATTCAATTTTTCAATAATAATGCAAAAAGTAGCAATTATTTTGATTGAATTTCTTTATATTCAATGTTTTTATAATTATTGAATTTGTATATTCAATTTTTCAGTAACAAAAAGTAGCAAACATTTTTATTGAATTTCTTAAAAAATAATCGTATACATACTGACCCACAAACTCGTGGATTGTCTCTTATGCGAGACGAAACAGAAAAATCAGCACATATTCATTATGCAGAACGAACCAACCCAACCCACATTTTACTGGTCAAAAGTGAAACGAGCCAACCCACATTATCTTCCTCATTTTAACTAGTACAAACTAATTTTAAAATCCTGAGTAAACTTAGATAATTAGACATATACAGTATAACATGTGTATGAAAAAATTCGGTAAATACTTTTAAGATAAAAATTAATTTCATCATGAATTAAAATTACTTTTATGAACTATTTTATAAAATCTATTTTTCATTAACTTCATCAAAATTTGATTTATCTATAAATATTAATATTATATACCATTAATAAAGGACTTCTCTTTGTAGTGATTACAATTTTTTACGAATTTATTTATCTGGTAAGTAACTATTTTTAAACTAAAATAATTATCTAGAATAAAAAAAGTACCTACAAAATAAATAAAAATTATTAAAAATAAAATTATAAGAAATATTTTATTTGCTCTTATAATTACTTTTTATGAAATTTTTATATTTTAATAGTTATCTATATCACTGTATAGAGATGATACATTGGTAAATTCTTTTAGTTTCATCTTTCAATTAGACAATTTTATCTTATGATAAATAAAAAATAATTGATTGATTGATTTAATAAAATAAATAATTAAAAAAAATTTCTTTATTTTAAAAATAAATAAATAAATTTTATTTTAAAAAATAATGACTACATTAATTTTTTAATACTACTTTTTTAATTATACATATGTGTGTATATATATATATATATTTAAATTATATTAATTTTTATTTTTAATTAATTGTTCGTAAAAATAATAAAAATACTTATGTTTTAATATAATAAATACATGTATTTTCACTAGTATTAATAACATAATTATGTTTTTGTAGCCACTTAGTAGATGTTTTTAGTGTATACTATTCATTGGGAATTTTACTCTTATCATTTTAACTTCTTTTATTACTTTATCTTTTAGGTTTTATATCTGTTTTAAACTCAATTAAATAGCTATAATAAAATTATAAAAATAAATTGTGTTTATAATTTTTTTTATGAATATATATTTTATAAATTTAATATTTTTGTATTTATTTTAAGAATTATTATAAAAATTAAGTTTTTATTTTTTGTTATCATGAAAAAGAATGGACACTCATGTGGATAATAAGCACATGTTTCCACTAATGTATGTTATCTATGTTATTATATAAAGAGATACACCATATTATATATATATATATATATATATATTAATTTTATCTTTTAATTGGATAATTTTACCTTTTAATAAATAAAAATTAATTTATTTATTTACTAAAATAAATAATTGAATAAGTTCTCTTTATTTTAAAATAACAAAATAACTTTTTTTTAAAATAGTGACTACATAATTTTTTAATACTATTTTTTATAAAATTGTATATATGTATATGTTTTAAATTATAATGTTTTTTATTTTAATTAATTATTCATAAAAATAATAAAATTATATATTTTAACGAAATAAAAATGTGATTACACTTGTTTTCACTAGTTTATAGAACTATTTTTTCAAAAACATAACCGTTATAAAATTGTCACGTGAAGCTTTGTTCTCTTACATAAATCTTTCACAACTTTCTCTTTCATAAATTTAAATAAATATTACATATAAAAATAATACGACATATTTATGAGTTACTAATGGCTAAAAGTAGTTGATAATTATGAAAAGCACGAGTAACTAAGAATTTTGGTCACAATCTTCTCCCTAGAAGCTCTTCAAATAATAGCAACCATTTATTTTATTTTTTTCATTATCTACCACTTCATAACATAGACATTGTAATTTAATGATGTTTTACTAAGTTCAGCATGTTAAAATATTGCCTATATTAATTATAAGTTCTCTATGTAAGCTGGGCAAGAGAAGGTTGCAACATTCTGTAGACTGCAGACCAACCATTTTGAGAAGGGTGAACATTGTCCCAAAAGAAAGAAACTTTCGGGTTCTCACATAAACTATATTTCTTTTCCCCTTTGTCATCCACACTTCCACATGAATCTCCCAAATTCTTTACATCGCAGCATGGCTGCAATGGATTCATCAGTGTTGAGTTTTCTGCATAATGTAAAAAGAAGAGACATCATAAAGACAAGTGATTGCTTGCACAAAAGCAATTTATGTTATCTGTCATGATTAGTGTAACATGAAATAAGGATTAGAGTACCATCAAATTGTTGCATACATATATTACTAAGTATAAGTTCAATATAGTGTTATGAATTACTAAGCGGATCTAACTTTGTAATTCCCACATAACCAAATAATACAGAATAGTGTGTTGTTAATTAGCAACAGAGAACTTTGAAAAATAAATATTTAATTGTGTCCTCTGTAATTTTGGGCATGTATAGTGCTTTGGTGAGAGCAGAATGAGAACTAACCAGCACGCTTTTTCTGCATTGTTTCAATTGTAGAGAGGAAGGAGTTGTAGAGGTCTAGCGTTATGAAAACTGAATTGTCTGTTTGATTGTTGAGCTTTTGTATAGCTTCGAGTAGCTTTTTGTTGTGATCTTTGGAGATTGAGTTCAGAAGGCCAATGCAGTCGGTGCGGAAAGATATCAAAGTTAAAGCAGGCAAACACCCAATTGGTTGCAATAACCCAACTGCTACCTTATTTATCCCTAAGCTGTGAATGCGATTCAGATTTACAGAAATTTGCTCCACAAGAGATTCCGTGAAGGCTGGCAAATCCTGTAAAAGACAAGGATAGAGAATGTTGTTAACATCTGAAAATAGACTCCTTTGGTCAAAACATGGTAAAGAAAAAGGTTTGTAATTAACCACTTACAAAAAAGCGACCAGTTTTTAATGCATTTGTATAATCGTTACCACCAGCATTGACGAGAGCAATTGAGGACTGAAGATCAATTTTGGTATAGAAATTTTGTTGGATTAGCTTCTCAAATGAGTCGATTTGGACAGTCATGTTTGGTCCATCAATGGAAGTGTTGAAAATACCAGTCCCTCCATAGGCAAAGTTTATACCGTGCTGCATATTAGTAGAATTTCTCAACCTATATGGTGTAGGGGATTCAATTTTCAGAAAGGAAGCTGCAACCAACATCATATCAGTCAAAATAAATCCAGCCCAAAATTAACACATTTCATACAAAAGCAATGCACACAAATTAAATTTATACAGTAAAGTTAGGTTTTGTTGCAATGTTCTTTCAACAGTTGGGTAGTCTAAGTGAAAGGATCCATCTGACGAACACAACAAATAGAAAATGAAACAAAGGCATATCTGGTGTGCTAAATTTTAGAGCACAAGTCATGCAATTGATACTGAAATTTCTCTGATTCAAATCCAAATATGCCCTGTTAACCCATTTTGAGTTATGCAGAGAGAGTGAAAAAGGAGTGTTACCAATGTAATCAGTGATGATGCGACCGTCACAGAATCTCCCTGCAGGACTACCAGGAAAAGTGATTCCATTGGGAATCTTGTATGATTCTGAATGCACGAAATTCCCTGTGTCAACATAGGAGTCCCCAAAAACAAACAGTTTTGTTGCAGTGTTGCAGTCGTACACCCTATTTGACTTCTTAGCCCCTTCCACCTCTGCAACATTGACATGCATATATAGCTGTGATTATTACCAACCAACATTAAGCTTAAAAGGGAATAGATTCTGATTGTGATGTTATGCTACCTACATACATACCTGTGAAAATGATGAAGGGAAAAAGGAGAAGAGAAATTATGGAGAGAATTTGGTTTGCCATTGATGATTCTTAGAAGGTGAGGAATATTAACACCTTCAATGTGTTGGCTGGTAAGGCAAGGTAAAGTATAAATACTCAGAGTGAGGCAGAGACAGATTTAAACTGTGAATTTCTAACCCTTTTTGTTTTATTAATTTTAGAAAAATTATAATTTGACAGTTAGAGAGTTGTATACACACTCCTTATGTTACAATTTCTCTGTGATTGTTTTAGGAAAATATAATAAAAAATAAATTTATTATTAAATAATATTAAATATTAAATAATAGTATTTGTAGGATAGATGTAGAAAAAAAAAGTTGTGTTGTTAATGGATAATGATTCTTAATTTTAAATGTTTTAATATGTGTGTAATCCATTAATTATATTTATTTAGGGTATTACTGTGAAAATAACTATATCTTAGTGTCATTTATATAGTTTAATTATAATAGGTGATGAAACAAAATAAAAGGAATAATATCTTAATAATTTACCTTTTCTTTGAGTAACAAAATGAATATCTTACAAAATTATATAAAATAACATATAGAAGTCTCTAGAATTTAATTATTTATTATAATTAATAAACTATTAATTATTTCCTACTAAAAAAATTATCATTTTTTCTAGGCAAATATGTCAGCTTCCTCATAGAGAATGAGCCAAAATGGTTATACATTCATTGATTTTATGAGCATTAGTTATTGACAATTAATATTATAAATATTTAATAGAAATTAATAATATAAATATTTAATAGCAATTAATATTATAAATATTTAATAGCAATTAATATGATAAATATTTAATAGTTAAATAATAGGGAAGTTTAAGAACTTCTGCAAATCAATCCGAACCACCCGGCTTTGTAACTCTGAGATTTAATGCTTAAATTTTTTTATGTTATTGTTATACTATTCAACTTTTTTATTAAAAAATCCTTCAAATAAAAAATTACACATTAGATGAATTTATGTATTATTTCAGAACTTACTCTTGCTTTAGTTTGGGAAATTTGATAGTTTGTTACAGAAACTTAATCAATCTAAATTACAAAATAATTGATTTATTTAGTGTAAAATTCACATTATTTAACAAAAATATAAAATTAGAATGAAAAATCTCATGTAAAATACGATTTTACATTTAAAATTTTCAATTTAAGATAAAAATTAAAATTATATATGACAAATACTATTCACTTTATTTTAAAATAATTTTGTATTATTTGTAAAAAAAATTATAATCTGTCTATATATTTAGGTAAATCAACAAATTTGTCACTTAAAATATCTCATGTTTAATTATTGAAAACAATAATTCATTAGAAGAACTATGAAAAAATACTAAATTTCATGTTATCATTAAAAATAGTGGTTAAAGTTAACGTTCGTTAAAGCTATGTTTTATATCTTGCGTTACGTCTTATTTAAGATAGGTTCTAACGTTACGTTTTATGTGGTAGGTTCTATCTGTTTACATTATAATTGAAATTGTATACGAGAATGATATGTGAAATATGACGAGTGACAATTTAATATGCAAGTTTTTTTTTTCTATTTTTTCATGTATTTATAATATGTTATTTTCAAATTATTTTTCTTAAATCTAATTATTTATTGTCATTTTAGTCTCTGCAAAATTTTCAAAATTTGAGTGAAGTATACAAATTACTAATAAAAACGTTATCATGTTTCCATTATTTTTTTTATATTTTCTACGTTGCTTTCACGCAATTTATATAATTCATCTTAACTTTTGTCTCATTACTTTTTACATCAAATTCACCATTTAAAATTGAATATATACAGCAAGGTGTGTTGATTCATTGCTTCAACACTCAATATTGAATTTGAGTTCATTTTCTTTACATTGTTATTGTTTTAATTTCTTTGACCATATATAGATATATTTACAAAAAGGAATGACTTTGTTTGTTATATTTATAAAATAACTATATATTACTCAACTAAAGTTAAAATTAAAAAATTTAATAATATATCTTAAAGTTGTATATTAAATATATATATATATATATATATATATATATATATATATATATATATATATATATATAACTAAACACGATAAGTTATAAGTTATTATACATAATAGTAGTTATTAGCTAAATCCAAGACATAGTTAATAACCTAATTATAATTGAGTGCATTGCATTAAATAAAACTCAACCTACATAAATATATATAAGTTATAGCAGATTGGTTCCAATTTCGTGTTACATTTAACCTTAGATACTAAAATGGCAACTATTATATTAATGGGGAAATATGAGGATACAAATTTATATATTATATAATTATGAATTATATAAATTGATAATAAAAATTTATATACACAAGTATGTTTTAGATTATTTTTTGGAATAGAAAAATATGTTTTTCATAACTAGTTCAAAATAATTTGTTTCTTATTTCTATAATCATAATAAAGATTTATACAATAAGTTTGAACTGTTAAAAAATTAATATATATATTTTTTAAAAATTTGTTAGAACCGTATTAGATTTCTTAGAAATCTAACAAATATATTTTGAATTGGACACTTTACGAATACGTACTCTACAAATGTCATACGAGTGTTGATGTTCAATACAAGCATCCAACATCGACATGTCATTTAAGATAAGTATCTGATTATGAGTTAACACTCTTATTTAAAAATTTGGTTTATTTGAAACTAATTTTTCTTTTACTTTCATTATATAATTTTTTTAATAAAAATTAATATAAATTTTTTTTTTAAATAAAATAATAATATATTTAATTATGAAGTGAGCGTCAACGCTGAGATATCTCGACTTATAATTGCTCTTATTGTTAATATTAGTCATTGATATTTATTGATGAAAGCTTGTGAAACAAAACCTAATTAAAAACTTATGTGATTATCACTTCATTTGGGTTTTCGACTTTCTTATTCTTCGTTAGAGAATTCTCTGAACGGATTATGTAACATGTTCTCTTTCTTTTTTTAGTCTTCTCATTTTTAACCAAATGTTATTGTTTAACCTCTATTGTGAATGACTTAAAATTAATAACATGATGTGACTGATCATGAAAGTTAATTTATAGTTAATTTTAAATTAATTATCTTCTCATTATCATTTTAGTCATTAAAAGTATTAAGCGTTGTGATAATAACTTTTAAAATTAAAAAAACATCAAATAAATACCTAAAATTATTCTCATTCTAATTTCTTACATGTACAATATACTATTATTATTATTATTAGCAGGAACACATACACTCTCGCGTCTGTGCATCCGTATTTTTTATTTTTTATTTTTACTATTATTATATGTATATTTATTTAAATGAAATATAGATTTATGTGTATTTGTATGTATGAGAGACATATAGAGCATGAGAGACATAGAAAGAGTATGAAAGTCATGTTATTGTGTTTCAAGATATTTGGAAAGAATAAAGATAAAGTGAGAAAGAGCGAAGAGAGAAAAAACAGTGATAAAATCCAAAAATTCAAAAATTCAAATTAGAAAGCTACGATCAGTGAAAATAGAAGAAATAGAGATATATTTCAGAAAATTAAATTAAAAAAAAAACCTACTCTATATTCAAAACTATTTTTATTAACGGTTTTAATATGTTTTAAGAAAAATAAAAAAAAGACGAAATGCTCATACAACAATAAAATTAAATATTAATATAAGAATAAATAAGAAAAATATTTAGAACAGAGAATCTCCTTTATACATATATAATAAATATAGATCTAAATTTTATAATTTACAATTATGCTCTCTAAAAGAACGCAAAGACTATATGTAACTAACAAATTTAAATTTCAAAGATTTATTTCACACTTGTTTTAAATTTCAGAAACTACTAATGTTTTAGAAGAACTAAAATTGTATCTTTATTTTAATTGTAATATGAAAAAAAACTGTCATTTTATTTTTTTTTAAATTATTTATTGTAACTTTTTAATTTAATATCACATGTAACACTCCCGCAAAATTATAACTGTAATACTTATCTAAAAAAATTAATACAAACTTTTTTAGGTCAAAATAAACCTTAAAATGTGTATATTTATAATTGGGGTGAATATTTTATAAATTAAGCAAAAAAGTTATAAATAGATAAATTTAACCATTCAAAATTTATTTCATAAAAATTATTATTGTTTTAAAAAAAAACTGTTCCATATTTTTTCTAATTTATTTCATAGTGATTCATCCGTCTTTTTTAAGATTCGAGTCTTTTATAGACATGTAGGAGAGACAAGAAGATAAATTACCAATTAAAATTTTATTTAAAGGTAAGTTTCTATTTCTTTTTAGATGGTTGCACGTTGAGTTGTTTGCATACCTAAAAGTAGGTATGTATGTGAGATTTATGAGTAAAATATAAATCTTTGTTAGTTTAAAGTTGTAGTGATACCTTTTAGTTTGATTATCAAGGTTTTATGTGAAAAATAAAAATTTGGATTTTAAACTTATGTACTAAGTTGGAGATCCTATATTAGAAATATCACGACTTCACAAATGCTAGATTTATAAAAATTTATGAAATATGTTGATCAAGAATGTCTCAGATATAATATGGCTTCCGAACTCATTGATATTTCTTATGTGAATAACTGCATTTCAAAATATAGTTGACATAAATTAGTTTTAAGATACATATATGTTTAAGAATTATAAAAAAAAATTAACATATCATGTTACCTCTTTCCAACCAGTTTTAACATCTAGTCTTACAATGGTAATCATCCATTGCATAACGTAATAACCACACTCATAGCTTTCTGGTTGTTTATTACACTATAATTCAATAAAAAGTAAAAGTTAGTATATTGATAAACAATGAAAAGAGAAAGAAAAATATTACAAACCTTTATTTTTATCCAATTCAAATTATTTGAACTGAATCGACCTTTTAGGATGTTATATGCACGCCATGAACTGGTTAATACAAAAACCTCGTTAGTAGATGGTTAATTAGTAACATACAAAGTTAAGTTTATAGTGTACTTACGTATCAATGATTTCTTAAGATTTGTGGGTATCTTCTTGTGTAGGAAACAGAACCACACAGCAGTCTTATCAACCATTGATAAAACAAGTAACTGCCAATGATGCCTATATCATCCATGAAAAGAGTTAGTAAATATTTAAAACATGAAATAGTAATAATTGATGACATATAATTAAACTTACTCATTAATATAAGGGCATAAATAA
>Ga0123342_1010891_pt1 | contig 10210 bp, 8 predicted proteins | sample Turbeawhitnodule_FD_89960 | JGI IMG/M metagenome (GOLD analysis project Ga0123342, IMG submission 89960) | Root nodule microbial communities of legume samples collected from Mexico - Turtle bean Mexico white nodule | ecosystem: Host-associated > Plants > Roots > Nodule | place: Mexico: Nepantla...
AGAAGTAAAAGTTTACTCCTAAGAAGTCAATTGAGTTCCTGATCAAATTTGATTCCTTCTTGGTGAAGGAAGGAAGCCTTGAGCCAGCATTCTTTCTCATTGTATCAGGGTAATCTCCGAATGCAATAGGATCCATAATCCTGCAATAAGATCATAGACAAAAAGTCCACTGTAGAAATTAATGTATAAATTAAAAGCTATGCCACTTTTTTGATTGGGAAAAATGTCGGATTTTTATAAAAATCCTTTACTGCCACCTTGTATGAAATGTAAAATTATTCACGACATTTAGAAATGACCCAAGAGTTTAATCATTGTCAACACATTCTTTATAGCTTAACTTACATGCAAGGCAAAGTGGTGTGTGTGCCATCATGATATAAGTTTTAGGGACTGTTACACAAAGGAAAACATTTGAGCATATAGAAATCTTGTTTCCTCATTTAGTAGTTTATTTGTTTATTTTGAAGATCTAGACTTGGTTCTTTGCAATCCCAACATGCAAATTTGTTGATGTCAACAGGTATTAGAAAGAAGTATCGTGACTATATTATTACTTACCACCCAATATTGAAGTCTCGGGCCCTCTGAGCAGCCCTTATATCATCCGTAGAGTTAGTTTTTGGAAGATAACCAAAAGAAATTATATTTAACCCAATAATGCCATGCTGCATGGCCTGCATCCAAAAGAGATTGTTGACTGAATAAATAAAATGATGATTAACCATTTCAAAATGACATGATGATGATCATCATCATCTTTAATGATATCCTTCCTGATTATGGTTCAAAATGCCATATAGTAGAGTGGTACATTTGTTAGACAATTTTTACCTGGTATTTCTTCCTATACAGCCTAGCAGCTGAAGCATGTGCCAACAGTATATGATGGGCTGCCAAATATGGTTCAGTTGAGGAATTTCCTTTGGAGCAGTTAAATAAAGAAGAGGGAGAACACCGCTGAGGTGGTGAGATTCCTACATCATAGCCAAAAATTGCATATGCATTGGCCTCATTCACTGTAGTCCAATGCTTAACTCTGTCACCAAATTCTCTAAAGCACACATCCGCGTATGCTGTGAAGTCTTCCCTATAAGCATACACATATAAATATGTTAATCACAACAAAAACCATAGCTCAATTTTATAACTGATGTATTTGTGATGATCTCTATCTAGGACAATTAGAGATTTGAAGTTTGGGAACCATACACAACTCTTCGACTAAGCCATCCTTCATATTCATCCTCCAATGTTTGCGGTAAGTCAAAATGGAGCAGCGTAACATGTGGCTGGATTCCTACAAGATGAGGAATTCAACGAAAATAAATATATATAACTTGGAAGAACCTTTCTAAGGCGTTAATCAAAATTTATTCTAGTCTTCACAACCATGGCTTATCAGTTCATTGATGAGGTTGTTATAATACTGTAGACCCTTGGGATTCACTCGTCCTCTTCCATCTGGTAATACATGAAAACAACAGCATGGAAATAACAGTTTGATCAATTGGAGTCAAAAGTCTATTGCGCCTAAACAAAATCAATTCCGTATGTTTGATACACACGTATATAAAACTTTTATTATTTTAGAAAGTGATTTAAGAATGTTCCTAACAATATTTTGAGTGATAACCTGGAATAAGCCTTGACCATGATATGGAAAATCTGTAGGCTTCTAAGCCCATGTCGGCCATGAGCTGAACATCTTCCTGTAGAAAAATCAATGTATGATATTAGCTCAGAACAGAGAACAAAGTTTTTCAGGTGAATTTAAAGCCAGTGGTATATATACATATAAGATGCATCCTGTGTGCATGCCTGCATATATACCAAAATTTCTTTTGGTTCTCTTGAGAGTGACAGACCTTATATTTGTGATAATGATCACACGCAACATCTCCATCACCTACATTCTCATTCACTGAAAATATATTTTGATAATCAATTATTTGAACAAAAGAATAGCATTAAACACTGGAAAGAAAAATTGATGTCAGGAAATGTGAATAGAAGATACTAACCATTTGTAGCATGAGCGAAGGTGTCCCATATGCTTGGCTTCCTGCCATCTTCATTCGCTGCACCTTCAACCTTTCATATATATGTATACATGGTTTAAGACATAATCAGAAGCAGAAAGAAAAGTGTAGGTAGGACAATGAAGTGTGTAGTAGTGAATGGCGATAGATGAAAAGGAATAATGAGAGAGAGTGAAAGATGAACCTGGTAAGCTGAGGTTGATGCACCAAACACAAATTCTGGAGGGAATTCATCTCTGCGCAAGGCATGAACAGCAGGGAAAAGCGCTACGAATAATATTTGTAGAAGAGCAAACACCTTCACCATCAACTGCATAGTGTGTGCTTTTGCTTTTCGTTGTGTATGCTTTGGAAGAGACAAATTCAGCAACATTTATCCTTCTTTTTTCTCTGCGCTACTTCATTTATAAGTAAATTAGCCCTTGGAGAAAGTTGATAGTGGTCAGACACAACTTGATTGAAAGTAAAGAAAATTTCCTATAACTATATATCAAATTAGTATAAAATTTAAAATGAAAAGTAACTTAAATAATAATAATAAAAATGATAAGGTTTAATAGTATTTTCTATTAATACTTTTTTAATTTGGTTTCACTACTTTTAATATTATCAATTTAATTTCATTTTTTTAAAATCAAATTAATATAATATTTTTATAAAATTGATAAATAATATGTTATCAGTCAAAATTGCAAAAATTAACACATGAAATAAATAAAAATTGTTACATATTATAGCAAAATCTGTCAAACTTAAATTTGATAGAAGAAATTAAAAACATTTAAATTACAATGAAATTAATTTTTTTTATCTAAATAGTGAAAGCGAAAAAGCTATTAAACCTAATAATAATAATAAATAGTTAAGTTTATAAGCATTTACAACATAATAATAAATGTCACAAATAATTTTCTAAGACAAGTTTAGAACTAACATGAAGGAAATTATACTTTCAACAAAATAATGTTATTTATTTTATGACCCTTAAATCATAATGTAACGTGATCCTGTAGCAGGGATCCCAGATTCTGGGGAAAGAAAACAATTTATGGTTAATTGAATATAGACGTTGGAACTGTGTTGTACTACTGTTATTATTATTTTTTAAATTGGCGCAAGCACGTTATAATTTGCTTGCCCTTAATAAATTGAGAAACCTATATGATAAGTTTTGTATAATAGAATAAGGCAATAAGCAACAAAAGAAATTGGCAAACATGTATAATCATTAGAGTACGAGTAATAGAACAAGGCACGATGGTGGAAGACCTCTAACATAACTTTGGTCAAATTAGTGGAACATGTTCGTGCGATACACGTTATAAACAATTATAATCATATTATAATTTACAGATTTAAAAGCGTTATAATATTATGTAAAAAAAATAATCGTAAAAGTTTTTTGAATACGCCTACACAGAGAGAAATGTTCAAACAAAATCTGTCTCTGAATGAGTTGAAAAGAAAATTTGCAGAAGAAAAATGTTTAGGGTGAAGATAGATGCATAAGAAACAAATTCCCAAAATACTTGTGCGTACTTACAGTGTGATTGATTCTGGTGTTGTGTGAGGATTCGAAGGCGCCGATCTGCAAGAGAGAAATGAAATGGAATCCTTGGAAGTTGCGAAGAAAGGTGGAGAAGTTGAAGTCGCAAAGAGAAACCTACCTTTTTCTTTCAGCTTTAGACGTACCTACTACTGTCGCCACCTGCGCAGAAGCTTTTGACTTGTGGCCATGGTTGGACTTTATACAGCCACCTTCGACGACAAGGAGATACTCATCACTGCAACACCAACAAAGAGCAGTAGAAGAAAAGTCTTCCCTGATATCAATAACCTTTCTCGCGACAAGAGCAACCATCACCGTCACCACGATGAGAAGACGAAGGAAAAAAACATAGTAGGAATATGCGTAGCGTAGGTGTAGAAGAGATTGATGGCAAGACTACTAGAATCTTCGATTAGGTTTTTTCAAAATCAAAATGCTAAGATGGAGGCAAATAAACCTTCAATAGAGAACATTTTATGTATTTTGTGCATAAAACTACTCATAGAGAGCACAGGAAAAAGTTTTGTTAAGACTGCACTAGTAGTAAATAATACTATTCAACAACCCTTTGTAATAATTTATTTGTTTGGTAGTGTATTATTAGTGTAGCATTCAACAACCCTTTATAATAATTTATTTGTTTGTTATGAGTATATTCTTACTGTGTGCGCAGTGTGAAGGTATCAGGGTCATAAAAACCAACGTAAAATGCATTAATAATAATTCATTATAAATACACATTTATTTTGTACTGTACTCCACCAGACAGATTTTGGATTCAAAGATATGCCAACATGGAATTTTACTATACTCACTAGCCCATCAAATGAAGGCAGAATTTCTCAACACCTTGAAAATTTAGTTTTAACATCTTTAAAAATTTTAAATCACTCATGGCATAACATTACTTTTTAAATAATATATTAGTTACACTCGTACTTTAGTACCTATTTTCTAACTCCAACATTTTCATTCTTGTTCAATTTTCATTCTTCTTCAATTTTCATTCTTCTTCAACTTGCAAACTTGCAAGAGCGTATGACAAAGAAGACAAAGAAGTTACATCATTTGATATATTTTAGTTTACGTAAGGTTTGAGTCTTTTGTAATTAATTTTTTTTTCGCAACATTGCAGAAATTCTCTCAAGAAAATAACTATTGTTGCACTTGCAATGGTTTCATGCATTGAACTGTTATTATAACCTAAAACAAATTTTAAACCATGGGAACCAAAAGTTTCTTCTAGAGTCGGAAGATATATTTTTTTTTTACTCCATTTTTGCATCTTATTGAATTTTTTTTCTAGATTTTGTAGCTTCCGGATTGTACAATAAACGAACAAAAACACAGAGTCAAAAGACATGTACAATAAGTTACCAATAAAAATACTACAAAACTTATTTTAACCATCATTTGAAAATAAGAATATTGTTGGAATTTAAAAAAATATGAAGGTGGAGAGAAAGAGAAGCCATACAAAAAAAAATTGAATAATTTTTTTATTGGAGTGCAGATATATTAAGAACTCTATATCATATTAGAAAAATAAGTAATTTTTTATTAAAATTGAACAATTTTAAAATTACATTGAACAAATATCTCCATTTGTAATATTTTCCTTTCTTACTATTCAACATATTCACGAAAGAAGTTCAAAAGAGCAAAGATAATTTGACACCCTTTACTCCAAATTACACCTCTTTAATTGACAAAAATACCCTTTTATATTTTATAACCTCCGTGACGTAGAAGATGTAATTTGGAACAATGAAAAAAGTTGGTGTCAAATAATATTTTTCCAGTTCAAAAAGCCTATAAATGGACACCCAGGAATACTTAAACAAGTCTCTTAATCCCATACTATTATTATTTTCAAGTTATTAGTGACTTCTATATACCTTCACTCAATAATTAGACACTACAATCAAAACTCCTTAGATAGTTCATCAGTCCAACATAAACTTTACTCCTCTCACAACTCATCTAATAACTCTCCACCATTCAATAGGAACACCCTGATTATTACTTTTTAATTTGATTTAGAAAAAGAATTTTTATTGTCAGCCTCAATTTTTTAAGCATGTATATATTTGGCAAACACCTACGCTAAATACCAATTGGTTTTAGATTATATCTCAGAGCCTCTAGCTCATCTTAGTAATAACATATTCCGGCAAGCTCACTTAATTCGATAGACATCATTAACTTATATATTATATGCTTAATATCAATTAGACAAGAATAAAACCTCGTTAAATTCTACGAAGTTCAAGTTACTAGCATCCTTTATTCAATGATAATCTTTCCAAGTATGGGACCACTGCTTGTGTATGCCATATTTCTGCATGAGAACAGGAAGTTGTTACATTCAACAAAATCTAAAACTTTCATATGATTTTGACATCATAAACCTTATTCGCTCTGAATTTCAAACGTGTTCTGATTGCTTTGTGTGGCACTATGCAGTGAGGGGTTGTGTGAAAGCACACTGGCATTCTTCTCAGTTTCCTTGGTGATCTTTGTGTCCATAAGCTTCCCTTTCAGAAAATTTGAGTACCATTCTGCAGAAAGCTTAGGTTGCCTCCTTAAGTTTGGATCATTCCTATCAATGTAGTATAGACCATAACTTGATTCATATCCAACCAATAACTCGAATGCATCTAAGAAGGACCACACAAAATAACCTTTCACATTTAATCCACTCCTGTCAATGTGTCAAAAACAAAGGAATAATATACAAAAGTTAGATTTCCTGACACAATTGGCCATTATTGTTAAACAATGAGCACACCCTTTTAACTTTCTCACTTGAAAATGAAAATAAAAGGAAAAGTACCTGAGTGCAACAACCAAGCTTCTTATGTATGCATGCAAGTAATTCACCCTCGGCCAGTCGTCTAATGGTGAATTATGAGGTGTTTGTTGGCCTGCAAATCTAAAAATGCTTACCATACAACTACATAATGGGACAGCTGAATATGTTGATAAAAGAAACATGGAACTTTTTAATTCCAAAGGAGATATGCAAAGAGCATGTCATGAATTGGAAAGTTTCATACCATTTTCGTGTATGTAAATGGGAACATTGCCATATGCATCCCTTAGTGAGTCTAAGATCCCTTGGAGAACTTCTGGAGTAATTGGAACCTAAACCAATCGGCGGGTTAGTGGAAAGTATTGAAGCTACATCCATAAAAGAATATACAAATACATAGAAAAGAATAGCACAATGTTGTTGCTATGTTACCACATTGGTAGATGAATCATTCGTATACATTCCTACAACCAGAAAGAGCATTAATTAGTGGTTTTACTTCCAAAAATTTGGAGGAACATGGATGACATCACAGACTGATTTCATCTACTAACTAAACATGCAATAACAGGAAGTAGTATTACATTTTACAAAGGATTTATTAACCTTTGATGGTGTGAATTATGGTAGTTTAGGGGAAGACTTGATCAGAGAGGTAAGAAATGAAAATGAAATTGTGAATCTGATCTATATGTTAAAATTAATGTTTGAGAGAAAAAAATTGCATACAGAAGAAATTCCATCAGGATGTGTCAAAGTAGCACAGGAAGGTCTTTAAAATATATTAGCAAATATTCAAGATCCAAAAAACCACAAAAATTCTAAGATCAATGGTCAAGCATGACATACTTTCAATTTCCGCTGATATGTCTGCTATGTAGTCTCTATTGTGCACCGGCAGGCTGCTAGGACTGTTGGTGACATAAAATGTGTAGTAAAAGTTTATTCCTAAGAAGTCGATTGAGCCCCTAACCAGATTTGATTCCTTTTGAGTGAAGGAAGGAAGCCTTGAACCAGCATTCTTCTTCATTATATCAGGATAATCTCCAAACGTAAAGGGATTCATAAACCTGCACTTACAAAACGAAGACAAAAGCCCATTGTATCAACTAATGTATAATTGAAAGCTATGCATTTATTTGCATGAGAAAATTATATCGGATTTTCACAAAATTTCATTACTAAATGTGATGTATGGGCTTTAAATCATGATCATTTAAGGAAGAGTAGAAAAGATCATCTACTAGAGAGCATCTAGTAGTATTAAGTTTAGTTAGATCATTTACCATCTACTACCTGTATCAAATGGTGTTTTCTCTTAGCCGTCGTTTTTTATTGTTTCCTTAATTTATATGTAGAGAACATGTAAAAAATGTTTATGCAATATACATAGTGTCGATACGTACTCTATGTATAGAACATTTCACTATAATTAAGTTGTTTTCTTTCATCCTTGTTATTGTGATTGTTGCGAACTAAACAATTGGCACCGTGTGTGAGGAACAAGAGGAAGAAAGAAAAAAAACAAGGTTGGAAGATATGACTACCAAGTTTGACATTGAGAGAGAATGACTTCAAATTATGTAGAATCAAAATTGAAGTTATCTTAATACAAATTGGATGTATTGATGCGACAAGGGACGAGATGAACATGTTAATGTCTTTGTTTCAAAAGGAAAATTCTGACATGATCAACAAAGCCAGAAGCACCATAACTTTGTGTCTAGGAGATACGACACTTAGGGAAGTTGTGAAGCAGAAAACTGTTCAGTGTAGATGAAACTTGGGTAATTGTATATAAACTGATAGAAATGCAAAGGAAGCGATTCACTTTTCACCAGAGTAGTGTTGCATATAAAGAAAATCTTTGACACATAGACTCTATTTGAAGCAACAATTGTACTTGTTCAAGATGACAAAAAATCAAGAATGATGATAAAGCAGTTAGCAAATTTTAACAACATACTAAACGATTTGGAGCACATTCAAGTGAAGCTCGAAGATGAAATTAAGACTTTACTTCTTATTTAACGCCTTGCACAAGACATTTGGCATTTTTAAAATGCTTTGTTTCTTCACTTTACAGTTAATTTATTTGAAAGAAATACCATGCACAGATGGTTACTTACCACCCAATGAAGAAGTCTTGGAACCTTTGAGTGGCACTTACATCTTCAGTAGAATTTGTTCGTGGAAGAAGACCAAATGCAAGGAGATTAAACCCAATTAAGCCACGCTGCAAGCCCTGCAATCAAAAGAGATTGTTTTCCGAACTAACTATATGATGATTATCACCTCTAACTCTGTCCAGCTAGACTATGGTTCAAAATGCAAATAGAAGGCCCTTTGAGTGACAATGGAGTGGAACAGTTGTTACATTATTTTTACCTGATATTTCTTCCTATATATCCTAACAGCTGAAGCATGTGCTAACAACATATGATGGGCAGCCAAATATGGCTCAGTTGAGGAATTTCCTCTGGAACAGTTAGCTATAGGGAAAGAGCACCTCTGAGGTGGTATGAGTCCTACATCATAGCCAAATGCTGCTTGCACATTGGCCTCATTTAATGTAGTCCAATACCTAACTCTGTCTCCAAATTCTCTAAAGCACACATCTGCATATGCTGTGAAGTCTTTCCTACAAACATATATATAAATGTGTTAATCACAATAAATACCATTTTTCAATTTCATGCCAGATGTATTTTGCACAATCTCTATCTTGGACAACAATGGAACACAGCTAGAGACTTGAAGTTGGGGAACCATACACAACTCTTCGACTAACCCATCCTCCATATTCATCCTCAAGTGCTTGTGGTAGGTCCAAATGGTTTAATGTAACATGTGCTTCGATTCCTACATTATGAGAAATAAAATAAAAAAGTAAATGTTCATCAGATAACCTGGAAGAACCCCTCTTAGGTGTTTAATCAAACTTTAAGAGAAAAATCTTGTTTTCCTACTAACCATGGCTTATCAATTCATTAATAAGGTTGTTGTAATACTGTAGTCCCTTAGGATTCACTAGTCCTCTTCCATCTGGTAATAAATGGTAATAAGATGGTCAGAACAGTTTGATCTTGGCAAGTATATTCAACTGGAGTCAGAAATTCATTTCCCCTAATTTAAGTAAGTGTATCTACACCAATTGCTTTTGACGTTTTATTTTAGAAATTGATTGAAGAATATCCCTGACAAAAGTTTGACGATCTCACCTGGAAAAAGCCTTGACCATGATATGGAAAATCTGTAGGCTTCTAAACCCATGTTGGCCATGAGCTGAACATCTTCCTGCAGAAACTCAAGGTATGCTATTCACTCAGAACAAACTAAGTCTTTTCAGGTGAACAACATGAATATAGAGCAGTGGTGAATATAATTCATGTTGTACATATATGTATGTATTCAACAGTTTCTTTTGGTTCTCTCTAGATATACTCCAGGATCACTGACCTTATATTTATGATATTGGTCACATGCAACATCTCCATCACCAGCATACATATCCCCTGAAAAACATAATTTGTTCGTTAAATTTCTCTGATCAAATAGTAACATTAAACCTTAAAAAAAGACATGATTTCAAAAGAAATGAAGCATTTTATACATGTGAGTGAGAGTAGGGTAATACCATTTCCAGAATGGGAGAAGGTGTCCCATATGCTTGGCTTCCTTCCATCTTCATTTGCTGCACCTTCAACCTATCAAACCACCCCAATTACAAATTCATAACATATGAATACAAAATGAGCAACAGAATGAGAAGACAAGAACAATGAAGTATTATAGTACTATAAG
>Ga0123342_1010892_pt1 | contig 10210 bp, 6 predicted proteins | sample Turbeawhitnodule_FD_89960 | JGI IMG/M metagenome (GOLD analysis project Ga0123342, IMG submission 89960) | Root nodule microbial communities of legume samples collected from Mexico - Turtle bean Mexico white nodule | ecosystem: Host-associated > Plants > Roots > Nodule | place: Mexico: Nepantla...
AAATAGCACGCATTTCAAGGAGTAAGGTATGTCATTATTACTGTTCACCTACCTGAGAGCTAACCACCCGCTTTACTGACTTGAGCGTCGGAGTGCCTTCGCAGGTACCCCCACCATCCGGTGATTCGCCCGACGACCGAGTGCCGAGTACCGAAGGACAAGCAGAAAGCAGAAGGACGAGAAGAATCATAGTTCAACACCCAGTCACCTGCCCGATCGAAGGAAAGAGAAGAAGACTTCAATAGTTCTCTAGGTCCCATCTCCCTAGCAGGAACACTGTTAACATGATAGTGAAATCAACATATTGGGAGATACTTTTTCAGCGAGGTAGGATGTTTTGGAATTTTTTTTCTTTGTTCAAAAGTGTCTGATAAAGTGAGTTTTGGATAGAGTGTCCACTAAACAAAATTTGTGAAGAGAATGTTGTTTTGTGTCTTGATCCAATGTTTAAATTTTTATAGGGGAATCTTTTTCTGGCAGATAAATATCGTAGGGTGACATAGGGTAATGTGATCCAATTGTTATAGCAAGTGTGATAATGGTGGCCACTTGTAAAAAGAACAAAACTACACACAAATAACAAAACAAATCCATAACCACATTGACACAAAATGAACAATGAAATGACATTTATAGTTTTGTTAAGGTTTAACCAAAATTTGTAGATAAAAAAAGTAGTTAAGTATTTTGGGCTAAGTTCTCTTTTAGCATGGAAAGAAAGGTGGCAAAAGTCAGAATTAGAATGGGGACAAGAAGACAGTAAATATAAAGATACAATGTGATGGAGTCATTGATCCTTCAAGTATATTTCTGGTCAAAGTCTCAACACTTTCATCCCATCATCTAGTAAGGTTACTCTACCACTTCTAATATCCTGTCACGTATTTAAATACTACATTATTACTTTGTTAATATTAATATTATTTTAAAAATAGAAATAAATAAAAGTTGAAGAAATATAAATTAGTATGTAAAATTAATTTTCAAAATATATGATTAAATATGAATTTGATTGAGAAAACTTAATTTTGATCTGTTTGGGTTTTTTATTACAATGATATATTAAAAGGAGATGTGATGGTTGGCAATAGGGTGGAAGTGGATAAAAAAAGGGATGGGCCCCACAGAGTCTCTGCTTTGTTGGAGGGAATATGATGGGCCCAGCTGGCACTGCACATGTCCATCTGCCACACTGTCTCCTCTTCACACACATCACACCTCTCTCTTTTTTTATTCTTCACTTTTCACTTTACTCCCTTCACTTACACTTATATCACTCTATGCCAAACCCACTCTTTCCTCAAATCTCATTAATTCACAACAATCACTTCTTCAACCTTAATCACCAACTATTACCTTCTCCAATTCAGATCATCTTTTTAAATTATAATCACACCAATTTTAACTAAGCTGTTATATTAGGTGGTTCTTCATACAAGTAACTATAACTTAATACTTAATCAAACTCAATTCCCACAATGTTTTTGCCATTAGTAGTATATCTAAAGGTGAATTACTTTAGTTTTTTTATTTAGATTTGTTACATATAATCTTTTTAGTTCATAAACACTGAAATTCTTACATTTATGTACATCTTTAACATACTATTTTATCTATTTTAATATGAATTTAATAAGGATGACTTTATAAATTTTTAATATTTTATTTTATAATAATTATGTCTTTTGGGTTTTTTTTTTATTTCTTCATAAACATAAATAAAAATTAATTTTATTTTATTTACTTATAAAATTATTGGTCAAAGCTCAACCACCATTCTATACATATACTTGATATTCCTTATTTATCTGTTGATATTCCTTATTTATGTGGAGAAGAGTGATATCAATATCATAATGAAAACACTTGAATCATTTATTTAACTTTCTGAAATGCTGATAAATTATTTTATTTTCTTTCTGTTTTATAAAAGACTAAATGATAATAATTAAACTGATTATAATAGTATTCATTTTTAACTAAATTAATTAAAATAGTTATTATAATATGTATATGCATATACATATATTTTAATCAAAATAATTACTATATCATAAACAAAGATGATTAATATAGTTTTTTATTTGTAAATAAATGTTGTATGTTTATAATTTTCTCTACATGTTATAATTGTATTAATATTTTAAAATTTGTAAGATACTATTTTATATTATAAAAGTTTCAATTATATATATTTTTATATTTTGTATGTTATAATATAGTTTTAATGTATCAATAAAATTACAACTATATGATAACATCTTTTTGTTGTATTATATCTTCAAAATTTCACATCAGTTATATATTCACTTAATGGTATACTAGATCATTATTATGTGTAGATATGCAGTCATATAAATTTTTCATTCCATAAAACATTTAATAATTTTTTTAAAGAAATTGACATTTTCAAAACATATTTATTTTTCTCTTATTTAGATATGGTCTTAATACATATCATCTCATCCATAGTCATTAATGATTTCAATGTCTCTCTTTCATTTGGAGATAATTTTAAAAAATACAAATAAATGTATTTTACAAAATGGATGAATATAGTTGTATTTTAAATCTAAATTTTGTATAAAAAATTATATTTTACCATATATATAAATTAAATTAATCAGCACAGGCATAACTTTTATTAAATATTAAATTGTTAATGATTTTATATAAAAAAATAAAATATATTGATTTCATTTTTAAATTATAATTTATATAATTAAGATTATTTATATAAACTATTATTAAAATTTAATAAAAATAAGAAAATAATTTATATTTTAAATCATATACTTTACTTTGATTTTGATTTATATAAATAATGTATTAAATACTTTTAGATTAATATTAAACTATATATATGATTTTGAAAAAGAAATAAAAACTAATTAAAAGATATTAAATAATGTTATATTTAGTAGAAGATATGGATATAATTTAATGTTTTCCTTTCTTATATATAATTTAAATTAAACAAATTATTGTCAAAGTTGAATTTCAAACTATTTTTTTTTTAAACTTTTGTAGTCGTTAGTAACTTTTTAAATCTTTTTTATTCCTCAAAGTTACATTATTAAACAGAATCATTTATTTGATTTTTCTAAGTCATGATTTTAGTGACCTCTATTATAATTTTTAAAAAAAATTAATTTTATTTTAAGTTTTAGTATTGTTTTTAAAAATAATTTCTTTGTTAAAAAATAAAAAATACTTAAAAAATTAGAAAATAAATAGACGGGAGTCTCCTTTTTCAAATTATATGTTCTAATTACAAATATAAGAGAATATAATCAAAGAAACATTCACATAATAAATTGAAGTTATGTACCAAAACTTATGGTTGAAATAATAATTTAAATGTGTTTCCAGGGACTTATAGTCAAGTTTATAAATAAAGGAATAATATAAGTTATACAAACTAATTTAAAAAATAAAGTCTTTTTACATGTTTTTTTGAATTTTTTTAACTAGTACATAAATTAATTTTAATTTATAAAAGATAATTTTTTTTTCTATAGAGATTTATGAAAATATTCATTTAAATATATCTATGTATAATAAAAATTCGTAAGACATTAAATTTAAAGGTGAAGTCTCCTAAGATAATATATATATATATATATATATATATAACTAATTTTAAGTTTTTGTACGATTAAACTTTGAGTTATTATAAATATTATATTTTTAAGTAATTATATATTCTTTTTAAATAATTAATATTTTTTATAAAAATGAATATTGTTACTAACATGATTATTTATATATTTTTTTTTTCAAAATTAAACAACTGCATCTGAGTGTTAACTTTTTAATGGTGAAATTAAATTTGTAAAATTAGAACCAATTATAAGGAAAAAAAGTATCCCATTACTATCTTTATCAATACTTTTCTATACAACAAAAACACTCTAGGAGTAAAATTCAATTGAAACTTTATGTTTCTCTTTTTTATGTTCCTTTTAGTTTTTCTTACTTATTTTGAAAATGTTACAACAATTTTCTTTAATGTGTTTTGAAAATTATCACAATATACTTTTCAATAAAAAATAATTTTGATAGTAAAAAAATGTAATTTGAGGAGATTTTAAGAGTGTTTAGTGTAATCTATTATAAACAATATTTATTGTAATACTTTGACTTAACCTTTTACTGTAATTTATAAAAGAATAAAGTTATAAAGTGATGATAAAAATAATAAATATTTCAGGGTAAATAAAGGAGCACTTTGCATGGATGAAATGATGATGTTGAAGGAAAAGGGTGAGAGAATCTAGAGAGTAGAGAGAGAAAGTTAAATAGTGACAAAGAAGGAAAGTTGATTCTAAATGGAGAAAAACTGGAAGCTCCTACACTTTACCATTTACAGTATCCCTCTCAAAAACTCTTCTCTCCACTCCAAACCAAACCAAAGCAAACACACAATACATATTCCATCCCATTCCTGTAACCTAACAACAACCATTCTCTTCAAGCTTTTTTTTCAATCTCATATATAACCAAAAACAACCTTAAAAAACAAAGAAGAAAAACACACAAACATAGAAGCACAACAACAATGTCCAACACTCTGCACCAACACCAACAAAATCCCACTCTCGAATCAAAACGTCTTGATCCGGGTTCTCAGGTTTCCCGTCCCGGCCACCGGAGATCGGTATCAGCCGGAGCTCCGTTAATCTACTCTGGCTGCTCCTCTCTGATTCCGACCGGGAACATTTGTCCTTCAGGAAAGATCCTCAAACCGCTTCTGCCCTCCCGGGGACCCAACCGGACAGACGTGCTTGGCTCCGGCACAGTGAACTATGGTCGTGGAAGCATAATGCGTGGTGGCTCCGGCACCTATCCCGTGCCCGTGGCTGTGCCCGCAGCCGCGTCCCCGCTCACAGTGAAGCGGGCGCTCGGCGGGTCCGATCCCGAGGAGGTGAAGAGGGTAGGGAACGAGCTGTACAGAAGCGGGAACTTTGCGGAGGCTTTGGCATTGTACGATCGCGCCGTGGCCATCTCGCCTGGGAACGCGGCGTGCCGGAGCAACCGCGCTGCGGCGCTCACGGCGCTGGGGAGGCTTGGCGAGGCCGCCAGAGAGTGCCACGAGGCTGTGAAATTGGACCCTGCTTATGCTAGAGCTCACAAGAGGCTTGCCTCTCTTTATGTAAGGTAATGAATGCAATGAAATTTTGGATTTGGATTTGAGTTTGTGTTTGGGTTTGGTTTTGTTGAGATTGGAATTGGAATTGGAATTGGTTTAGGTTTGGGCAGGTTGAGAATTCGCGGCGCCATTTATGTCTGGCAGGGATTCAAGAGGATCAGTCCGAGGAGCAGAAGCTGTTGTTGTTGGAGAAGCATGTGAATCGATGCGCAGATTCCCGGAAATTTGGTGATTGGAAGAGGGTGCTTAGGGAATCAGAGGCTGCCATTGCCGTTGGAGCAGATTTTTCCCCGCAGGTAGCCTCAATTTTTTATTTTACCATGGTTTATTATGTTGGAGAAGTCTTATAAAATTAATGGCGTGTCTTCGCTTAATAGCTTAAAGTTTTATAATAGTGAAGTTGTGATTGGTTTCTGATTTCAAAAACTGTTTCTAGTTTTCAAAATAGGTTTAGAAGTTATTTTAGATTTTGGATGAGAGATTGATCAGCAAGAGCTGTAAAGTTATTCTAGACGACAGTCTTCAAAATCGAAAAGTGAGTATAGAGTCAAACCGGCTCTTGGTTTGTGGTATGGTATTTGAGTATCTACGATCAAGTATAAAATCATTCTTGTGTCTTTACTTGATAGCTTTAAGCTCTTAGGATAGTTGGTTTATGACAATTTGTATTGGATTGGACTAACTTGTTGGACTTTTGCTTTCAGATTTTCGCTTGCAAGGCAGAAGCTTATTTAAAACTGCATCAACTTGAGGATGCTGAATCCAGTCTCTTGAACATTCCGAAGTTTGAAGGCTTTCCTGCAGCATGTTCTCAAACCAAGTTCTTTGGTATGGTTGGTGAAGCCTATGTTCCTTTTGTGTCTGCTCAGGTTGAGATGGCCTTGGGGAGGTAAACACTGAACACCTTAGAGTTGAAATCCAAAGCTAAATAAAACTTTTGAGTGAGGAATGAATGATGGATTGTTGCAGGTTTGAGAATGCTGTTGTGGCAGCTGAAAAGGCTAGCACGTTGGATTACAGTAATGTTGAAGTTGGTCGGATTGTAAATGTTGTGAAAATGGTGGCAAGAGCTCGTTCAAGGGGCAATGATCTTTTCAGCTCTGGCAAGTTTTCTGAAGCTTGTTCTGCTTATGGAGAGGGCCTCAAGTATGACAACTCCAACTATGTTCTATATTGCAATAGGGCAATTTGTTGGTCTAAACGTGGACTGTGGGAACAATCGGTTCAAGACTGCAACCAAGCTCTTAACATTCAACCAAATTACACCAAGGCTCTTTTCCGTAGGGCTGCATCAAATTCAAAGGTGAATCCACTAGTACTGTGCATGTTGGGTGTGTGTGTGTGTTCATTGATGTTTTGTTCTCTGAAGTTGATTCATTGTCGTTTTTAAAGATGCATGATCATGTTGCAGCTTGAAAGATGGGCAGATGTTATTAAAGATTATGAAGCCTTAAACCGCGAGCTCCCTAATGACAAAGAAGTTGCTGAGTCTCTTCGTCGGGCTCAGTTAGCATTAGAAAAATCTCGGCTAGTGATATATGGTACCAAGTTTGGAATTGAAGTTGAAGAAATCTCAGCATTAGACAAATTTAAAGCTGCAATTGCTTCTGCTGGTAACTATACAAATATTTTGACTCTGCAATTTTCTTGCTTCATTGGTAACTTTTTAACAAAAATCTGAATTTTTTCAGCTGTTTTGGTAGTTTATTTCAAAGAGGCATCAAACGAACTATGTGAGGAAATATCTCCATTTATAAACACCTTGTGTGTTAGATATCCATCTGTTAAATTTATTAAGGTACACAAGTAAGTGTTTTCTTTGTACTTCCTAAAATAATTGCCATATTTGTCTAATTTTCTTTCAAATTTAATTGAAGGTGGACGCTGAGGAGTGTATTGCAATAGCAAAAAGTGAGATCATAAGAAGTGTTCCAACTTTTAAAATTTATAAAAATGGTGAAAAGGTGAAGGAGATGATCCAGCCAACACATCAGTTATTAGAGGACTGGATAAGAAGAAGCAGAAGTCTGTAGATTTTAGAAGAATTCATACTTATTATTTGCAACCAAAAACCACAGCAATATTGAAGAAGGTGCTCCAAGAATGCACCAAGCCCTGTTTAGTTCAAATTAGGAATTCCAGCTTTCCCTGTGATATACACCCACATGGATACCAATTTTTCAGGAAGGAAAACCACAGATAGATTTTAGATAGCATTTTGAAATCATATATGTATATCTTTACCCGGAAAGTGCTGTGCCTCTTCCCTCCATGTCCTTCATTTTTATTGCACCAGGTTTAGTGAAATGTTCAAATCTCACACAAAACATATTATTGTTTTAGATTTAGATCACCTCAAACAGGGAAAAGAAACCGACAATGGCGATTTTCCCGAGGACAAATTTGATGCTGTTTCCAAATCATGCTTGTACGTGAGAAACAGTTGGTCTGCAAAACATGAAACAGATGGGTTTAGTCCTAAACTCATTAGTTGCCTTATTTAGTTCTTCAATGTTTTATTACGCCAACATATTTTGCAATTTTTTGATACTGCACCCTGATCTTTGGTTTTTTAATGTTTATACAACCTTTTTTCTTTTTAAGACTGTGCAATGCAATTCTTAGGAGTCAAAGTGTCGGAGTAGGAGTGGAAAAAGATCACTAGAAATTCGATGAAACTTTAAGGATTGTTGTCATAATTTACTCCTGTTTAAAATGCCTGTTTATGTAAGTGGTAACCATTAGTTAGGGATTTAAATATTGATTTTTAGAAATTATAATGGTATAATACCGTAATTTTTAGCATTTTTTTAACATAATTTCCAACAGAAAAGTTCTATTATTGATTCCTTAATCATTGTGATTAAGGTACTCGATGGTAACACGTGAAAACTTGAGAAAACTTTTGCATGTTATGACATAAACTACTTTTTCAGCCTTGTTAATTACTCTGTCGAAATATTATTGTAAAACGTTGATTGATAATTATTCTAAAGAAATATTTTTCCCCTCCTTTCGTGAACATGGAAAAACCCGTGGTATGATAATAAAATATAAAAATATTAATGTTAGAATTCAATTTAAAAGTTTTATATGCGTGAATAAAAGTTATTAAATTGTTTGCCTAACACATGTCCTAAACTTAATCAATTCAATCTTAATTAAATTGGTTTTATATAGATCAACTTGAAAAAAACTCAATTAAATTTGATCCTTTTGAATTTCACCTTAATAATAAATTTGTACAAAAGTAACCTTTTTAACACCCTTATCTGCCACAATAGCTATAATTCAGTAGCAGGCCAACACTGCAAAACGCTTACACATTAAATGGTAGTTGGTGGAGTCTATACGAGGACAAAATGTACGTATATTCTCCAAATACTTTTCATTTTCAGTTTGTCAACTGTTAAATAAACGAACGTATATACTTCATTAATTCCATGACTAACGTAAAACTATTCTTTGTTACTTCTTTAATTCACGTATTATATACGCGCGCGTATATATATATATATATATATATATATATATATATATATATATATATATATATATATATATATATATATATATATTTCTTTTTCAAAATAAATAAATAAATAAATGAGAGCATTTTAGAAATGTTTTCATATGTAAAAAAAAAAAAGACATAAACAATTTCCGTGACACTTAAAAATTTGCCTTTCAACCCCTAAAAAAAATTCAGACCAAGTCTCCCCTCCTAAGCATATGTATATAACATGTCACTATACCTTCATATATGGTTAGACGTATGCCTTTTGATGACTTGTAGGGTCACAAATGAGCAGGTTATAATCGAAACAAAATTACTCTCAAGTTGCAGTAACTACAATAATATAAAGATTTGCTTATAGTCTTAAATGTTTGTGAAGAAGAAGGATGGGTAGAGAATACAACAAGTGTGTTGTGCATTAAAGTGTATAGAGCCTAAAAAATTAATCTCACACACATTAGCAACACTAGTTTAAAAGACGAAATTTACGACCCGTATAAAGATGGTTCATAAAGAACTATTGTAATGAAAGAGGCGGTGATATTTTTGTAATTTTTGTAATTTTTGTCATTTTTAACGACGGTTCCCGTCTGAACCATCGTTATATATGCATTTCTGTGTGATCTGTGACGGTTCTCTTCTAAACCGTCGTTATATGTCAGACACAAAACCTATTTATTCGGGCGAGACTCCCTTTACACTCTCACTTTCCAACTCACTTCATCTTTTTCCTCACTCCACTTCTTCTTCTTCCTCATCACTCTCCCTCGCGCCGCCCCTACAACCTCCATCCCACCTCCCCCGCACACTCAACTCGGCCTCCCTTGCGCACTCTTCTCTACTGCCCAACGCCACTCAACCCTGCCACTCCCTCCCGTCGTGCGTTCTCCATCAACGCATCGCGCACTGCGCCCCAACCGTTAGGGTGCGTCACCTCCCTCTCTTCCTCCTCCACTACAATCGTGAGAAAAACACTGAAGAACGCCGCACCGCTGCTCCTCTGCGTTGGTGGACGTCCGTGTCGCTAGTCCTCCACACTGCCGCCCTCGTGCCTTCATGCACCCGCGCTAGTTTTTCCTGCTAGGTTAGTGTTTTAATATTCTTTATTTTTTATTATTGTTTTAATAGTTTTTACTTTTTTAAATTAGTGTTTTAATATTTTTTAGTTTTTTTTAGTATTTTAATATTCTTTACTTTTTTTTATTAGTGTTTAATACTCTTTACATTTTTTTAATTAATTTGTGAATGCAATTTGTTGATTTTGAGTCCTAGGATGTCCGATCTTCGACAATTTGGATTTTTTTTTATAATGAATTAGATAATATTTGTATACATTGAATGCATGGATGCTGAGACTTAGGTGTTAGAATGTATGCCTTTAAACTAGAGGGAGGATGAATGGTTTAAAGGGGGTTTTCGCAAACTTTTTAGGATAGAATGAAATTCTTTGCAAGAAACTAGATTTAGGAATTTAGTTTGCCAAGAACAAAGCTCAAAACAAAAGAGCAACAGAAAAACAATCGGTTGTTTCGCAGAAAAAC
>Ga0123342_1010893_pt1 | contig 10210 bp, 10 predicted proteins | sample Turbeawhitnodule_FD_89960 | JGI IMG/M metagenome (GOLD analysis project Ga0123342, IMG submission 89960) | Root nodule microbial communities of legume samples collected from Mexico - Turtle bean Mexico white nodule | ecosystem: Host-associated > Plants > Roots > Nodule | place: Mexico: Nepantla...
GATGGTGCCCGCGTGCCCATCAGCTGGAATTGCTGGCCCGCGCCGAGGCCGGGGAAAGCACGCTACTGATCGCGCCGACCGGTGCCGGCAAGACGCTTGCCGGCTTCCTCCCCTCACTGACCGACCTGACCCGCCGGGGCAGGATCCCGCCCGGCTCCGCCTTCACCGGCATTCACACGCTCTACATCTCTCCGCTCAAGGCGCTTGCCGTCGATATCGAGCGGAACCTGATGAAGCCGGTAGAGGAGATGGGGCTGCCGGTGACGGTCGAGAACCGCACCGGCGACACACCTGTTGCCAAGCGCCAGCGCCAGAAACTGAACCCGCCCGATATTCTGCTGACGACGCCCGAACAGGTGGCCTTGCTGCTTGCAAATCGCGAGGCGGAGCGCTTCTTCAAGGACCTGAAATACGTCATCTTCGACGAGCTGCACTCGCTCGTCACGTCCAAGCGCGGCCACATGCTCTCGCTTGGCCTTGCCCGCCTGCGCCGGCTTGCGCCCGCTCTGCAGACGATCGGCCTTTCGGCCACGGTCTCCGAGCCGCTGGACCTGCAGAAATGGCTGGCCGCGCAGCGGGAAGGCGAGGACCATCACGCCGGATTGGTGATCGTCGAAGGCGGCGCCAAGCCCGACATTTCAATTGTTTCCACCGAAGAGCACATCCCCTGGTCGGGCCATTCGGCGAAATACGCGATCCCCGATGTCTACCGGCAGCTTCTCGAACACCGCACGACGCTGCTCTTCGTCAACACCCGGTCGCAGGCCGAAATGCTGTTTCAGGAGCTCTGGACGGTGAACGAGGAGAACCTGCCGATCGCGCTGCATCACGGTTCCCTCGATGTCGCCCAGCGGCGAAGGGTGGAAGCCGCGATGGCGGCCAACCGGCTGCGCGCCGTCGTCGCCACCTCCACGCTCGACCTCGGCATCGACTGGGGCGATGTCGATCTCGTCGTCCATGTCGGCGCGCCGAAGGGCGCCTCGCGGCTTGCCCAACGCATCGGCCGCGCCAACCACCGCATGGACGAGCCCTCGAAGGCGATCCTCGTTCCCGCCAATCGCTTCGAGGTGATGGAGTGTCAGGCCGCGCTCGACGCGAACTATATCGGCGCGCAGGACACGCCGCCGGTCGGCAAGGGCGCGCTTGACGCACTCGCGCAGCATGTGCTCGGCATGGCCTGCGCTGAGCCGTTCGACATGCTGGAACTCTACGATGAGATCAAGAGCGCTTCGCCATACGCCGATCTTTCCCGGGAGACCTTCGAGCGCGTGGTCGATTTCGTCGCGACTGGCGGCTATGCGCTGCGCACCTATGAGCGCTATGCCCGCATCCGCAAGACGAAGGAAGGCCGCTGGCGCGTTTCCAATCCGCAGGTCGCCCAGCAATACCGGCTGAACCTCGGCACGATCGTCGAAAGCCCGATGCTCAATCTGCGCATGGTCAAGCGCGGCGAAGGCGGTAGGCTCGGCCGCGGCGGCGCGACGTTGGGCAAGGTCGAGGAATACTTCCTCGAGCAGCTCTCGCCCGGCGACACCTTCATCTTCGCCGGCAAGGTGCTCCGCTTCGAGGGCATCCGCGAGAACGAGGCGCTCGCCTCGCAGGCCTTCTCGATGGATCCGAAGATCCCGTCCTATGCCGGCGGCAAGTTTCCGCTTTCCACCTATCTGGCGGACCAGGTGCGCTCGATGATCGCCGACCCGGACCGTTGGCGCCGCCTGCCGGACCAAGTGCGCGCCTGGCTGGCGATCCAGCAGGAAAAGTCGATGCTGCCGAAGCGCGACGAGTTGCTGATCGAGACGTTCCCGCGCGGTAGCCGATGCTACATGGTCATCTACCCCTTCGAGGGGCGGCTGGCGCACCAGACGCTCGGCATGCTGCTGACGCGGCGGCTCGAGCGGGCCGGCGCCAAGCCTCTCGGCTTCGTCGCAACCGACTATTCGCTCGGCATATGGGGCTTCGAGGATATGGGGGTGATGATCCGTAACGGCCGGCTCAGCCTCGCCGACCTCTTCGACGAAGACATGCTGGGCGACGACCTTGAGAGCTGGCTCGCCGAATCTTTCCTCTTGAAGCGCACCTTCCGCAATTGCGCCGTGATTGCAGGCTTGATCGAGCGCCGTCACCCGGGAAAGGAAAAGACCGGACGGCAGGTGACGGTCTCGGCCGACCTGATCTACGATGTGCTGAGAACCCACGAGCCGGATCACATTCTGCTGCAGGCGACGCGGCATGATGCGGCGAGCGGCCTTTTGGATATTTCTCGACTTGGCGATATGCTGAGGCGAATCAAGGGCCACATCACGCATCGTGCGCTCGACCATATCTCGCCGCTGGCGGTGCCCGTCATGCTGGAGATCGGCAAGGAACCGGTGCATGGCGAGGCGCACGACGCGGTTCTGGCGGAAGCCGCCGACGACCTGATCGCTGAGGCACTGGGATCCTCCTCCGCTTGAGGAGAGCATGAGCTGCTTGTGTTTGGATCCTCGGGTCAAGCCCGAGGATCCAAACACAAGCAATCAAACATAAGGACGAACGGGCGACGCCGAGAAGCGCCGCCCACACACTGGAAATATACGAGACGTGATGAACCGCCTGGCGCTCGCGTGTGAACTGAACGGACTGGCGGCGCTACCGGGCGTCGAGACATCCGTGCATGGCGTTGCTGCCGTTTGTGATCCGCTCGGCGCGCTCTATATGCCCGATGCCGGCATCCTCGTCGTTTCCGACCTGCACCTCGAGAAGGGCGCGGCCTTTGCCCGTCGCGGGATGTTGCTTCCGCCCTATGACACGCTGGCGACGCTGACGGTTCTCTCTGCCGTCATCAGCCGCTACGATCCGAAGCTGGTTGTGTCGCTCGGCGACAATTTCCACGACCGCGTCGGCTCGGCGCATCTGCCCGAGGCGTTCCGCAGCCTGATATCGGAAATGGCGCGCGGCCGCGAATGGATTTGGATCAACGGCAACCATGATCCCGACGGCACCGTCGATTTGCCGGGCACGTCCGCCGATGAAATGCACTACGGCGGCCTCGCCTTCCGCCACGAGCCGAAAAGCGGGCTTCAGAACGGCGAGATCGCCGGACACCTGCATCCCGCCGCGACCGTCCGCCGCCGCGAGAAATCGGTCCGCCGCCCGTGTTTCGCCGCCGACGGTGCCCGCTTGCTGATGCCCGCCTTCGGCATCATGACCGGCGGCCTCGACCTTCGCCACAAGGCGATGAAAGGGCTGTTCGATCAGACCTCGCTGATTGCGCACCTTCTCGGCCGCGACCGGATCTACTCCGTCAGGTTTGGCAACCTCGTGGGGTGAGCCCCTAGGCGGCACGGGTCGCTCCAACCATTGTCGCCTTAGTCACCGAAATAGTAGAGGGGCTGGCGCGTCAGTTCGCCGTGGCCGACATGGCCATAGACATCTTTTCCCAGGATCCAGAACGAAATAGCCTGGGTTTTCATGCAGAAAATATAGTCACCGGAGATCCAGTGCTCTGCCTTGTTGCCGGAGAGCGGATAGAGATAGTCGCCAACCTCATACATGACGGCCCGATGCGAGCCGTAATCGTATAAGTAGCGCTCCGCCGCCATTTATTCTCCCGATTCTATTTCGGAAAAGAATCCCATGGCGGCGAATGTATTGTCAAACAATACTGCCGCTGTAATGCCAATCACCCCAATTTTGTTTCGCTCCTTGGCGTTGTATATCGTTTTTACTAGGTTTCTTCGTTTCCTGCGAAGCGATCAATTGCACTCCTGCAATTGCCGCTGATACGTGGCCGCCATGTTGGCAAAGCGTTGCGCCGTCTTCTGCAGTTGCGCATTCGAGCGCCAGTCGCCGCGCATGTAGCCTTTCGGGCCGGAATAATAGGCGAGGTACAGACCGTAGGCATCGTTCTGGGGGATGCCGGTCACCTGGCTGTTTTGCGAGTGATACCAGCCGATGAAGTCAATCGCGTCGGCGAAGTTGGTGCGGCGGGCAGTCCAGCTTCCTGTAGCCGATTGATAGTGGTCCCATGTGCCGTCAAGTGCTTGCGAATAGCCGTAGGCCGTCGATGGCCGTGTCCATGGAATGAAGCCGAACAGCTTGGTGCGCGGCGGTCGCGCATAGGGCTGGAAGCCGGATTCGGTATACATCGTCGCCATCAGGATCGGAACCGGAACACCATATTTACGCTCCGTCTTTTCTGCTGCGCGCTGCCAGCTCGTGAACATCCCGTCGCGCTGCTCGAAGACGGCGCAGATGTTTCGGGTCTGTCGGGGAGCCGTGGCGCAGCCGGCTACAAGTGCCAGCAGCACGAGGGCGGGGAGCGCACGGATACGCATTACAGGGAACCTCTCGTTACCGAGAGATTACTAACTCGTAAATATTAACGAGGGGTTTTTAGTCGAATGTGAGTTGCGTGCCGCAATGCGATTCACCGGCCCGGCAGTGCTCAGGGAGCGCGTGTCGTGTCTTTTCCGCGGGGCGAGCTCTCCCCGTTGCGCTTGGCCGCAGGGCATTTATTCTAAGAGCGCCAGCGGCGGTTCGTGGGGTATTGAATGTCGGCACTGCCTTTCTCGAAGATCTCTTCGTCGTTTAATGCGCTGCTGACTGCGATTGGGCTTCTGGCGGTGGCTGTGCTCACGACGCCCGATCTCGCTGAAGAGAGCAGGCTCGGGGTCGAAGCCGTGCTCGCTGCAATCTGGGTCGTCTATGTCCTGCAACTGAGCGGCACGCTTTTTGCGCGGCGTCGCAGTCGCGTATCGGGTGGGAACGCCGCCCTCGTGATCGACCTGCTTGCTGTTTTCGTCCCCATGGCGGCCTTCCTATTGGTCGCCTCGCGCGATCGAAGCCTGTATTGCGCCATCTGGCTTCTCAAGCCGCTGCGGGATTCGACCTTCTTCAGGCTGATGGCAAAGGTGGTTGCAAACGAATCCCGCAATCTGCTTGGCGTGACGTCGGTCTTCGGCATCGTTCTCTTTAGCGCGGCGCTGGCCGGATATGTCATCGAGCGCGATGTCCAGCCGGATAAGTTCGGCAGCATTCCGCAGGCGATGTGGTGGGCGGTCGTGACGCTGTCGACGACCGGCTATGGCGACGAGATCCCGCAAAGCCTGGCAGGCCGGATACTGGCTGGATTGGTGATGATGAGCGGCATCGGCATTTTTGCGCTTTGGGCCGGCATCCTCGCCACTGGTTTCTACGAAGAGATCCGTCGCCGGGACTTCGTTCGCAACTGGCAGCTGGTCGCGGCGGTACCCCTGTTTAAGAAGCTTGGTTCGGCAGCGCTGATCGAAATCGTGCGGGCGCTGCGGCCGCGTATCGTGCCCGCGGGTGCAGTGATCTGCCGCAAGGGCGATGTTGGCGATCAGATGTTCTTCATCGTCGAGGGGCGGGTAAGCGTGGCGACACCCGACCATCCGGTTGAACTTGGTGCCGGAAGCTTTTTCGGCGAGATGGCATTGATCAGTGGCGAACCGCGCTCAGCGACGGTCAGCGCTGCAACCGAAGTGTCGCTGCTGTCGCTCTATGCCGTGGACTTTCAGATGCTGTCGAGCAGCAGTCCGGAGATTGCCGAGACCATCCGCAAGACGGCACTCGAGCGACGAGGCGAGCTGCCGAAGGAATGATCAAGCCTGGTATGGCTGCGGAATTGCCGCAGCCATCGACGGTCACGCTCTGACCGGTTCATAGCGCAGGATCACCGCGCCCCTCTTGGTCGTCGTGCTATCGAGCAGTTTCAGTGGAAGCTGCTGGCTGGCCGGCTTGAAATGCGGATTGCCGCCGCCGAGGATAACGGGGACGAGGCAGATGCGGATCTCATCCACCAGCCCCTCCTTCAGGAGCGAATCCGCGAGCTCCGCACTGCCGAAGATGAAGATTGTCTTGCCCGCTTCGCTCTTCAGCTTCTTCAGTTCTGCGACAGGGTCGCTGACGACGCGCGTGTTGTTCCAGTCGGCCGCCGTCATCGTCCTCGATACGGCAATCTTGGCGATGCCGTTCATGTATGCCTTGATTTTCTCCTCGCTCTCGGCTGTCGGCCAATAGGCGGCCATACCCTCATATGTCTTGCGGCCGAAGACGAGCAGGTCGCCTTCCTCGCCAAACTGCTCGGCATAGCGCTCCAGCTCCGGACCCCAGGCAAGATTGTGGAAGTCGATATCCCACGGTTTCGTGCCTTCGAAATAGCCATCAAGCGTCATCAGATTCCAAACGATAAGCTTTCTCATCTCTCGTCCTCCTCGAAACTGGTTGCGATTTACAATCGGTTGATTGCTAGATTGACCGATGGCAAAATGCAAGCAGTTTTTTGGGAGAACCTTATGGACGATGCTCACCGCTCCGGCTGCCCGATCAATCTGACGCTGGAGGTGCTCGGCGATCGCTGGAGCCTGATCGTCATCCGCGACATCATGTTCGGCAATCGGCGCCACTTCCGCGAGCTGCTGCAGAATTCGGAGGAGGGGATTGCCTCGAACATTCTGGCCGACCGCCTGCGCCGCTTGGTCGACAGGGGATTGCTGACGCGTGCGGACGATCCGACGCACAAGCAGAAGGCAATCTACAGTCTGACTGAAATGGCGATCCAGCTGGTGCCGATCTTCGCCCATATGGGGGCCTGGGGCCGCAGATATCTTCCGGTTTCAGAGGAGCTCTCCATTCGCGCCGAGCTTCTGGAGACGGGAGGTGAAAAGCTCTGGGAGGAATTCATCGACGAGTTGCGCGCCAAACATCTCGGCAAGAAGTTGCCTCCGGAAACGCTGTCCGTACTCGCACGCCTGACCCAAGCCTATCTCGATCTTGTCGCCCGAAAGGCGAAATCGGCCTGATCAATCCTTGCGGAACACCACGCTGGCACCCCAGCCTGTGATGAGCGCGAGGAAGACGGAGGGCAAGCCATAGGCGATCGGCTGCGCATGCGCCGCGTCCGTAATCATCTGCTCGATCCCTGTCTTGATGACGCGCAGCGGAACCGACTTCTCGGTGAGGAAGCTGCCACTCTTGAAGAGATAGGCGCGCACGGTATGCACGCCGTTCGGAATATTTGCCGGCAACCGCAGGCTTGCCTTGAAAAGACTGGAGCTGACGAAACGCACGCCGCTCGGATCGCGATCGTAGAGGCCGCCGCTTTCCTGCAGCCGGCGAAAGGCTTGCCGGAATTCGCCGAGATTGCTGGCATTGCCGACGAAGCCGACCGGCGTCAGCGGAATGTGATCGATGCCGATCCCCCTGTCGGTGAGGTCAAGGGGCGTGGTGATGTCGTCAAGCATGCGCGAGCTCGACATCGAATAGGAGTGCGGCACCGCTTCGAAGGTCATCGACCGCGTATTGACCCAGATGCCGAACACCCGCTCCTTCCGGCGCACGGTCGCGTCTTCGCGCGGGCCCTCAAGAACGACGACCACATCATACTGGCCGATCGCCAAAAGCAGGCTGTCGGTGTTGGTCACGGCTCCAAAGATCGTCAGGTCTGCGCCGCGAAAATCCGAAGTGATTGCGATTTCACTGGTGGACGTGCCGATCTCAAGCCCTTCGGCGGTCGCCTGCGTGGCCTGGCCCGGGAGCAGCATTTGCGCGGTCGCGATAGCAGGCAGCATCGTGGCGCAAAATAGCAGAGCGGCGAGGAAGCGGTGCATCAATTCGCTCCCATGACCACGGAGTAGACATCCGCTGGCGTTACGACCAGCGCAACGGCAAGGCGAAGGCCGACGGCGAGCACGAGAAGCCCGAGCAGCGCACGCAGCTGCTCGCCACGCAGCTTCTGTCCAACGCGCACGCCATACTGGGCGCCGATCACGCCGGCAATCATCAGGATAAAGGCGAGCACGATATCGACCGAGAAGTTGGTGGCGGCCTGCACGACCGTCGTATAGGCGGTCACGAAAATGATCTGGAACAGCGACGTACCGACGACCACATTGGTCGGGATGCGCAGGAGATAGATCATCGCCGGCACCATGATGAAGCCGCCGCCGACGCCCATGACCGACGTCAGGATGCCGATGCCGAAGCCGAGCGTGACGACAGGGATCACGCTCAGAAAGATCTTCGATTTCTTGAACCGCATCTTGAGGGGCAGCTTGTGCACCCAATGGTGATGGCCGGGGCGTCGCGGCGTTGGTGGCACGTTCTTTGCCGCGCGACGCATGGCATTGACGCTCTCGAGCAGCATGAGCCCGCCGACCGTGCCGAGGAAGATGACGTAGAGCAGCGAGATGATGAGATCGAGCTGGCCGATCTGTCTGAGCAGCGAAAAGATCCAGATGCCGACGGTCGCGCCCGAAAGACCGCCAACGAGTAGCACCGTTCCAAGCTTCACATCGAGCGTTCCACGCCGGAAGGGTGTGATGGCGCCCGAGATGGAGGAGGCGACGACCTGGTTGGCGCCGGTGGCGACGGCTACGACCGGCGGAATGTTATAGAAGATCAGGAGCGGCGTGATCAGGAAGCCGCCGCCGACACCGAACATTCCGGAGAGAAAGCTGACGGCCGCCCCCATACCGAGAATGATGAAGATGTTCACCGACAATTCTGCGATAGGCAGATAGATTGTCACAGCAGACCCCGATCTATGAACTGCCCCCACAGGCAGGCGTTCTTACATCCCGTTCGAATGGCGCATCATACGGTGAAATCGTTGCCAGAGGATTTCGATACGCGACGTGCAATCCGCCCGATAGCGTGATCACTCTCGAATATTCAGGCTTTTTTTGGGTTTTATGGCAGACCTTAAGAGGGCGAGCCTCACAGGATCCATCGTTATGCTCGAGCCGTCGCGGTTGAATGCGACGCACCCGCCGACTAGGGTCGACACGACATGATCTGGGGGATTCGCGTGAAGGCGGGATTGGTTCGTTGCTTGTTGGCTGCTTGGGTCCTGCAGCCGATTGCGGCAAAGGCGGAATGGCAGCCGGTTGAACAGGTGCAGACCTATGCGGTGACCGGCAGCTCCGGCGCAGCGCTCTACGATTCGATCGGCGAGCACGCTCCCGAGCTTGGCGGCAGTCGCGCGGTGGCGCATACGACGTTCAAGCTGACCTGGACGAGAAAATACGAGCGCCGTGGCGATGCCTGCGTCCTGGCTGTGGCGCGGCCGAAGCTGATCATCACCTATACGCTGCCGAAGCCCACCACAAAACTTCCTATGGCCACTCAGGCGAGCTGGGCCACCTTCATTGCCGGCATTGAAACGCATGAGCGGGTGCATGGGGACTACATCGAGGAAATGGTCAGGGATATCGAGGCGATGAGCGTTGGGCTGTCCGCCGACGATGACCCCGACTGCCGCAAGATCCGGGTCGAGCTGACGAAGCGGCTCGGTGAACTCTCCGCGCTGCAGCGACAGCGCGGCCGCGACTTCGACAAGACCGAGATGAGCGAGGGCGGCAATATCCGCCGCCTCATCTTGCAACTCGTGAACGGCCCCTGAGTTGGGGCGTTGCATACCGGGTGGCCCGGCATGCCCGTCATGGATAGCTTAGCCCAGAGCGGCGCGGGCGACCGGGGCGAGATGCGGCCAGACCTCGAGGGAGCCGCGATAGATCATGCTCAGCGCCACGTAGACGATGATGGCCAGACCGAGGTGCGCGATCCAGTGGTAGCGGTTGAGCAGGCGCGCGATGAAGTTCGCCGCGATGCCCATCATGGCGATCGACAGGATCAGGCCGATCACAAGGACCGTCGGATGCTCGCGGGCCGCTCCGGCGACGGCGAGGACGTTGTCGAGCGACATAGACACGTCGGCGATCACGATCTGGCTGGCCGCCTGGTAGAAGGTCTTCTTTGGCGCTGCGCCGCCTTCGGCTCCTTCCGCGTCACTGCCGCTGCCGTTGCGCAGGTCGCGCCACATCTTCCAGCAGACCCAGAGCAGGAGAATACCACCGGCAAGCAGCAGGCCGATGATATCGAGAAGCTGGACGGTGACGCTGGCAAGCGCGATACGCAGTACAGTGGCGGCAAGAATACCGACGAGGATCGCCTTCTTGCGCTGGTCAGTCGGCAGCCCCGCCGCGGCGAGGCCGATGACAACGGCGTTGTCGCCGGCAAGCACGAGGTCGATGAGGATGACCTGCAGAAGCGCCAGCAAGCCGGCAGAAGTGAAAATTTCCATGATGTGACAATCCCTGACATACGAAACGCCTGCCGGCGCGCCGCTAACGCATAAATGATCGTGGATCTGCTTATCAAGAGGCTGAGGGACATTGTGGAAAAGTTCTCAGGCCCGTTGATGTTCCGC
>Ga0123342_1010894_pt1 | contig 10208 bp, 4 predicted proteins | sample Turbeawhitnodule_FD_89960 | JGI IMG/M metagenome (GOLD analysis project Ga0123342, IMG submission 89960) | Root nodule microbial communities of legume samples collected from Mexico - Turtle bean Mexico white nodule | ecosystem: Host-associated > Plants > Roots > Nodule | place: Mexico: Nepantla...
GAAATATATTGTTGTTTTTGTCAATACTTTAAGCAACACTTTTAAAATTGTGGCTGTTATAAAGATTTTAGGCAACGGTTTTAAAATTGTTGTCTTTATAAAAACCGTGGCCTATTACCAACGGCCACGCTCACCTAGAGCACGGCTAAAAAACTGTTGCCTAAACTTTAGGCCACAGTTTTAATGCTTCAGACCACGGTTTTATGGTGTTGTCTAAAGTAATAATTGTTGTAGTGGGCCATTGTGATTCATGATAATCGGAAACTCTCCACCCACGAGATCCTATTATACTTATTTCTGTATTATTGACGAAACTTGGACCATATGAGTTGTTTTCTTTGTCATTTTATCATGTTTACAACATTTTTATTTTTTTCCATATATAATGGCTATTGTACCCTTCCAACAAGACTTTATTCAAAATGAGTACTTGGCTTCTACCAAGACAGAGAAGTAGAAAGTAGATGAGGCGCTTGTTATGGCGAAGTCAAAGCCCAAGTTAGGTGATTTGAAAAATAAATGCAAAAAAAGTCAAGTTTATTTATGGAGAGGAACAAATTTGAGAGGTTAGTAATTATTGTAACTAATTTAGATTAGTTGTTAATCTTAGATAACAATTTATAAATTATTTTATAAATTTTTATTAATAATAAAAAATATTTTAGATATGAATAATTTTTTAATTTATAAAATAATATCTAATTTAATTAATATAGTAGTTAATTATTTTTTATTTTTTAAATTATAAAATTAATTATTATTTAATGATTTTCTTGTAGTGTGGTAGTGATTTGAATTAGAATTTGAGTCTAAGTCATGAATTATTTGCAAAATTAAGTGTAGAAACATGAAAATTATGGCCTCTTAGTCTTGAAAAAAAAAGAAAAATACGAGAATAAAAATATGGTCCAATATTTCTATAATCATTTACACTAAGTAAAGACAACACACATAATTTGACAAAGAAGGTTTCAATAATAACATATCTAAAGAGATGATCTTATATAAGTTTATTATTGATAAAAACAATCACTACATAGAAAGTTATTAAATAAAAAATAAATTTAGATACTAAGATAATTAGTTATTATTTGACTAAATTAGAGACTATTTTATAAATTAGATATTAATATCTAAAGTAGTGTATATTATTAATAAAAATTTATAAAATAGTTTTTAAATTGGCATCTAACCATTAACTACCAAGGTTTTAGTTACTTTTCCACTTTATATTCTAAATTAGTCTCTATTAATTTTTTAAAGACTAATTTATAATCTAAAATATTAGTGGTAACTAATGGTTGGATATCAATTTAGAAACCATTTTATAAATTTTTATTAATAATAAAAACCACTTTAGATATCAATAATTTTTTAGTCTTTAAAATAATATCTAATTTAGTCCGTGACTACTAATTATTTTTTGTCTCTAAATTTTGTTCTTAATTAATGATTTTCTTATGGTGAATATTTTAATATGGATTTCACAAATATTTCCTGCCACTAAAAAAAATCCTTTGTATAAATAACTATTCTCAATTAAAAAAAATGTTTGTGAGACTCATCAAAATATTATTTTTATTGATCAAAACTTGTGTTAACAACATTCATTAATATGAAATTTTTTAAAAGTTCAAAGTCTAAGTTGAACAACAAAGTGAACTTTCCATCAATACTTTGAAGAAATTTTTTAAAAGCTCAAAGCCAAGTTGAACAACAAAGTGAACTTTCCATCAATACTTTGAAGAGTCTCATAGGATGATAGTATAATATTCCAATAGAGTTCAATATTCTAAATTCTGAAACTAATGACATTTGTTGTTGTTACTTATTTTGTAGAACAAAATATGGGACACAAGAGTACATCCATGCTCAACATGGTAAGAACATGCTAAAAGGCAATAATAACCAAAGAGAAACAAAAGGCCTAGTGTTTCTCATATGCGATATTTGGAAGAATGACAAATCATGTTTTGCAGAGACGAAATCACATTTAAATGACAAAATTGAAAAGTATGTACATTAGCTATAGATCAATTTCTAGCAACTATAAGCTTTATAATCCTACCAATGAGAATATTGCAATAAATGGAAATGATGCTTTTGAAAAAGACAACTTCCGATGTATGTCTCTAGAAATGACGAAAGTGTTTTGTTTCCAATGCTTGGAGAACTTGTTCATAACAGACATGAAACTATTCATCTCAGAACAATGAAAGTCCTCTAAAGAATTAGCTTAGAAGATTAGAAGATCTTTATGAGTCCATGAAAATGGTAGAAAATATATCACTATTTTGTCTCTACTGATTTTGAATCACTGCACTTAAAGAATACAAGCTTAGAAGAATATATAATAATAATTAATTATTTTTTGTTTTTAAAATTAATTTGTATTTAATAATTTTCTAAGTTTAACTAACTTCTATTTTCTATTTTAATGTAGGAGTCCAAAGGGTGAGAAAAGCATGGAAAAGACAATCAATCACTGGTGTGGAACATATCTCAGCAGCAACAGAAAAGAAAGAATATAAAATGTAGTTGTTGGCTAAAGCTTGTAACATTCTTACGGTGTAGATATGATGGTTACTATTTTTGAATGAATGAAACAGTGTATATAATAAAAGGCCTGGTGGCGATTTTGAATTGATTTGTGGTGAATATAAATAAATGGGAGTGAGGCCAAGACGTTAACCACTCAGTTACAACAAAAATGACAACACAACAACGAAAACGATTGGTAACTACGTCCACTTCAAGCTAATAATGACCCTTACTTTCATGGAGGAGGACTGCATTCTTATTTATAATTTTAAATAAAGAAATATCTAAAGTAACTTTTGAGTTTTTATCAGTCAAATTTGGAAGCTTTTTAAATAGAGAAGGGTGTAGGAAATTTATAGTGAAGTTTTAATTAGAGAAGCTTCTAAAGTAGAGTTTAAATTTTTTTCATTAATTAACACTTATAAATATCTCATTGTATTTGACATTTTCAAGGTAAGGAAACTTGAGTTCACTCTATTTTATTCTCACCTCTTTCTCTAACAAGGTGATATTAAAAACTTGGTTTGATTTAGAGAGTTGAGTGATGACAAATAATGTGTTTACTATCTTTCAATTTTCTTGTCTTACAAAAAGAAATTGTGAAAAATGGTGTCTTTGCATGAAAATATTGTTAGGCTTTTAATGTGTTTTAGAGATTGTAGAAAAGGGGTTTGGGGAGCCAAAAGATGAAGAAAACTTATCTCAATATGAGATGGAAACTTTGTTAAAAATAAGAAAAAGGGATCAACAAATTTTTACTCTCATCCACCAATGTTTGGATGATCCTTGTTCGAGAAGGTTGCCTAAACTATGATGTCAAAGGAAGCTTGAGAGATCTTAGAAAAATCCTTCGAAGACATCAACGAAGTGAATAAGATAAGACTCCAATCACTAATGAATGACTTTGAAGCTATGAAGATGAAGCAATTTGAATCAATTTCGAATTATTTCTCAAGAGTAAAGACAATTGTTAATTAATCAAAGAAATATGGAGATAAAATAGAAGATGTTCGTATGGTAGAGAAGATCCTTCGTTCATTGACTCCAATATTCAATTATGTGGTATATGTGATTGAAGAGTCCAAGATCTTGACTCCATGATCGTTTGAAGAATTGGAAGGTTCTCTAAAAGCTAATGAAGAAAGAATGAAGAGGAGACAAAAGAACAGTCATTGAAGCAAGCCTTCAAAGTTCAAGCTTCTTTAAAGAATAATGGATGATTTAGGAGTGAATAAGGACATGGACAAGGAAGAGGACATGGTCATGGACAAGGAGGATAAATACATAGTAACAACTATTCAAACAATGAAGAAAGAAGTTATTTATCATCAAGAGCTCGTGAAAGAGCAACAGGAAGAGGTCGTGGTTATTTTCAAAATGAAAGAAGGTAGGAGAAATTTAAAGTATTGCTACAATTACACAAACTTGGTCATTTTTCTTCGGAATGTCATCTTAATGACTTGGAAGAAAAAGTTAATCTTGTTAATGAAAAGAAGAGCCAACTTTGTTATTAAAACTAAAAGATGAAGATAAGGAGGTCAATTGTTCATTTGTTCCTAGTACTTAGACAATGGTCCTAACAATCATATGTGTAGATATAAGGAGAAATATTTGAAACTTAATGAGAATGTGGAAGGAAATGTGTCTTTCAAAGACTCATCGAAAGTTCGAATTAAAGGAATATGTACAATTCTAATCTTTTCTACTAAAGATGAAAGTCATAAGTTGATCAATGATATTTATTATGTGCCTAAATTAAAAACAATATTTTCACTCTAAACTAAAGGATATGAGATTCTCATGAAAGATAAATATTTGTGGCTTGAAGATGAAAATTAAAATGTGATTGCTAAGGTGCTTATGTCAAGAAACATAATTATCTTGAATTTAAAAACTATTGAAGTAAAGTGTTTGAGGGTGAGAAGTAGAAGAGTTTGGCCACTTAAACTTTGGAGCCCTTAAAAGATTGGGAGAAATAGAGATGGTGAAATGGATTCCTCCAATCAACAATCCTAATTAATTGTGTGAAACATGTCTTCTTGGAAAGCATGCAAGAAGAAGTTTTATGAAAGTAGTTGCATCAAGAGTAACCAAACCACTTTTAACTCCTACATATATAATAACAATATATGTCATCCAATCAATCCAACTTCATTTAGCAAGAATATGTATTTCTTACTTTTCATTGATCATTTCAGTAGAAAAATATAGGTATATTTTCTCAATCAAAAGTTAAAAGTTTTTGTCGCTTTAAAATTTTTTAAGGCTTAGTTGAAAAAAGAATAACTTCAAAATTAAAGCTTTGGATCCGATCGATAAGGAGAATTCACTTCTAAGGAGTTCAATGATTTTTTTACACTTATAAATACCTTATTGTATTTGACATTTTCAAGGCAATATCATATGAGTTCACTCTCTTTTATTCTCACCTCTTCCTATAACATGCCCAAGTCAAATTAGTCACTAAACATATAAGAAACATGGAATATCAAAACAAAAAGCAAAACATTTATTTCTACTTTTTTAAGAATCTATTTCATTTTCCTTTGATATGGTTTTATCAGTAAATATAAAAAAAAAATCACCTTTTTCTAACTCGTCACTAATTGAAAGACTTGAAGATGCTATAAAAAAAAATCTAAGATAGTAAAAAGAGCATTGATATTTTGGTAGTTTGGTATATAGTTTTTGAAAATAGAAAATGAAGTATAATTTGAAAATAACTAATAAATATAAATTAAAAAGCATTTTAACAATTTCTTACCAGCTATCCTAAATTTCTTTGCCTGGTGTACCTAAGAAACCAACCAATAGAATAAAACCAAGTCAATGCCATCTTGGACCAGGAACCTAAATTGAACAAACTAATTCAATGGAACATAATTATTGTTGATTTGCACAGCAAATGATGAACAAGATCTGAGCCAGAGACCTATGGACAACCAACCCAGCTTCCCATCCCTTCTCAGAAGTGAGAAGTAAACAAATAACAGATACCAAAAAAGATTGAAATCTCAAGTAAATATGACCTTGGTTTTGCAGAAGACAAATTCCAATTCAAATCCAACCATTTAGCTTGGATTCATTGGAGGAGCAATACAGCATGCATGACTCCTCATACGCCATTTGGTAAGGCCATGACCATTGTGATGGGGTCAACAAATGGCATACAGGGAGCCAGGCACACAACACAACAAAGGTTACTTCCTTGAGCAACATGCAGAAGATAGAAGATGGAAGATGATGATGATGATGATGATATGTATATGCACAGATATGCTAAGAAATGTAAGATGCAATTAAGCAGAAGGTACCCGTTGATCTTGAGTGAAGATTGTGCAGGATGTGATCTGAAAGCGATCCAAGCTAGGTGGAGGAATTAAGTGAGGAGCATATATACAATAAAAGGAAAGAAAGTGTGCTCCAAAATCTAAAGTTCACAACCAAAAGGACAAAAAGGGTCCCTCTTAGTTGCATAGGCTACTGTTTTCTACTTGCAAAACAACCAAGCAGCTTTAAAGTTGGGAATTTGGCATCAAGTGTAGGTAGCTTTGAAAATACTTTAGGTGGAAGACCATGTCTTTTTCCAACCTTTTTAAACTCTCTTAAGGTTAGGATATGAGTTTGGAGAGATTAGGGTACATATAAGGACTTTAATAAAGAGGGTAAGAGGGAGATGAAGGTGGATAACAACCACACCCTTTTCCTGTTTGCTGGAACCTATGATGACTCTAGGGTATGCAATTTCTTTTTCCATTCCACATAAAAACTGCAATTTCTTTTTCATCTTCTGCAACAGATTTGTCACCAAGTGTTTGGATCACCTTAGATTCTTATCACTCCTAAGATGGAACATCTTCAAAGAACCAGATCTTTCCCTATCCTTGTCCTTTTCCATTTATACTTTCTGTTACTTCTGTTTTTTCTTTTTCTCTTTCTCTTTCTCATTTTGGTACACGTGATGTATCAATACATTATTGTCTTCAACATCAAGGGAGCTTCATTACACAGAACTTGGTTACTTCTTCCTCTTCACCCTTCTCTCTTGTAATTTCAACAAACTTCTGCACGCAATTTCAAATTTATGACCTACGTTTATATGCTATATATACACAGATACCCATCAAAATTCTGTTTTTTCTTAAACAATCATTTCCCTCTTCACCAAATATTCCCTTTATGCTGGTGATTGATTAAAAGAAAACCTTTCTTATCTAACTGCTACACTTATTACATAAGACTTAAATACTATGTAATATGCATTTGATCCATTTTTAAAATTACCAAATATGATACCATTTTAATATGAATTTTTTTGTTGTACTTTAGCATTGCCAACAGTTTTAAAAAAATTTATTGCTAGAAAAAGTATAATTTATTTATTTTTAAAATTTATTATTGTGGAGTAAGTCATACTTTACAAAAGCAAGTACCACTTTAACGTTTACAACAACAATTTATTCCCTTGTGGACCACCACACATGTAAAAGTTATAATCATGACAAATATAACTTTATGCTACTAAATGTTTTAAAAATAGAGTGAGGTTAAATCTTCTTTTTCTAAAAATGGTTTTTACTAATCTTTCCACTTTATAAATAAATTATTAAATAAAAATAAAATATTACTTAATATATTGTAAAAAAACACTTATTATACAGAGAAATTTAAGAGAACTATTAAAAATATATATTGCAGGAGGATTTAGAATTATTCTTAAAAAATACATTATAAGTGGTGAAAAAAACTTCAGAAAATATAAACATAAAATTTAAAAATGAAATCAAATATACAATTTTACCACCCAAAAAATTAAAAGACAACGACAAACCTAAAACCAAAAAAAAAAGATCTCAGATATCACAGAAAGTGTTGAATGAATAACATACACATAACAGGTAAAAAATTAATATAAAGGGGAAGGATGAACATTGGTACTATTTTACTATTTTGCACAAACATAAGCTGCTGAATATATAGCTAGGGTTATGGTCAACCACATATATATTAGAGTTCATAATGAAAATTTGAGTTATAATTTATCAACACTGCATTTAGAGTAACCTTGAGAACCCTCCCATGGAAGAATTTATCCTTCTCTTGCACATGTCTCATAAACCTCTAAAAGAAAATATACTTTTAATTCGTGTCTTGAAATGTCATAACATAGATGACACACAAATTTTCCCAATGATTTCATATATCCTTTTTATTATTAACATTTTACTTCATGAGAAAATTGAATACATAACCTTAAACCACAACCTCTTTAGTAATTTTCTATATACTGTTGGAAAATACTTAATTACCATTATGTAAATATGGATTAGTCACACACACAAAAGATTCAGTAATGCAATCCTAGTTACTATTAGTTAATATCAAAAGCTTTGTGCAATATCTTTTATTTTTTCAAATAATAAATAAGTGCAGTATTAAACTTTTTCATGTTTAAAAAAAATAAGATATTATTTATTTAATATGTTCATTATGGATAATATATTATTCATAGAATAAGTTGAAAAAGGCAAACATTTTTAATGATAAAAATATTAAACCTGATAATTTGATATGTTAATTTTCTCTCATATTATAAACATGTCTTAATTCTTGAACATAATTAATGTGTGTGTATAGTCTCTTCTCAAATACTCAGGTCAAATCATTTTTATCTTCCATTTGTCATCTGCTGATACAAAGTTTTGATTTTTCTTTATTTTATTAATTAAGGTTTTAATTGTTTAATTTATATTACATCACTACAAGAAAATCACTAAATATAAACTAATTTTAGATACTAAAAATAATTAATTGCTATAGTGATTAAATTAGAGACGACTTTAGAGACTAAGAAAATTATTGGTTTCTAAATTAGTTTCTATTATTGATAAATAGTTTCTAAATTAGTATCTAATTAGCTACCAATGTTTTAATGACCAATTCTTTAGATTCTAAATTTGGTAGCAAAAACCTTAGTAGCTAATTAAATACCAATTTAGAAATCATTTAACAATAATAGAAACTAATTTAGTAACCAATTTTTTTTTAGTTTTTAAAATATCTCTAATTTAGTCACTATAACAACTAATTTTTTTTTTCTAAAATTAGTTTCTATTTCATAATTTTCTTTTAAAATATTATTTGTACAAAATTTAATACTCATTAGTTACACTCAGCGTTGTTCACTACAAGAAAATCATGAAATAGAAACCAATTTGTAGAAACCAAAATAATTAGTTGCAGTAGTAACTAAGTTAGAGACCATTTTAGAAACTAAAAAATAAGGTTTCTAAATTAGTTTCTATTATTTTCTATTATTGTTAAATAGTTTCTAAATTGGTATCTAATTAGCAACCAATGTTTTTGCTACCAAATTTAGAAACTAAATAATTGGTAGTTAAAACTTTAGTTGTTAATTAGATACCAATTTAGAAACTATTTAACAATGATAAAAAATAATAGAAACTAATTTAGAAACTATTTTAGTTTCTCTTGTAACTAATTATTTTGATTTCTAAAAATTGGTTTCTATTTCATGATTGTCTTGTAGTGGTTGAGAGATACATAAGTATAAAATTAACCAAAATAAATTATAAAGTTAATTATAGTTTTATTTATATTTTACAAAATCCACAGTTTTGTTCATTAGTTCTTTTTTACATTTTTAGTTCCTTAGTTTTTTAGATATCCATATATTGGTCCAAAAAAATTAGACAATTTTTTTTATTTTTCATAACTTTATTCGATTTTCAAATTCAATTATATGTAACTTTTTGTTACTTTGGATATGACATGGGAAAGAACGCAACCATTGTTAGCAATTTGAAAATTATTTAGAATATTTTTAGAATTAAAAATTAAACAGTTATATATAATTAAAGATTGTGTAAAAAGAAATTCAATAATCAAATAGTTAAAAATTAATGTACTAAATTAAGAGAAAAATTAGGGAACAAAATCACATTTCTTCTAAACATAGGAACAAAGTTACAATTAAGCCTAAATTAAATTATATTATAAATTGTCATAATTTTGGATTTAAGTTAGTTTCATCCATTCGAGTCAACACCAGACAGCAGACCAATACATTTGGATTTGATCAATTTGATGGATTGAGAATTGAGTGGTTAGACTCGCAAATAGATTGTTTCTTAAAATACAAAAATAATTTTTGAATTTCAAGTAAATTAATCAAGATAAACTGAAATAAATAAAAAATATAAGTTGTCATTTTCACTACAAACTCGCATTATAATTCATGTTAATAGGAAAAAAAAGATAAAGTTTAAAAACTCAATATATGATTGACCTTAAAATCAATTGACAACAGATAGAACATTAAATTTATCATTTATTAATTTTATTAATTATAAAAGAAAGTAAATAAATCAGTTCACAATTGGTCCAACCCTTCATACGCCTTTATTTTAGATTAAGGCAATTTCTTCCTCCACTATATCAATTTTAGCATGCACCCAATCAGCTCTAGAAAATGACAAAAATATCCCTCATAAATGACGAAAATAACCTTACACATAAATGGAAAAATTTATTTTTGAATCTTTTATGTGAAATATTTTAGATTTCAATTTTCGGAACATATTTTTGAATTCTGAAATTTTTTATCCGGAATGTATTTTTAGTTTTGTGTTCAGAATTTTTTTTCC
>Ga0123342_1010895_pt1 | contig 10206 bp, 5 predicted proteins | sample Turbeawhitnodule_FD_89960 | JGI IMG/M metagenome (GOLD analysis project Ga0123342, IMG submission 89960) | Root nodule microbial communities of legume samples collected from Mexico - Turtle bean Mexico white nodule | ecosystem: Host-associated > Plants > Roots > Nodule | place: Mexico: Nepantla...
TCCTTTGAACTCCCAGCTCTTTGCTCACCTCTTGTAGCGACATGTCTTCCCATGTTCCTCCCCCTAGGGTTAGCCCCAAGGACCTGTATGCATGGGCCTCGCGCGAGCTCCTTGACGAGTGCTTATGCTTGCTTTCTACCAGGGCCATAAGGGAACACAAAGGGTTATTGGGGTTTGAGGCCTTCCCACGGCGTCACTCCCTCCATGGTCTTTCCTACCCATGGGTATCGGGGAGCAACACTGTGATTGCCTTGCTTTTGTGACATTTTACCTTGGCGACGCCCTAACTGGGCGACGCCTACTCTAGGCGACGTCTTATCTTGGCGACGCCCCGTCTTGGCGATGCTTGCACTTGGCGTTGCCTCACCTAGGCGACGCCTTATGTTGACTTTGACCTCGACGCTGACTTTGACTTTGACTTTGTCAACGCCGGGTACGGGACGGTACATCAACAATAATCAATTGTCTACGTTTTTTCATTGAAAATCGATTCCAAGTGTCTCATAATCATTTATCAACATTTTTTTACTTAATTATTCATGCATTTTTATTGGAATTATTATATTTTTCATATAGATGTACATAGAAAGTGTATAAATGTATAATATACGTGGTAAAATAAGACAATAGTTTGGTGTAATTGTTGATAAATAGGCATAACATATGGAGTAGCAAATTATATAGATCATATCTTTCCATTCTGATTGTATATAAACAGTAGGCATGTATTGAATGAATATACACAAATATCATTTCCATGATATTTGATATGGTATTAGAGCAATGTTTCTGGTGACTACAAAATTTTCTTTTGCCTTTTTTTTTCCTCGACAACCATGTCTACCGAAAACTCTAAAGACATAGTTACGGATACATCAAATTCATACTATATACACCATTTAGATCAACTCGAAAACCTACTTGTCCCAGAAAAATTGAATGGCTCAAACTATGCAACGTGGAGTAAATCAATGACTCATGCCCTCATAGCCAATAATAAAATCGGGTTCATTGATGGCACAATCAGTGCACCTTCAGAGACCAAGCAACCGACAAAATACGCTATATGGAATCAATGCAATAGCATGCTTTTTTCATGGTTAACACATTCTCTTGAAGCAGATTTGGCCAAAGGCATTGTACACACGAAATCGGCACACCATGTTTGGGAAGATTTGAAAGATTAGTTCTCACAAAAGAACGTGCCTGTAATTTTTCAGATACATAAAGTCATTGCCATAATTACTCGAGGTACAATGTCTTTTTCGTCATATTACATAAAAATCAAGAGTCTTTGGGACGAGTTAGACACATATCGCCTATCCTCTCGCCTTGTAATAAAATGAAAGCACACAATGACGAGAAGGAACAAAAACATTTAATGTAATTTCTTATGGGTCTCAATGACACCTATAAAGGTGTTTGATCTTATATTTTGATGATGTCTCCCTTGTGTAACATTTGACAACATATTCATTAATTATAAGAGAAGAGACACAACAACAATTGTCATCGGAGCCAACGTAAAGCTTTACTATCACAACACCATTTCATTGACAGGGACATACAAATCAAAAAAATTATATAAAGGCAAGTATTGTGAACATTGTTCGAGGATTGGGCACTCGATTGATAAATGTAGGAATTTATAATTTCATTGTATTTTTTGTGATAAGAGAGGACACATAGAAGATAGGTGCAAGATTAAGAATGGTCAATCTGATCGTGCACAACAGCAACACGACTTTAAACATTCTACAAATTGTCCGCTTCCAGCCACCAATATGATGGACTCAATTCCAGAAGAGAAATCTTTCACTGCTAATTTTTTGGATTTTCGGCAGAACAACTCCAAGAAATTACCAAAGCGGTTTCAATGATTAATTTGGGTAATCATGATGTTTACGCAAATGTTTTCTCATGAACTTTAATACTTCAGTTTTATATTTTCACAAAACCATGGATTTTGGACAATGGGGCAATTGATCATATTGTTTCAAATCCAAAATTCTTTATTAATTCAACTTCATCACCAGTTTCTTTGGTAAACCTTCCTACATGCTCAACAACCCTAATCACATCTAAATGGTCCATCCAATTTAATAGAGATATCAAATTAGAGCATGTTTTATGTGTCCCTTCTTTTCATTTAAATTTTATTTCAGGAAGTAAACTCATTAAAACTCTAAATTGTTGTGTTGTCTTACTTCCCAATGGTTGTATCCTGCATGATCTGGCTACGGGTTCGGGTGAACAACGAGGTGGTTTTTATTATATGAAACCTTCCAAAATGTTTTTCTACTTTTTTCATGTTTCTAGCAACACAGGTCTCTAGCATATGAGATTTGGCCATCCGTCTTCATCCCGTTTAAAATTGGGATCTTTGTTATTTTCTTTCAATAATACGTCTACTCATAATAAATGCAATATTTTTCCCATTGCTAAACAAGCAAGACTACCTTTTACTTTCAGTGCAATAAATACATAGGGTCTATTTTATTTGTTACATTGCGATATTTGAAATCCTCATAAATCACCTACTTATTCAAATGCACGATTTTTTTAACCATTGTTGGTGATTTCACTAGATGTACTTAGGGTTTTTTTTTCATGCAACACAAATCAGATACTTAGTGTCTACTAGAATCTTTCATCACATTTGCATATACACAATTCCACATTTGTGTTAAAGCCGTCCAAACAGATAATGGTACAAAATTTCTTTCCATGCATCTATTTTTTCTTGATCACGACATTGAATGCCAACGTACATGTATTTATACCCGCCACCAAAATGGGATTGTTGAGTGCGAACAACATCATATCCTTACAGTTGCGTGATCACTTCTTTATCAATCTAATTTACCTATTCATTTTTTAGGAAATTGTGTTTTAACTGCGGTTTATCTCATTAACCGCTTACCTTCCCCCATTCAGTCTGTTACCCTTATAAAACACCCTTTCAACTATTATAGAACCAAGTTCCGTCTGTTACACATTCACGTATTTTCGAAAGCCTATGTTATGCAATGGTGAATCATCCCAAACACAAATTTGATCCTCGTGCTCGACGATGCGTCTTTATTGGATATCCACCTAATCATAAAGGCTACAGATTATATGATCTTGAAGACAAACACCATTTTTTACAGTAGGGATGTGGTTTTTCACGAAACCATTTTTCCTTTTCATGAAATAACATCACTCTCACACTCTTATGTCCTACAAAATTTATAGTCTTTGACTTATACCATCAAAATTCTACATTTTTATCACACTACCGAACTCACAATCAACTTCACCAACTTCGCCCAGTGTGCCTAAACCCATACCCATTGAGTCTATTCCTGAACCTATGACCACTGAATCTCCTGCGCCTAATTCATCTCCTGGGATTTCTACACAACCACTTCGACATTCTACACGTCTCAAGCATCTGCATGACATAAAGATTACTTATTGCTACCTCTTACCAATCAGTCCACTCTTAGCCAAGGTTCTCTCCCAGGTACATGATACTCCCTATCTCATTTTATTTCTTATTCTAACTTATCTTATACTCATTGCACGTTTTTAGCTAACATTTCTACACATAGAGAGCATTCATCATATGATCAGGCCATTCTTTCTCCCCATTGGAAGGAAGTCATGGAAGCTGAATTATCAGCATTGATAGAAAACAACACCTAGAGCATTGTTTTATTATCAGTTGGCCACAAACCCATACGATGTCGATGGGTTCATAAAATAAGACACATATTCAATAAGGCGCTCTTAGTTTCCAAAGGTTGCACGTAAGTGGAAGGGATTTACTATATTGTGGCTTTTTCTCCTACTGCTAAACTTACGACATTACGTTGTCTTTTGACTGTTGGAGTTACTAGAAACTGGTTCACCTAAAAACTTGACGTACAAAATTCATTTTTGGATGGTGACCTTCATGAAACTGTTGACGTGGAGCTTCCTCCCAAATTTCGTCGATAGGGGAGAAATCTAGTTTGTCGACTTCATAAGTCCTTGTACGGATTAAAATAAGCGTCCCGAAAATGGTTTGCTACTTTCTTTAAGGTTATTCAAAAGGCAAGATATATTCAATCAAAAGTAAACTATTCTTTATTTACCAAGATTGTTTGATCATATTTCACCGCTCTCTTGCTCTATGTCGATGATATACTTTTAACAGAAAATGATGATGTCGAAATCAAGTATCTCAAGGAATTTTTGCTCCAACATTTTCGAATAAAGGATCTTGGCACCTTAAAATATTTTCTGGGAATTGACATTTCTTGGTCTAAACATGGAACTTTAATGTCTCAAAGAAAATATACGTTGGACATTTTGGACGATATAGGTCTAACTGGGACAAAACCAGAGAAGTTCCCCATGGAGCAAAATTTAAAACTCACTCTTATTGATGGTGATTTATTACATGACCCAATTAAATATCACAAGTTAGTTGAAAGGCTCATTTACCTCACCATCAAAAAGCCAAATATTGTCTACTTAGTTAGAACTTTAAGCCAGTTTATGCAAGAGTCTCGCAAAACACACTAGGATGCAACATTACGGGTTCTAAAGTATATCAAGGGGACACCTAGGCAAGGATTATTACTTTCCTCTGATAATGATCTTAATATGAAAGCCTATTGCGATTCAAATTGGGGAGGATGTTGTATTACTCGAAGATCAGTCAACGACTATTATTGCATTTTCTTGGGAAATTTATTTATATCCTGAATGTCTAAGAAACAAACCAACGTGTTTAGGTCATATGCTGAAGTAGAATATTGGGCCATGGAAAATGCTTGTCTGGAGCTAACATGGTTATGTTATATCCTACAAGACCTCAAGGTTCCAATTAGCATGGCTACACCTTTGTATTGTGATAACCAAGTGACACTTCGTATTGAAGCAAATCATGTATTTCATAAGGGTACGAAGCATATCGATATAGACTGTCCCATTGTATGGAAAAAGTTGCAAGCTAGGATGATAAGTCCATCACATGTCTCTTCACATTGTCAGTTAGCATATATATTTACTAAGCATCTCGGAAAATATCAGTTTGTGACTTTACAAAACAAGTTGGGAGTCCATGATATTTATTCACCAATTTGAGGGGAAACAATTATTGTATTTTCCATAGATGTATATAGAAAGTATATCAATGTATAATATACGTGGTAAAAATAAGACAATAGTTTCGTGTAATTGTTGATAGATAGGCATAACATATGCAGTAACGAATTATATGAAGCATATCTGTCTAATCCAATCTGATTTTGTATAAATAATAAACTGCGAAATATATTTTCCATAATATTTGATATATCAATGTTAATAAATTTAAGTATTGTATAAAAAATATTATGAATCCTATAAATACATATTGTTACAACTAGTAATACTTTAATCTATAAATAATTATATTTAATAAATCTATAAATAATTATATTTAATAGTAACAAACTTGTTAACTAATTAAAATAATATTTTTATTGACAAATAATTTTTAAGGAAAGATATATTTATTAGCTGAAAAATAATTTATTTAAAATTTGAATAATTTATGAATTTTTTTAATTCACCCTTTTTTAAATAGGACATTAAAAAATTTAGATTTGTATTTATTTATGATTTTAAATAATTTTTTTATTTCAATTTTTTTAAATCATACATTAAATAATTTAGTTTTGTATTTATTTAACATTTTGAATAATATAAAAATATTTTTACATCAGATTTTTATTTAAATAGTACATTAAATAATTTCAATTTGTATTTATTCAGGATTTTAAATAATTTAGGAATTTTATTTATTTTAGATTTTTATTTAAATAGGAAATTAAAAAACTTTAGATTTGCATTTATTTATGACTTTTAATAATTTAAGAATATTTTTACTTCAGATTTTTATTTAAATAGTATATTAATAATTTCGATTTGTATTTATTTAGAATTTTAAATAATTTAAGAATCTTTTTAGTTTAAATTTTTATTTAAATAGAACATTAAAAAATTGTATTTAAATTTATTTATAATTTTGAATAATTTAAGAATTTTTTTATTTCAACTTTTTCAAATCAAACATTAAAGAAGTTAGATTTGTGTTCATTTAATATTTTGAATAATTTAAGAATTTTTCTATTTTAAATTTTTATTTAAATAGGACATTAAATAATTTTAATTTGTATTTATTTAAAATTATGAATAATTTAAGAATTTATTTATTCTGAATTTTTATTATATACGACATTAAATTATTTGGATTTGTATTTGTTTATGATTTTGAATAATTTAAGAACTTTTTTCTTTTAACTTTTTTTAAATCAGACATTAAATAATTCATATTTTGTATTTATTTAACATTTTGAATAATTTAAAAATATTTTTATATCAGATTTTTATTTAAATAGTACATTAAATAATTTCAATTTGTATTTATTCAGGATTTTAAATAATTTAAGAATTTTATTTATTTCAGATTTTTATTTAAATAGGAAAATAAAAAAAATTTAGATTTGTATTTATATATGACTTTTAATAATTTAAGAATATTTTTACTTGAAGTGTTTATTTAAATAGTATATTAATAATTTCGATTTGTATTTATTTAGAGTTTTAAATAATTTAAGAATCTTTTTAATTTAAATTTTTATTTAAATAGAACATTAAAAAATTATATTTAAATTTATTATAATTTTGAATAATTTAAGAATATTTTTATTTCAACTTTTTCAAATCAAACATTAAAGAATTTAGATTTGTATTTATTTAAGATTTGGAATAATTTAAGAATTTTTTTATTTAAAAATTTTATTTAAATAGGACATTAAATAATTTTAATTTGTATTTATTTAAAATTTTGAATAATTTAAGAATTTATTTATTTTGAATTTTTATTTAAATAGGACATTAAATTATTTGGATTTGTGTTTATTTATGATTTTGAATAATTTAAGAATTTTTTTATTTTAACATTTTTTAAATCAGACATTAAATCATTTATATTTGTATTTATTTAACATTTTGAATAATTTAAAAATATTTTTATATCAAATTTTTATTTAAATAGTACATTAAATAATTTCAATTTGTATTTATTCAGGATTTAAATAATTTAGGAATTTTATTTATTTCAGATTTGTATTTATTTATGACTTTTAATAATTTAAGAATAATTTTACTTCAGATTTTTATTTAAATAGTATATTCGATTTGTTTTTATTTAGAATTTTAAATAATTTAAGAATCTTTTTAGTTTAAATTTATATTTAAATAGAACATTAAAAAATTATATTTAAATTTATTTATAATTTTAAATAATTTAAGAATTTTTTTTATTTCAACTTTTTCAAGTCAAACATTAAAGAATTTAGATTTGTATTCATTTAAGATTTTGAATAATTTAAGAAATTTTTAATTTCAAATTTTTATTTAAATAGGACATTAAATAAATTTAATTTGTATTTATTTAAAATTTTGAATAATTTAAAAATTTATTTATTTTGAATTTTTATTTAAATAGGACATTAAATTATTTGGATTTGTATTTATTTATGATTTTGAATAATTTAAGAATTCTTTTAATTTAACTCTTTTTAAATCAGACATTAAATAATTTATATTTATATTTAATTGAGAGTTTGAATAATTTCAGATTTTTTTATTTCAGATTTTTATTTATATAGGATATTGAATAATTTTTTATTTGTAATTAATTAGGATTTTGAATAACTTAAGAATTTTATTTATTACAGATTTTTATTTAAATAGGAGATTAAATAACTTTAGATTTGTATTTAATAATGATTTTGAATAATTTAAAAAATTTATTTATTTTAAATTTTTATTTGAATATGACTTTAAATAATTTAGTATTTGTATTTATTTAAGATTTTCATTACTTTAAAAAAACTAATTTCATATTTTTATTTATATATGATATTAAATAATTTAGATTTGTATTTATTTAAGATTTTTAATAATGTAGAATTTTTATTTAAACAGGACATTAAATAATTAAAATTTTATATTTATTTATGATTTTGAATAATTTAGTAATTTTATTTATTGAATATTTTTATTTAAAAAAGAAAATTAAATAATTTATTATTTATATTTATTTACGATTTTGAATACTTCAGAAATTTATTTATGTCAATCCTTTTAAATACGACATTAAATTGTTTAAATTTATATTTATTTAGGATTTTAAATAATTTAATAATTTTATTTATTTATATTTTATTTAAATATTAATATTAAATAATTCGGATTTGTATTTATTTAGAATTTTGAATAATTTAAGAATTTTTATTTTATATTTATTAAAAAATTTAATAATTTAGAAATTTTATTTATGCAAAATACATGTTTTGTAAAATATTTGTACATAAATTTTAATTTTTTTATACATAAAATAATTTAATCATATTTAATTTTAATCATAAGATTAATTCTTAATTTTATTTTAATTTATTTAAACAAAATTATTTTATCAATCACACCTATCACATCATTTACTAACTTTCATAAATTTTCTCTTTATTTCTCATATTTTTTCCTTAATCCAAATAATCTTATTTTACACTTTCATTTCAAACCTATTCCCTCAAATTCATCTTAAAATCCAAACATTTTGGTAGCCTTGTATTGTTGGTATGATTTTGTATTTCTTACTCAATAAGAATATATTGCAACTATAGAAAATATTATTATTGTTAAGAGCCATTGAGTACAAATTATTATGACGATAAAAGTGTGCACTTAATAAGAATAAGATATATAACGTTTAAAGTTTGGGGCTAAAAGTTAAATTCAATTAACTTCTATTAAAAAATTTAAAATACTAAAATAATTTTAAAATTTTATAAAAAAAAGAAAAGTGTAATAAATCTTAATAATCAAAAGATCAATTCGTAGAAACACTATTATGATTTTTCTTTACATATCAAAATTCGACAATGTTTTTCAAAAAAAACTATTAAGAGAGAACATTAAAAAATTAAAATAAAATAAAAAATTCTTCATAAATTTATACATGCATAAATTAACTTTAAATATTAATTTAATTAATAATTAAATTTTCTAAATATTCAAGGCTTGATAACATCTTAAATACCTTCTAAAACAACACACACACTCATAAAAGGTCATACCCACCTACAAGAGTTGTACATCCATAAAGAGTCACATATTATAAATATATTGCATTATGTGTCTGTGTCACACATCTATGGAGGATCACACACTCATAAGGGGTCGCTCATGCATGTTACATATCCTTGTCATATATACTACAAGAATGGTTTCACTTTTATCATGCTCATCATATACATATCATCATGCATATCATACATTAATAATATATCTCAACATATATATATATATATATATATATAATTAATTACAAATCAACATCATAGTCTATTGTCACTTGAGCGAATCTCTCTCTTTCCCTCAACTAGGAATATGTTTCTTCTCTTGAGTAATATTTCAACAATTGAGCAAGATACTTTAAAAGATTTTAATTGAATTTTTTGTTTCCTCACTTAAGCTTCAATCACCACACTTATGTGTCTATCGCTTTAGCGACACCAATGTTGGATGTCTTTCAACAAGTTCTACATCTTCACATATTGTCTCGCTAATGTTAGCTATTGTGTCACCACTTGAGCATCCTAAAATATTTGCACAATCTCCCAAGATTTCAAAACTCGTTCACATTGCTACCTATATTGCTTGAGTGTTCAACATACCATTTGAGAAATATTCTTTTAAGGAGAAAAATATGTCTTAGATTCTCTCTTGCTTAAGTTACAATTTTTCACTTAAGTGTCCTAATTGTCGATTGAACAATGATGAATAGTGAATGTCATCATTACATACTATATGGGTGTTGCTTGAGAGGTGAGATACTACTTATCATCCAACATATCGAGAAGAAAAATAAGGAAAATATCAAGAAATAATACTCAAATATCATCCAAATCCTCCAATATTATAATAGTAAACACCAAATGACTTACTAGAATCATACATAATCAAAATTATTCTAAAATGTATTTAAAGATAAATATGTAAGATCTTTCATATATATATATATATATATATATATATATATATATATATATATATATATATATATATATATATATATATATATATATATATATATATTTCACAAACTATATATATATATAA
>Ga0123342_1010896_pt1 | contig 10206 bp, 12 predicted proteins | sample Turbeawhitnodule_FD_89960 | JGI IMG/M metagenome (GOLD analysis project Ga0123342, IMG submission 89960) | Root nodule microbial communities of legume samples collected from Mexico - Turtle bean Mexico white nodule | ecosystem: Host-associated > Plants > Roots > Nodule | place: Mexico: Nepantla...
GAACCAGTATAAACCTGTGTGTGCAATCTCTCTATCCCTTGAACTCTTTAATTTCAGTTTATATTTGTGAACTGGTATAAACAACCGATTGTTTCTACGAAACAACCGATTGTTTTTCTGGTGTTGTTCTAAATTTCTTTGTGCTTTTGGCAAACTGAATTCCGAATCAAGTTTTCTTAAAGGAATTTCATTCTAGACAAAAAAGTTTGCGAAAACCCTCTTTAAACCATTCACTCCCTCTCTAGTTTAAAGCCATACATTCTAACAGACTAAACTACCTCCGTTTCTCTATGTATCACTTCAAGGGAAGAGGTTCTTTTATTTCGGCGAACCATACTATTCTCGGGCTTGGTGAACTTATGCAAGAGGGAGGTCCACTCGGGGAACCATACTACTTCCGCTCTTGACTTATCACTAATTCTCGGGCTTGGTGAACTTACGCAAGAGGGAGGTCCACTCGGGGAACCATACTACTTCCGCTCTTGACTTATCACTAAAAGGGAGAGGTTCGTTAATTTGCAATGCACATTTAACTGAATAACTTTTATTCGGATGACCTTGTTAAAAAACCCTCTTAAGGGAAAAATAGTGTCCCCTTAAACGTGTACAAGTACAATATTTAACTAAAATAAAACTTCAGGTTGGTCGTGTTCCAAGTGTGAGGGATCGCGCCGCCTTCTAATGTCTCTAGCCTGTATGCTCCATTCCCAAGGGCCTCCGTTATTCTGAAAGGATCGATCCACTTGGGAGATAACTTGTTTTCTAACTGGTACAGGTGTGCCTTCCTCATCACCAGGTCGACGACCTGGAATTGCTGAGGTCTTAGCTTGGAGTTGTACTTGTACTCCACCCTCCTTTTCAAGGCTTCAGCTTTAATCCTTGCTTCTTCCCTCACTTCATCTAGTAGGTCCAAGTTCACCTTTCTTTCCTCGTTTGACTCTTAGACCACGAAGTTCTGGAAATGTGGTGAGTTCTCTTGGATTTCTACTGGGATCATAGCGTCTGAACCATACACCAAGCTAAATGACATTTCCTTGGTTGTGGACTGAGCGGTAGTGTGGTAGGCCCACACGATTCTAGGAACTTTTTCTGCCCAAGTCCCTTTGGCTTTGTCCAACCTTCTTTTTAGACCTCTGAGTAGAACTCAGTTGGCCTACTCGACCTGTCCGTTCGTCTGGGGGTGTTCTACTGATGTAAATACTTGCTTTACCCCCAACTCCGTACATAGCTTGCCCAATTGCTGGCTTGCAAACTGGGTACCATTATCGGACACTAACCTCTTCGGGATTCCGAAGCGGCACACTATGTTTTTCCACACGAAGTGCTGGATTTTATGGGCCGTGATTTGTGCCACTGGTTCGGCTTCGATCCACTTCGTGAAGTATTCTATGGTAACCACGAGGTACTTCATCTACCGTACTTCCAAAGGGAAAGGTCTCAGAATATCGATTCCCCAAGTATGAAATGGCCATGGGCTGTATATCAATCTTAACTCCTATGGGGGCGCTTTGTGCCAATCAGCGTGTTGTTAGCACTGCTTACACCGTTGGGCGTATCTCGTGCAATCCTCCCTTATGGTTGGCCAGTAATATCCTGCACGAATGGCCTTTGATGAGAGAGATCGGTCACCAATGTCACTACCACATATCCCATCGTGTAACTCTGCCATGATGCGCGTGCATTGCTCTCCGTCCATGCATACCAGTATGGGATGGGTGAATCTGTGCCTGAATAATTTCCCATCGATCAGGGTGTACTTGCTTGAATTTTTCTTGATTTTCTGAGCTTCTGCGGAATCTAACGGGAGTACTTCATCGGCCAAGTAGCGTTGGTAGGCCTTCATCCAAGTTTCTCCTGGTTCGACCTGGTGAACTTGCGGTTCTATCTCCCCAGCAACCGAATACCTGCTTATTCTGGGTGTTTTCATCGTCTCTTGTGTTAACGACCGATAACTCCTCCTCGTCCCTTCCGATGAGCTAACATGCTGGACTTCCTCCATATTGTCCGTGGTAGTTCGAGGTGTCTTCAGGGTCTCCTGAATCACCGTCCTTTGCCTGCCCCCCTTGCCCGAACTGGCGAGTTTCACAAGCAAGTCAGCTCGGGAATTTTGTTCTCTTGGTACATGGACTAGCTCGAACACTTCGAACGACTCCTTCAGCACCTGGACGTATTCTAGGTATACGACCATCTGAGGATCTTTAGCTTGGTATTCCCCCGTGACCTGGCCTGTAACTAACAAGCAATCACTTTTTTCCAACAACCCCTTTGCTCCCATTTCTTTGGCCAGCATACTCTGCCTGGTTGTTGTTGGCCTTGAAAGCGAATCGTAGGGCCTACACGATCAGTAACCCATCCGGACCCTCCAAAATAACACCTGCTCCACTACCTTGTTGGTTTGAAGAACCGTCTACAGAGAGTACCCACTTGAAATTCGCCCCACATCTGGTTTTTGCAAAACCTTGCGGATTGGAAGGTTCGTCATTACTATCATGATGAAGCTCTGGAAGTAGTGGCAGAGTCTTCTTGCTGAGAATACCACTGCTAAGGCCGCCTTTTCTAAGGCCTGGTATCTCACCTCCGACCCCTGCAACACCTTGCTGACGAAGTAGATTGGCCTTTGTACTTGGCCTTGCTCCTGTAATAGGACCGAACTGATCGCCCTTTCTGTAACGGCGAAGTATAAACGGAGTGGGGTACCTAAATCTGGCTTGCACAACACCGGAGGGCTGGCCAAGTACTCCTTCAATTTAACGAATGCCTGTTCACACTCACGGGTCCAGACGAACTTGTTATTCCTCTTCAGGCACTGGAAATAAGGGTGACCCTTGTCTCCTCCCGCCGATACGAATTTGGACAGAGCAGCTATGCGCCCTGTCAACTACTGCACCTCTTTTACCAAGATCGGGCTTCTCATAGCTATTATGGCAACACACTTCTTGGGGTTCGCCTCGATTCCTCGTTCAGTGAGTAGGAAGCCCAAGAATTTCCCTGCCTTCACTCCGAACACGCAGTTTTATGGGTTCAACTTTAGCCTGTATTTTGCTATTGTAGTGAATAGCTCTTCCAGGTCAGTTATATGTTGTTCCCTCTGTTGGGAGGTGATCACCATGTCATCTACGTATGCTTGGACATTCTGCCCTAACATGGGCGCTAACACCTGGTCCATTAGTCGTTGGTAGGTGGCCCTGCATTTTTCAGCCCAAAGGGCATGGCCTTATAGCAATAACAAGATGACTCTGTCATGAACGCGATCTTGCACTCATCCCTGGGGTGCATCATGATCTGGTTGTAGCCAAAGAAGGCATCCAGGAAGCTGAGTAACCTGAACCTAGAGGCATTGTCCACCAAGGCATCGATGTTAGGCAGCGCGTAAGAATCCTTCGGGTAGGCTTTATTGAGATCCGTGAAGTCCACACACATCCTCCACTTCCCATTTGCTTTCTTTACTAGTACCACGTTGGCTAGCCATTCGGGGTACTGGATTTCCCTGATGTGGCCAACCTTCAACAGCTTCTCCATTTCTTCCCGTATGACCTGACGCTTCTCTCTGTTGAACTTCCGTCTTCTTTGGCGGACAGGCCAGACGCTGGGGTCCATACAGGAAATCAGGGTCAATACCGGGCATGTCGGCGGCGGACCATGCGAAGGCGTCGAGGTGTCGTGCTATGACCTCGACGACTTGATCCTGCGACTCCTTACTTAAAGACTGCCCAAGTTTGAACATCTTCCCTCCGATCTCCTTCTCCACCATTCCTCCAGCGGGCTCGGGCCGGTTTTCCTGGATGATCTCTTCACGGGTCACTCTGTCTTCCCTTGGCGGTCTAGTCGTGACAGAGAACACCCCTCTCTTTGTCTTGAGGCTGTTATCGTAACACTTCTTAGCCTCCGTTTGGTCAGACTTGATGGTGATCACTGCTCCCTCGAGGGAAGGTAATTTTATCTTCATGTGTTTCGTGGAGGGGACTGCTCCCAGCCTGTTCAAGGACGGTCACCCCAATAGTATGTTGTAAGCCAATGGTGCATTGACGACGAGGTACCTGATGCTAGGAGTGCGTGAAGACGTGTCGTCTGTGAATGTTGTCCTTAATTCGATATACCCGCAAACCTCCACCTCGTCCCCTGCAAAACCATACAAACACCTGGTGTAGGGCTTTAATTGGTCTGTAGATAGCTGCAAACGGTTGAAGGTTGTCAGGAACATAACATCAGCCGAACTTCCTTGATCTATAAGGACACGACGCACCTTTCTCCCGGCTGTAACTAGGGAAACTACCACCAGATCATTATCGTGAGGTATGACATATCAGAGGTCGTCTTTCGTGAAGGTGAGGTCGACATCGGGAATTAGATCCGTTTGTAGTACTTCTGCTGTCGTCACCCCCCGTGCATACTTTTTTCTTTGGGAGGCGGTGCATCCTCCTCCTGAGAATCCTCCCGAGATAGTGTTTACCTCTCCGTGAATAGGCACCTCATGCCCCTGATCTGCTCCCGCAGCCGGCAACGTCTGATCATCTGGTGCTTCTTGAAGGTAGTCCTTCAAGAAACCGCTCTTTACCAATTCATCTAGTTGATGCACCAAGGCTAGGCAATTTTGTATGTAATGGCCATTTGCTTGGCGAAATTCGCACCAAGCGTTCTTGTTGGGCCCCATTTTCCTATCGGTCTTTGCCGGCACCTTCAGTTTTGCCGCTATGTTTGGGACAACGATCAACTCCTTAAGCTCCATTTGGAAGTTATGTTTTGGGGGAGGATCCCTTCGCGTGCGTGCCCCCGTCTGGGCGCGCTCATAGGGTTTTTCCGCCCCCTTTCTTCTCCACGGTCGTTTCGTTGACCCTCATAGGCTGAGGTCAGGCGACTGCTCAAGGTCGGACAGGGCCGACGAGACCTTGCTTCTGCGTTACTCGATCATTTGCGGCAATGTGTGTTAACGCTCGGCGTTGAATCTCCGTGAACGTCTTCCGGTAAACCTGATATAATTCCAATAACATGATGGAGATATAATATGAACATGTTATGGATTCAACAAGAGTTGGAATATGATTAGGCACCTTTAGCATTGGATTAAGATTAAAGACCCATTCAAGAACTTAATCAACAACACAAGAACCAAGTCAAACTCACATAGAAACCCGTTTTGAACAACAAACCCATGGATAGAAACTCAAGAACACAACATATAACAATTATACCCATGGAGGACGTGACCAAAATAACAAGAATAACCAATTGGCACCGATTAAAATTGAATATAAGTGCAGGAAATGAAAGTGGACATCATAAGGAAGAGATTGCACCGATTGAAATTGAAAACAAACAAGTAGAACAAAAATGGGTAATTTGGAATGAAGGGCAAAATGGACTTATGTGGATGAAGCTTTTGGAATGTGCACGCCACTTGAAGGATGGTTGGCTTCAAGATGAGTGTTGTTGCCGCCACTTGAGAACCCAAGAATTCACTCAAGATAAGACTAGAAGAGAAGAAGACACAAGTCTCTCTCACTCACTCACCAAATTGGTAAAGGTTTTTTACTCTAAAAAATCAATTCTATTATTGAAGGTGCCTTTCATGCCTTTATATAGAGACATAAGACCGACAAAGAGTACAAGGGAAGGAACATTTGAAGAGTCACCTTCTAGCCTATTCCTAAATTGGCTCCTATATGAGCAAGAGAAGGAAAAGTCACTTCTTCTAGCTCTTTCCTAAAAAACTAACGCCTAAGGTACTTACAAAAGATGTGTCTTTTTGGTTTCCCTCTTAGCACCTTCCTAAACACTACTCCTATATGTTCTCCAAATTTATACAAAAGAAATTATAAAGAAAGATATTAATTGGAGCCCATTCTTGAATGCTTGTAGTCTTTTTGTTGGCTTTGGGCTTGATCCTCTCTTTAATTAATTATTCTTTAATTTTTTAGAAGACCTGAAGGAAGAACTTTAAATGTTTAGGTGAATGGCCTCTTCCTTCATTAGTTAAATCCTCTTTAACTTGATATCTATCAAAACCCTTAGCAATGATTCGTTGAAAGGCCCAGGTAGCATTCCCTTGAAAGGCATGAACTATCATGGCCTCATTAGTGGGCTTCAATCGAACCACTTGAATCCCGAACCTGTTCAGGTAGTCCTTCATGGATTCCCCCTGGTACTGTTTGACATCAAAAACATCGTAGGAAAGCCGGGCGGGGGCCTTGTTTACAATGTACTGTTCCATGAACAGAGTGGCAAACTGATCGAAGTTGATGATGTGTCCATCGAGAAGGCTGATGAACCACTCTAGCGCCATGCCGGGTAGTGTGCCATGAGCATCTTACAGTAGACGACGTCAGATCCCCCGGTGAGCATCATCTGGGTGTGGAATGTCGTGAGATGGGCCTTTGGGTCCTCTACTCCTGTGAAGGAGACCTTTGGACCTAGGGACGTTGTTGGTAAAGCGGCATTCATGATCGCTCGCGAGAATGGCATGGGACATGCCCTAAGTGGTACCGGTGGTGCACGTTTTTCCGTCGCGCGTTCTCCTACCTGTTGTAGGTCCCTTTGTAGTTGCTCATTGGATCTGCACAATTCTGCGTTGTCCGCTCGGGAAGCTGCTACTTCTGCTTGGAGAGCGCGCATCGTATCCAAGATTTACTGTGTGGTCACGTTGTCCCCCCAAGAGGATACCCTTCCCGCGGACCCAACGGCCGCTTGTCTCGTAGTCCTCATATTGTCATTAAAGACTCTTATCGTAACTGTGAGTGGGACCTTATTTTAACGGGCCCCATGGTGGGCGCCAAATGTTCCCGCCGGTTGACTCCCTTCGTCGATTGACTCTAACGGCAGCCTTTGACCCTTCTATCTCCGCCTGAGAATCGCGCCTCCTTGATCAAGAAGTCTCTCACCTGCAAAGACAAAGGGGCACCCTAGCGGCTGTTTGCACTCCGACGCTCAAGTCAGTATTAGGGCAAAGAAACACCAAGTGTATATAATAGCTTCAGTCTTAGAAACTGTGTACCTTACTAGGGTTTTGGCACCCTTTCTATAGGCTAAAACTAGGGTTTACCTTTGCGTCGTTGCCCTTGACTAGGGTTCCTTGGAAAATTTCCATACGCCGCTATTTAGGTAATCTTAGCGTATCTGGCACATGGAACCTTCCTTAACTGGAGTGTAATGTATAATCAGAGTGGCCACTTGGGTACCAACTTGTGCACCTATTCTCTAGCGCCATCTGCTTCGTGGGTGCCCTAAGTATTCACGTGCCATGCATGCAACTTCCTTGGGAACCCTAACCCTAATGGGCTTTAACACCTCCTAGGATTATCCTCACGTGCTGCGCCTTCATGCGTCATACCCACCACATGCATGGATCCCTCGTCACTTAGACTTCCCACATACCTCTTGTCTTTAACTGTTATCTTAGCAAAACTTCAGGGCCCACCTTACGTGGTCCTCTATATCGTCTTGACGACCGATGTTCGATCTTCTCCCTCTACCAGCGAGGTCTGATCTCGATCTCCAACATCGGGCTTAAGGAGTAGTACCAAAGACTAACCAAACCCCTATTAGGTGCGTATGTGGCCCATCTCATGTCGCTCCCTTCCATTACCAGACATCGGTGTGCAATGTCTAAGGTTAGCCTCTGAGTCGATGACCGAGGACTAGTCGGGACAAAATTTAATTCGTATTATCAATTGAGAGTGGTGACAAGATAAATAAGTGACAAAGGGGCAAAAGGTAAAAAATTCTACAATTTAGAAAATGAAATTATTAATTAGAATCAAATTATTAAAAAAAAATAAGGGCAACACGGTAGGAATATGTTACTGAAGTAGTTATCATGAAATAAGAGCTACAAAGGGTTGAGGGAGCAATTAAAGGGCCAAAAATTCAAAGAAGCCTGAACAAACGAAGCTTGAGCCATTTACCTTGTGCCCTTTCTCGTTGATGTTGAAACCATTCTTTCATTCTTCTTCTTTTTCAATTTTCGGGTTTATAACTTTCAAATATTGAATAAAGGCCAAATGATAATTTAATCTTTGAATGTATGTTAGGTTGTCAATGTAGTGCATAAAAGAATGTAAAAACTAATTTAGTTTTTGAACAAATTAGTCCCAAATATTATATTTTAATTGTAAAAAAAAAGTTTGATTTATCCTTAACATTAAATTTTAATGACAAAATAGATCCACAAAATTTAATAATAAAAAATGATTGTTGGATTTATTAATTAAAATAAATATTATATTGCTACAAGAAAATTATTAAATAAAAATTAATTTAAAAAAAAATAATTTACTATATTGATTAAATTATATCTAAAACATTGATAGTTAATTATATACCAATTTATAAATTAATTTATAATTTTTTATTAATATAAAAAGAAAAATAGAAACCAATAATTTTTTAGTTTATAAAATAATATATAATTTATATAGTAACTAATTATTTTTTTTATCTAAAATTAGTTTTTATTTAATTATTTTTTTTAGTGTATTATTTTATGGATTAAAATGATGATGTTTGACGTATTAAACACTATACTAGTTATTTTGTTTTTAATAATTAATATTGTTTTGATTAAAAAAAATCTTTTATGTTTAAGATTTGATTAAATTTTAAATAACTTGTAAATTTTGAGTATCTGAATGTTCAAAATATTTGTTTTTATTTTTTTCTAAATATCATGTTGTTTGATTTTGTCATTAACAGGATATGTAATTATTAGTTTCGTATTCCCACTTCCAACTCGTTGATCAACTTGTGCATTCCTCTTCCAATTTTCTCTAACTCGTGAGTAAAGGTGTTGAAGTGAGCCAACTCAATTCAAATAGGTTGACTCACCACTGGTGGGTTAAGTGGGTTACCTCATTTAAGCTTATTTTACTCTCTTAACTTGCTATATATTTGTTACGGTTCTATCAAAGTCGATTGAATCAACCAACCTATTTATAGTAGTTCAGTCACAATATTTACCCATTTCACTAAACATTAACCACAATTAGAAAGGAATATATAATAAGTAAAAAAAATCAAAATGTTAACTTATATAATTGAGAAAACAAATAAATTAAGCAATCAAGCCATTCAAATACTATAATTAAAAATAGTAAATAATTATAATGAAAAAACTATAAAGGATTGTTGTTGGTAGGTTACGGGTCAAACCACCCCAACCCATCTTGAACTTCTATAACCCAAAGGTTAAATAAATCAAGTTCAATCTGATTCACATTTGAAAAAATATATATTTTTTCCTACCCAACCCGGCTTGAACCTATGGTGAGTTGGATTGGCTCATGGGTTTAAGTCCAATTTTTGACACCCGTACTCATTGGTGAACTTGCTCATGGAGAGGGAAAAATGAGTTGAATGAAAAGTTGGAGAAGATTGTAGAGAGAATAAATGAGTTGATTGATGAGTTCGAAATTGATGGCATTGAGCTCTTCTCTTTTGTGGTTTTTGGGTGGTTTGCGGAAGCTTAGTGGTTTGTTGACGGATCAAGGTCTTCCTAGGAGGTGTGGCTGCCTTTGAGGTGCATGAGAGTAGGGAAATTGAGGGAGGTTCGGCCGGCCCCCTTTAGTAGGTGAAAGGACTGAAGATTAAGACCTAAATCTTAGGCAAGGGAGTAAAGTATGGCTCAAGTTTTGCAGCATAACAATACTCAATTTAATCTTACAAAATGAGAGCCAAGCATCTCAATTTATAGTGTTTAGAGGGCTCGAAATTCAAAAGAAAGTGGAGGGAAATTCAAATGAATTCCCTCCCAAAAGTGGAGCCTAAATGAGCACATGGGGAGGGGTGTGTCTAGTTTGTATGCTCACCCCTTCCATGGACTTTCTAGACCGGCCTTGGTAAATTTAGAGATTTTTTTTAGAAACTCTAAGTTTACCTAGGTTGGTGTTTTAGGTGCCAAAATTAATTCTAAGAAAACTTACAAATAAAGTTCCTATGCTAATTTTGACAAAAAAATTAAAGTCTACTCTACACTAGAGTTTATTGCATTTAAACATGTAAAAAAACGTCTTCTTGGATCCTCTTGGCCATAACTCTAGGGTTGGCCCAAATTTACCCTTTGGTGGGCTTGCATGTGGGCTTGTGCTTGGGCCACTTCCATCATCCCCTCCCTCTTGAAAAGGATTTGTCCTCAAATCCAATGCTTCTTCTTCTTCAATGTTAGGGGGATGAATGTGGCTGGATGGTGTCCATCATCTCCTCCTTCTTGAGAAGATC
>Ga0123342_1010897_pt1 | contig 10205 bp, 6 predicted proteins | sample Turbeawhitnodule_FD_89960 | JGI IMG/M metagenome (GOLD analysis project Ga0123342, IMG submission 89960) | Root nodule microbial communities of legume samples collected from Mexico - Turtle bean Mexico white nodule | ecosystem: Host-associated > Plants > Roots > Nodule | place: Mexico: Nepantla...
AAAAAAAAAAAAAAAAAAAAAAAAAAAAAAAAAAAAAAAAAAAAAAAAAAAAAAAAAAAAAAAAAAAAAAAAAAAAAAAAAAAAAAAAAAAAAAAAAAGGAATGCTCACCGTGGGCGTCACGTCTTGGAGCTCCTTGACTCGACTGAAGCTAGATTGAAGCTGAATTGAAGGTACACTGAAGCTACATTGAAGGTACACTGAAGCTGGGCTTATAGGTGGACTGAAGCAAGGGCACGAAAGGGAACAAAAGTGAAGGTGGATTGAAGCTAGGGCAGAACGAACGAATGCGAAGGAAAGGGAAAGAGAAATATGTCTTCAAAATCCCATTTTTTAATTAAGGAAAAAAAATGTATTTCTCTAATAGAAGAGTCATACCATACTATATATTTCTAAGTTTTGTACAAAAAAATGTGTTTCAATACAAAAATTTATAAACTCACTTTTATAAAATTTGTTTATTTACATTTCAATACAAATATAAATGTTAAAATATGAAAAATATTCTTTTATTATTATAATTACTAAACAAAATATGAAATATAAATTTTTAGATACCAAAATAATTAATTGCAATAGTAATTAAATTAGAGATATTTTAAAAATTTAAAAAAAATTAACTTTTAAATTAATTTCTATTATTATTAAATAGTTTTTAAATTGATATCTAATTATCAAGATTTTTCTCCCAAATTTAGAAATTAATTAAATAATATTTTGTAGGAAAAAAAATTCCATCACAAATTCAATACTTTTCAAACCAAAATATGTACCTCAAATGTAATCACAAGTACCAATGAAGGGTTGATGAAGGTGAATTAAATGCATGTGTTTGTCAAATTAAATGAAATATTTTGATTGAGTTCATAAATAAAATGGCTGCTTGATATTTAATATTTGAGATTGAAATTCATATATGAAAATCAATTTAAATTAGTAGTCTTATTACATATTACTAACTGAAAGAGAGGGGTTGGCACTAACAACATATCAATATTTTTAAAATATATTATTAAATTATTAAAATATTTTCTTTATATACAACTTGATATTTCAACTAGGCTCGTATCAAAGTAACAACAATCATTTGTCAGCACATGAAAAATATATTATTAAAAAAAATACAAAAATATGGAGAGACTAGACCAAAACTCATATGTGAACAAAAACGATACATAGGTAGACTATACTTATTCATAAATAATTTTATACCAATAAAATGATTCTCTATGTATAAATCCTAAATTACTCAATCTATCAGCATACACATTCCCTTTACGAAAAATATGAGAAACCATAAACCTAATTTTCCCACAGTAATTAAGACAAGTATTTTATCAATTACGAAGCATCCACGGAACCTTAGTCCTAGTAATAAACGCAGTACCAAACCAAGGCAAAATCACATTCAAGCCAGATATTAGTAAGCCCCATCTTTTGAGCTTCTTCCATAACATGTATAACTTCATAAAACTTAGCAATCATAGAGTCTGAACTTTAAGAAATGCTGAGAAAACAACAATAAACTCCCTCAAACTCCCACGAAAAATACCTCCACAAGTAGCAAGACCATAATACCCCCTAGAAGCCTCATCAGTGTTAATTTTAACTCAGCCTGGTGAAGGAAACTCTCGTCTAACAAGAAGAGGACGAAGAACTTTACCACTACGAGTATTAATACTAAAAAACTTAATCACGTTGAAATCCAACATATCATTCTTCATTAAAGTTTTAAACGAATTTCCCACTAGACAAGTTAAGTCTTTAATTGCCGAAATAGCCCTATAAACCTCAATCTTATCCTGAAATCTAGCACAATTCCTCATACGCCATATCATCCAAATAGAAAAAAGTTATCAGAGAAAGCTTAATCAATTTAACCAAATGACTACCATCATTCTTAATAAAAGAAAGAAAATCATCCTTATTAGAGAAATGAGAAGTAAGAAAAATTTGTCGAACTCAACTCCAAATATGCAAAGCATTAGAACACTCAAAAAATAAATGTTGAATAGATTCTTCATGTTTTTCACAAAATGTGCACATAGAACATAAATGCAAACCTTTATTTTGAATATGTTGATCCATAAGAAGCCGCTCATGAAAATCTTTCCTGAGTACCAGAGTTTTGGAAGGCGAAATAGATGAAGACCAAATGAATTTACCCCAACCATAGGGAACTCCTGGTTCCAAGAAAAAAGTCTTAGCCGATTTAAGAGTGAAACAACCATACTCATATAGAATCCAATTAGGAATATCTTGTTCCTCCCTAACCAGGATATGAGATTAAAAAAAATGAGGCATCTGTTGTAAAGATAAAGGAATATTCCAATCACAACCTGTCCAAAACTGAGAGACTCTATCCGGAATGCTAGCACCATCAGATAACCCTGCAATATTTGCTAAAGAAGTAGTAGAACACCATTTATCATTCCATAAATTAATAAAAGAACTTGTACCAAAAGTCCAAGAAGTATAATCAAGTATAGTAGAATAAAACTACTTAATTCCAGACCAAAGAGATGAGGATCTATAAACCATTTTAAACTCATATTTTGATTTAAGAACCCTGGCTTTCAAGAGAAAAGACCAAGGCATGTTGCTATAAGCAAATTTTCTAGCAAGCTTAAGAAGATATGCATTATTTTTATGACGAAGATTAATAATCTTCAAACCTTCATTCTCAAGAGGAGAACAAATAGTATCTTAAATCACGGTGACTATGCCTTTTTTCATAATATCACCAGTCCAAATAAAATTTTGACACCACTACTCAACTTAGTTAAGAAGTGAAATAGGTCATTTATACATATTAAAGCTATAAGCTAGAAATTCAGTAATCACCATATTGACCAATTGAATTTGACCCATCATGCTAAGATATTTATCTTTCCAAGATACTAGCTTCAATTTGACTTTATCAGCCAAAGGTTGAAGAAATCGACACTTTGGAGCACCAACAAAGATAGGCACTCCTAAATATTTGAAAGGCAAACAACCATGACAATAAGAAAGAATACGTTGATTTTTGGTGACAAATCTTGCAGAATTATCCATGGTGAAAAAAGTGCTTTTAGAGTTATTAACATATTGATCAGAAAAATCACCATATGTTTTAAGAAAAATACTCAAATTTCTAAAAGACTTAATATCCCCCTACAAAAAACAAATATGTCATCAGCATATAAAATATGAGAGGGATTGAGATAACCTCGCGAACTAGCCATATGTAAAATTTTCTTATCATTCACAAGCTTAGAGATACATTTACTAAGAACTTCCTTTGCAATACATAAAAGTAAATGAGACAAAGGATCACCTTGTCTAACACCTCTACTACAAGGAAAAAAAACCCACCAAACTGCCATTTATTATGATAGAAAGCATAGCTGAACAAAGAATTGTACTAATCCAACCGACAAATGAGGGGTGAAAATCAAAGTGTGTCAAAACTAATAATAAGAACTTCCAACTCAAAGTGTCAAAGGCTTTATGAATATCAACTTTGTAATCACATTATCTCCTCTAACCATTTTAGAAAGCATGTCAATAGCTTCAGAAGCAATATTAATGCAATCTTGAATCTGTTTACCTTGCACAAACCCATATTAATTAGGAGAAATGATTATAGCAGTCACAAGTGCAAGCCTATCTGTCAGTATTTTGGAAATAATCTTAAATTTGAAATTAGCAATAACAATTGGCCTATAATCTTTAATGGAGTCAGCACCCTAAATCTTAGAAATAAGAGATACCACATTATTGTTCATTCTAGGGGGAATCCAGTTTTGTTTAAAAAATTGTTAAACAACATTGCAAACATCTATCCCAATAATGTCCCAGCAAGAATGATAGAAAACACCACCAAAACCATCAGGACCATGAACACTATTACCATTAAGATTAAAAACAACAATCTTGATTTCCAAAAAAATGAGGACATTTAATCAACATCATATTCTCCTAAGAGGAAACTAGCTCAGGAATATAAGAACCAATAAAATATTTGGTATTACTTGTATCCGGAACATTAGAAATAGACTCAGCATAAAGATTTTTATAAAAGTCCAAAATATGATCCTCAATGAGTTTAGGATCCTCAGTAACCTCATTATCAATTCGTAGATGATGAATCCCACTAGAATTATTTCTCCTTTTGACAACAAAATGGAAAAAAGAAGTATTTTGATCTCCATATTTAAACCATAACATCTTAGCCCTTTCTTTCCAAAACAAATATTGTTAGTGAAAAGCATGATCAAGTTCCTCCTTAGCAATCTTTTCTTGATAGAGAAGCCCATCAGTATCAGACAAACTAGCAGTCTCTAAGTTTTGTTGAATACAAAGGAGGAGACCCTGGTTAAGAAGAACTGCATTGTGAATATTACCAAAAGAATTTTTATTCCAGTCTCAGAGCTCAATTTTCAACCTTTTTAACTTATGTTGCAAAACAAACATAGAACAACCAACAACCTTATTAGTCCAAGAATCATGAATAAGCTTCAGACATGAACTGTCCTGAAGTCACATAGAAAAGAAACGAAAATTGTTAACCTTCCTCAAAGAATTACTAGCAAGACTAGCAAGAATAGGGGAATGATCAAAACAATTTTGAACAAGAACCTGATAAGTACAAGAATCTCATTCATCCAGACACACTCCATTACATAAAGCTCTATCCAGTCTTCTGTGAATTCTATGCAACCCTCTCCTTCCATTACACCAAATATAACAAGATCCAGTAAAATGCATACATCATTAGTATTAATCCAATCAAAAAATTCATTACAAGAAACCTGATTAGGAGTCACCCCCCTTTACATTCATCCATCGATAACACAACATTAAAATCTCCCAAAATACACCAAGTCCCTATGAAGGAACTAAGATCCCTCCACAAAAACCGTCTAGCCAAGTATGTGTTAGCACCATAAACACCTGTAAAGCTAAAACATTTATCATGCAGATGGCAAGATACATAAATAAACTAATCATTTACCGAGAAATTTTGGACTAGATTAGGGACCAACAAACACCAAAGCTTAGCAACTTTATTAACAATAGGAGACGTAGCCACCAAATGCATATTAATAGATTTGGAAAGGACATTGAAAACATCAATGTACGACATCATAAGTTGAACAAGAAAAACTAGGAGGGGTTTATGTAGTTTAAGTAAATTAATCAACATCTCCACAGTTTTGTGGTTTCTCATTCCTCTAACATTCTAGAAAAATGAAGAAACCTTCATTGCGACGTTGTAGAAAGAACTGCCTTAGCAGTTTTTTTAGATTTATCAGTCCCCTTAGGTGAGAGAATCGAAGAGGGTCACATCAAAAGCGCCCAATCTATACCCTAAACCCTAGCCATTTTGAAATTCGGATGAGAGAGAATGGAACATAGAGAATGAAACAAATTAGGGTTAACCACTAAAATATTTTTATTAAAAATAATTATAAAAATAAATAAATATTTTTAATTTTGTTATGCAATTTTTTTTATTGTATATGTGATTTTTTTATTGGAAGAATTATTTGAATTTTTAAAAATAATTATTTAAAGAATAAAATTGTAAGAAATTGGATTTTTTTTTTAATTCAAATTTTCTAAATTTTTAAATTCAAAATTTTAATTTAAATTAAATAATTATTACATTTATTATATTTTAATATAAAAGATAAAATTGGAAAACAATATGTTTATACCGATATATATTTTAGTCTATATATTACAAATCAATTATTGATCTTATGATATTCAAATTAAACTTTCTATTAAGTCATGATTAAACTTGCTTTCGTAGCAATATATATTCATTTATTGAATATATTTTTTAAATAATTTAAATTCAAACATTGTTATGATAAAAAAAATACTGTCGAATAAAAGGACCCTGAAAATTTTAAACCTGTACGTTATATGAGTAAAGTGGGGCTCGATACCATTTTATTTTATGTTAAAATAAGACATAAAATAATATGTGAATATATAACAGTAAAACAAATTATTTTTAAAATTATTATAAATTAAATTTGCTAATATATACATTCACAATCTAGAGAAAACTGTTTTAATACACCAAAGAAATCTTTGAATGTAGATTACTCAAATATTTCTTAAAATGAACTGAAAAAGTATATTAATAAATAAAAAAATTGAATATATTAAAAACTATTTTGAGTTCAATTAACACATTTAGCCGTGTAAGGCCTTTCCTAAACTCCTACATATTTTTTTTTAAATTTTAAAATTAAACTTAATTAAGTTTTAGTTATAAATTTATATATTTTAATTAATTTTTCATTAAAAATAATTTTATTAGTACACTTAAATTATTTTTTATTTTATATATAGATTCTACAGATTTTATTTTATCGTTAATATGAGCCTTCTAATCTTCAATTCATCAATTAATTTTTTCTTTTTACGAATAAATTAACTAACGAGTTAAAAATAAATAAATCAGAAGTTAGTCAATGAGTTTAAGAAAAAAAAATAACAGTCATTCTACTGACGGTCAAAATCAAACAACAAGATACTTTAATATAATTTAATTAAAAATATCCGAATTTATGAATTTCTTAAAAATCCTAATAAAGTCTTTAAGTTAGTTAAAAATAATACATATTAATTATTAATTATATTTGAAATTTATATTAGGATGATACTTTGAATAAAAACATGTGTGATCTCTCTAACCTATACAAAATGCAGATTAATTCAAGATACCACTCTTTCCAATTCATCCATCACTATTTACAAATGAAACAAGCAAAGCTAATCTAAAACAAAGCAACATTTTCTCATTATTAAAATGAAGGTTAATAATTGAGCCACATGGCAGGGCTTGAAGAATAGTTGCATGATTTATTATAATATAAGTGGGTGTGTGTTTGTTTGCAAGATATGGCATAATTGAACAAGAATGACATTTTATGATAATGATTTGTGCATATAAGTTTTGGTGGGGGCCAAGTTTTAGTGGTCTTCAATTGCTTTTATGCATATCTAACTCATCTTTGATTTGGCCAAATGAAGCAAGCCATGTGCACTAAACTAATTATTGGTACATTTTACATCCATGCTTCCTTGTTGCTCCCACGTCATCACACATACAATTAATTAATCAAGTGTGTGCATCGAATCCAATGGATTGCTCAACATGCCAAGAACTCACAAATTTCATGCCTTTTCATAACTATCCACCACATGGTATCACTCTTTAGAAAAGCCCTCAAGAAGCAATCATGTTCTAAATTAGTAAGTTCCCCCATGATTCTTCCAAAAACACGTTTTATATATTTTTTTATTTGAAATATCAATTAAATATATTTTTAATTAAAATGTAATAAATTAATCATAGATGAATTAGAAATATTACATCGACTAAAGATAAAAACTAGAAATAAGAACATCAATTAGAAAATAAAAACATTCATAATATGTAAATAGATGGTGCTTACTAATGTCTAGTTGGAATGTGATTCTGCTTTAATTTGTGCTGCGTTTACTACTACGACCAATGTTCCTTGGATACTTTGTAATCGATGAAATACTTGTCTTAATTACTGTGGGAAAATCAGGTTTAGGGTTACACATATTTTTCGTGAAGGGAATGAGTGTGCTGATAAGTTGACTAATTTAGGATTTATTCATAAAGAATCTTTTAATTGGTATAATAGGCTACCATCTAGTCTGTTCTTAGAATTCTTTATGAATAGGTATAGTTTACTTATCGTTTTTTTAACATATGGATTTTGGTTTAGTCTCATATTTTTGTACTTTTATTTTTATTTTTATTTTTAATAATATTTTTTTGTCATGCGATGAGAAATGATTATTGGTGTTAGCATAGCTGAGATGTCAAGTTGCATAGTTATATATAATATAAAAGCTTTTATTTAAAAAAAATAGATGGTGAACCTTTGTAAGATTTAGTTAAACTTAATTTTTTTTAATAAATTGTTAAATATAAATAAGATACCAATTTTTTCAATTTTATAAAACAGATACTTGTTTGAAATATGTAATAATGTCATGAAACAAGAATCGAGACTAAGGAAAAGTAAACTTAGAAACTTCTATGAAGACAACGAAACAATCAATGTAAATTTTTTAAGATGTTTTCAAGGAAAACTTAATAAAAAAATATTGAATGGCAAGTCCTATTACCTGGGAATTAAATTATAAAGTATAGATATAAAAACTCAAATTAAACTAAAGTGAAGGAAATAAGAACCGTGCAATAAACTTGAATAAAAATCTTAAAAAAATGCAAGAAAGATAAATTGCTATGAATAAAAAAAATTATATAAGAAGTTGGTGATAAAAATATAAGTATATTTTTTCATCATTTCAAGTTCAGCATGTACACAATTTATTACAAAATAATTTATGTTACAATCACGAAAATAAAAACTTGTATATAGAATATTTAAAAACAATTATTCAGGAATTTAACCAAATACATGCACCATACCTACTCCTCGTTTGGCTCGTATGTAGATATGAAAATATAATTTTAAAATCACCTAAGTAATGATTTATATGTTTGGTATCTGAACATTAATTTATTTATAAAATATTTGAATTGTGAAATAACTTTTTTTTCTTGTACTTTAAGACAATATAAAAAAAATATTATTTTAATTGTTAAGGATGCTGTTAGTTGTATTTGTTATAGCTATGGATAAAACAAAAGAAATATCATAAGTCAATAAATAATATCATAAGCATGAGGAAATTCATAAACAAGACTTCTTCATCAAAGACGTGGACATTCCTTATCCTATCAAATATTTGTTTAATAATATTTTGTTTAGTGTTTTTTTATCAAGTGCCAAGACATCATCATATATTATATCACATTTGTGGTAAAAATAATAATTTTTTAATTTATATAATTCATTATGTATCCGATGTTTTTAAATTTATTTTTTATAGCAAAATGTTTATTATTTTTATTTACGATTCTAACAGTGTCACATGAATTTATGAAAAGTAAATTTGAGATCCTTCAAATCTTTATTAATTTTTTTCATCTTCAATTTTGTAAAAGAAAATAAAAGTAATTAGAAAGAAGTAGTATCAATATTCACATATCATTCACAAGTTATCCACTTGTATCTTAAATTGTGTTAGTCATATTGAGTTTACATTATCTTTTATTTCCTTTCCTCTCCAAGTGTCAAGTCTATCTTGTTGAATTTGTATATGTAATTTTTTTGTTCACTCTTGTAATACAAATTACAACATAGTAGATCTTAGAGCTCTTAAATTTGTACTTATTGTTAGAATGTATAGCTTTAAACTAGAGGGGGGTGAATGGTTTAAAGAGGATTTTCGCAAACTTTTTAGTCTAGAATGAAATTCCTTTGAGAAAACTTGATTCAGAATTCAGTTTGCCAATCAGAAAAACAATCGATTGTTTCATAGAAACAATCGGTTGTTTATACCAGTTCACAAATATAAACTGAAATTAAAGAGTTCAAGGGATAGAGAGATTGTACACACAGGTTTATATTGGTTCACTCTTAAACCAAGAGCTACATCCAATCTTTCCATAAACCACTGGGGAATCCACTAAGTAACCAAACCTAGATTACTTACAACACCACCAAAGAAGTGACATTGATCCCCTCAAGACACACACTTCCTTTGGCTTAGCACAAACACCACCAAGAATGTTGATCTTAACAACCTCAATAACACACAACACTTCTCGGCCTCACACAACAGAGTTTACGCAAAGTACAAAAGGATTACACTTGTTACAGAAAGATCTGAAATCAATACAAGATGAAAATCCTATTCCACACTCTCTTGATCAAAGCAATCTCAAAGCAATTTTCAACTCTTCAAAAGCAAAATCAGTGAAAAACTCAAATCTGTTTTTCTTTGATTAAATCCCAGTTCTTGTTTGTTACATAATCTGAACAAACTATTTATTGCTTTCAAAGACTGGTCAAAACATTTAAAACTGGAGCGCATTCAGTTATAAAATCATTTAAAGCTTAGTCAAAGCACAAAACAGTTTTCTGTTATGGTCACAAAACAAACAATCGGTTGAATACTCGAATCAATCGGTTGTTTTGGTTTGACAGCAAGTCAACCATCAAAAACAATTTTCAACCTTTCTCAAAACACCTAAGTATAAAACAATCGGTTGTTTCGACAAAACAACAGGTTGTTTTTCACTTAGTTTGAA
>Ga0123342_1010898_pt1 | contig 10205 bp, 7 predicted proteins | sample Turbeawhitnodule_FD_89960 | JGI IMG/M metagenome (GOLD analysis project Ga0123342, IMG submission 89960) | Root nodule microbial communities of legume samples collected from Mexico - Turtle bean Mexico white nodule | ecosystem: Host-associated > Plants > Roots > Nodule | place: Mexico: Nepantla...
ATAAATTTATAAATGATAATTTAGTTAAAATAATTTTTTAAAATAATGATAATAAATATAAATTAAATAAAATTATTAAAAATAATTAACTTTATTTTATTCTATTTATATCAAATATTTAATAATATTATAATAATTATTATTTATTAATAGAAATAAAATTATAATATAATAAAATAAATATATTTATTCATATCAAAAATAAATTTATATCATCTTATTATTAATTAAAAAAATAAATATATAAATTAATTAATTAGTTTTTTTTTAAAATATAAAAATAAATTTGTAATCTTAATCACTCACAAATTTATTATTTTTATAAAAAATTTCATGATAATAAGAAATTCGTGTTTGTTTAAAAAATAATTATTCAATGGTATTGAAAATAATTTACAAAATTTTAATTAACTTAAATTTTAAAAAAATACTTCATATTTTATTATTCAAATATTTTAAAGATAAGTGTAAATTTGTAAACTTATATTTTACACCTTTAAAAAAAATAAAAAATTCTCACAACTATCATATCACTTACAGATTTCAAAAAAATATTCTCACACATTCACTCTAATATACCATAATTTAAACACACTCACTTTGCTCTGAAATCCTCAGACATCCGAGGATACCCTTATGTGTGTTTGGATTAAAGAGTGAATTGAAGGGAGTGGAAGAGGAAAAAACTATGGAAAAAAGACTAAAAAATGATGTTATTTAAATTGAGAAAAAATGAATAAAAATAAGTGAAAAAATTATATATGATTTGATTGATATAGTATAATGAATATTTTTGTATATTAATATATTTAAAATGTGATTTATAAAATATTTTTTTTTAAATAATTTAAAATAAAAAATATTTTTAAAAAATATAACTAAAATAAAATTTAATATTTTTTTAATTTAATATACTTATTTTATTTTAAAAAACGTAAATATTAAAATAATAATCAATTATATAAAAGTTATAATTCGATTATTTCTGAAAGCTATAATATTTCTTCATAATTTTTTCATTGTTATATAGAAAGTTTAAGTGACTAAATTTTGCTAATTTTAAATCATATTTCACTTTTTCAGTCTTAGTTCCTATGGTCTTTCTTTCCTCTCAATCTTTTCTTAGAAACAAACAAAGCATTAAAGAGCAAAGGACTTAGGGACATAATATTTCGCAAGACAGAGTGATAAGGTTGGAACTAGAGAGAAAATTGCCTATAACTTTTTTACAATAGAAAAATGTACCCAAGATATAAATTTGTTTAAGAATTTTTTTATGTAAAATATAATATTTTTTGAACTGCAAAAATTTTCAAAAAGATCTTCTTAATTTTGTATCCGAAGATGGTACAAAACACACCACATTTGTGCTATTCATTTCTTGTCTCAATGATACTGATTATCTACTCATAGTAACACAACTCTTTATTGGAGGGAAAGGGTTCTACAATAAACTGCTCTTCCTGCACAAACCTTCGTATTCCACAATACATGGTCACTGGAACAGTCAAAACTCCTACTTCTGCTCCTCACATGTTTGGCTGATGAAGATTATCAGGGAAGAAACTCATAATATTATATTCTGTCTTTTGAAGGACACACATTACTATAGTAACAAAGCAAATATCCTCATATAGATGGTGAATCCTCTGTAACATTTGGTAGGGGGGTTGAAGCTTCTAAATCAAATTTATCCTGGTTCACAAATTTCAAGTAATTTTCAATCTCTTTGGACTCATGGCTTCTGTATAGACCTAGCCACTTTCTTTGTGGCCTTCTCTTTCTGTCACTGATGGCAATAACAAGGTCATTGGGAAAGAGGTTTTTGAACACAAAGGCATGCAATATAGTTGATACAAGTAGTGCTACTACTATGAGTGTGGAGATGATACTCAGTATGACACAGAGTGTCTTTGTAACCCCATTTGTGACCTGGTTTGAGTATCTTATTGTTGCAATTGCTGCACCGGTCATTGGAAAAGTATAGGCCCACCATGCAAGCGAAAATCTGCAGAACAATAACATCAAAAAGAGTTTATCTGATAATTCAATGGAGTAATATAAGAGGAACAGGATATGAAACATACGTGAATCCTCTGAAGAAATTGATCCTGACAGCCTGCAAAAGCATATGAATGTACTAAGTACTAAGAAATTTTGATATAAAAATTCTATCAAGTGTTGTACATGAAAATTATAGAATGCCCTGTTCAAGAATACATATGAAAGCTATACAAATTTGAGTATTTTAAAAGGCTAATTACATTGAGTTTTCTTGAAATTTGTGAAAGTTATACTTAAATCCTACATATTTAGAAATGAGAAACTAGTTTAAGCATATATAGAGTTTTTATACTATCATCTAATCACTGTTATGCATAACAAGTTTGTCAAAAAAAGTTTTTCTTTTATAGTTACTATCCTAACAATTATGTCGACAATAATTTCTGATCAGTAAATAACAAAATTTTTTACAATCACAGTACATAAATATTTGCATTTTCTTTAAAAAAAATAAACGTTCATCACCTTTTCTTTATGTACTAATAATACACACAGTATCTTTAAAATAAGAAAGGGAGTAAGTATAAATAATGCTAACTTTAAAAAGGTAAAAGAGTTACCAGTGAGAAATAAAGGAAGAGGGCAATGAAATAAGCAATCCGTGATGCATTATCAAAAGAACCCTGAATGTTGGCCCATGCCATGGAAGCAACACTTGGTGCTGCAACAAACAGAAAAAATACAGGATGGAGCTCTTTTGGGAGGGTCTCATTTGTTGGAAGTCTCTGATAGAGAGTTACAAACAGGACTATGTAGTGGGCGAGTCCAATAGCAAAAAAGAAAATAGGCCCTTCTTTAAGACCCATAGATGCTCCTAGTAAAGCCCCCACAAAGTTTCCAACAACTGATAAATGATTTGAAGGATTGGCCACCTTCGAGAGCCTCCTTTGACCCCCTGACATCCACTGTCCATAGATCTTAATTTCAAGACAGAATATTGGTATCATTAGAATGTACCAAAGGGCATGGTGCAAGTCTTTGGTCACTGATGGGGGAACCCCGAGAGCTAAGAACAAGAGAGCTATCCATGGTGCAAAGAAGAAGTTAACACGGATTGGATGGTAGTACTCACGACGAACTGCTTCAAAGTAGAAAATCATTTTGAGAAGATAGGTGGTGAAAATTATGGCAACAAGAGCAATGGATATGATCCATAAGATTAAGTTGATTTTGAGGCTTATGTGAAGAAATTGAGTGGATGGAGATGTAGCAAGTGCTTTCCAAAGAATTGCTTGGCTGGTAACTCCAAGGCAAACACCAAAGCATGAAATAGGAAACCGAAGAAGAAATGGCCATTGTCTGTCCTGAGGAAGCACTGTCTCTTCTGAAGCCTGTTTGATGAGGTAGGAAAACAAAATATGTTATAATCTTCAATAACTAATAAGCAAAAGCAACCACGCCAGAAATTGTTTAGGAGGATAATAGTCACTCAAGTACTTCATTGAGCATCTCATACCATTCAACATGAGACTTAGACACCCCATATGGATTATATTCAAGTTATATCACACAACTGCATATGAATTGATAGAAGAAAGTAATCACATACCCTGAGAGTTTCTAACTCTGGACCTTCCAAGGCATCGAAATACCGATCGACTGGTAAAGGCCTCTCAGTGCTCCTGGGGTTGTCGTTACCATCTTGTGCAGTTGCTCTGGGTGACTTTCCTCGTAGAATTGTTAATTGTCTCTCAAGTGTTCCAGACCATGTTTTAAAAGAGTCAAACCTCTTGTCCTTGAATGCTTTGATGCCAGGATGGTTGTTTATGTTCTCTCTATTAGCTGCCTCTTGTAGCACATGGCCTTTCGGCATTGGTTGAGAGTAACATTTTGATGCTTGGGGATGGTTAGAGGTAGCAGGTCCTGATTCAGAAGAGGAAACAGGAATACGATTTGTTTTGGTGTCCAGTGGTGGAAGCTCCACTTCTTCAGAAGAAAGTGGCATGCTAATAGAATACTTCCTTTGATGATTGATGACTACAGGTGCATCATTCTGTCTTCCTTGTGAGATTGCTCCACTTCCCTATTGCAAACATGGAAGCACTTCGATTTTACTAATCTCTCAAATTTTTTACATAATAGAGCTATATTGTAAATTACCAAACACACAGGCACTCTAAATCCTATATGCCAGAAAAGAAACTCAAATTTTGGAATGTGTTTATAATTTTGCTGGTGAAATACTGAAAGAGTCTTACTTTGGTGGATGGGCTGGGAAACTGAAAGTCAGAAGTATCAAAGCCAGCAACTTCACTTGATGATATATACTTAATAAGTGATGGAACTTCTGGAGAGCCTTGTTCTACAATTTCAATGTTTGTGTTGTTTTCCATACTAGACCTGAGAAAGATATATATGTTAGACTCCCTTTTTACTAATGCATGAAAAGTTACATCAGATAAGATTCAATCAAATATAACATAAAGCTTTGCCACCAATTAGGAGAATCTCATTGGTGAGCATAGAACCATACATGTAGGAACAAGTGGAACTGGTCAAATCCAGATCTAAATTAGATGAGCAAAATGAATAGACGGTATTGGTTGACATAGAATTATGCATCGCCCATCACTTATATCTTTGCTCTCATTACAGAGACAAAGACAACCCTTTACATTCAATAAGATGATAACATTCATCCACTTAGTTCACAGGCTTATTCTTTTCATTGAAACTACGTTCCTGCCAGACACAGCAAATCCGAACTGAATTTCTAAGTATGTGCTCATTCAAAATCAGTGAATATGCATATCTTTTTCTCTAATTTAAAAGCCTTCCCTCTTCTGAATGGTGCTTGTCTGCTAAATTAATAAAACAAGGAAAGGTCCTTTTTCCCTCCCCACAGAAAATAGACAAAACAAAGAGAGTGAATGAAAATCAATAAGCATTATTGGATAATGACTGCTAAGTGTCAAATCTGAGTCCCTTCCATCTTCTCCAAAACACTGTTAACATTAATTTTGTTTGGACGAAGCCATAAATGCAGCAGCCCCAGCTATTAATTTAATCCGTATTGGCCATGGATCCATATTCCATATAATGGTGACATGAAAATCAGATCAATCTCTGCAGAAAAGAAATCAAAGGCTAATGCAACCTCAAACACATGGCAGACTTGAAGTTTGGATTAGTGAAACTATATTCACATAATACATATATAGCAGGATAATGGAGAAGTAACCTTTACCCTTTTCTCTTCTCTGCCACAGGACTGATTTTTAGAAAGCTTGGACAAAGTCCTAGTAAGCTGATAATAAAAAAGATGGAATTTGAATATGAACAAAATTTGAATTCAGCAGAGAAAATGCAGCATATGCTTAAAAAAATGAAGATGGAAAAAGATGTGGCTTGAAGTCATAGAATTAGAAAAGATGATTATATATGGTCCAAGACCAAGGTAGGCCAAGTGTACTTTGCCTCCGTAACCTTGAAAGGTCCACATTTTTTATAATCACAGCTACTTATTTGTTTGAAAAAGACGCATCCGAGGAAGAGGACAAAACAGCATAAAATATAGTAGGACAGGTTAGAAGATACAAACTTTGAAATACCAACTTATTTGATGAATGAAGTGATGAACAACTGTGTTTGACAAGATATAATAAAAAAAAAACTATGGAGTAGTTACGTAGTTGTCCTACAATTGAATACAATGGTGCGTTCCGGAATGATGAATGATGATGAAACTGTGAAAAGAGATTGTACTACACGTTGTAATACAATTTCTTTTCTATAATTTTGGGTAAAATTTACTTGAACATGCAAAATTATAGTTGTTACTCATAATTATAGAGTGAACGTTACACCATTTCATAGGCTTTCAATAAATTTTAATTAGTTTATAAGGAAGGTTGTGTCTAAAATAGTGTGTTAACCACGGAATGTGTAAATGGTACTAAGTTATTCTTGTTTAATTAATAATTACAAGTTTGAGTCATGTATGTTGCTACATTACTTCCCGGGAAGAAAAGTTACTATTCATTAACAACTCAAATAGGATTGTCTAAATCCAAAAAGGGGTTGTAAAACGGACTTCTATGCTAGTCCTTCACTAGTACTAGTTTGGGTTGATATTTTTATCTAATTGGCAATTTATTTTTAAATTAAAAATTACAAATGAAAAAAATAATTTAAAATATTAACTTTTGAAGAATGCAAATATATTATAATATTGTAAGTTAAAATACTTACAAATTAAGTTCCAATTAATAATTATAATGGAGGAATTTAACCTCTAAAGATAATATATAATGCTTTTAATTTCTCTAATTAAATATATTAATTAATCAATTAAAGACTTATAAAATATTTACATTTTATATTTATTAAATAAAAAATAACAAAATTATAAAAAAATTTGGCAAGTTGACCTCTTGTGTAGGATGGGTCAAGACTTCAACCCACCTAATCATGGTGATTAACTCACCCAATATTGTTTTTTTGAGCTAATGATAGGTCGGACAGTCTTGTTTGACCACCTCTAATTACAAAGTATTAGCTTCACATAACAATCACAAGAGTGAAAAAAAAAACTTTATTATAAAGAAATCTATACACAAATGAATATTTCATACTTCTATAGAGGTTCACATGTTTCTCTATATATAGAACTAGGAAAAAATAGAAAAGCATTAAGACAAAGTATCGCCTACAAGAATATAAGGGTAATAGTAAACAATCTATCTAAACTTTTAAGATTACTAGATAGTAGATGGTTTTCTGCACTCTTCATAAGACTATAATGATTTTAGAGTCAAAACATCACAATTCTCCATTTTAACTATAAATCATGGAAGAGCTTCCATACCATCCATATCCGTTCTCAAAGGAAAAATTAATCTACTCTAAGTAACGTTGGAATCTTAATATTTGTAGAGTTTGTAAACACATCCAAAAAAATTCCTCTAAAGATATCTTCATAATCCTAATCTCCCAATACTCAATAATATCTCTAAATTTATGGCACTTTGACTATCGCAATGAATAATCACACAGTCTTACTTAAATCCCAACACTTCTATCATTCCTTTCAACCATAAAATGTTTTTCACCCTTTCTTTAAGTGCAATATACTCTACTTAAGTAGTACAGAAAGCCACCACTAGTTGCAAGTTGGCTTTCCAACAAACTACAACTCCAAACAACATGGAAACATACATAGAAATTAAGGGTGGGCAAAAAATTCAAATTGCCAAACTCAATCTATAATTATCCAAATCCATATTACTTTTAATTCATTTAAATGGATTTATCTCAAATCCAAATCCATATATTTGGATTTTAAGTCAATCCATTTACTTGGATATGAATTAGATATTGGATAGATTTTTGGATTATCCAAAATGAATTTTGGGTTTGATTTTCACTTCGCCCCGACCTAGGTTGAGCCGAGTCAATTCGGGCTCTGGTCGAGCAAAGTCAGCCCAAGTCCATGTCGAGCCGAGTCGGCCCGAGACAAATTTGAGCCGAGTCGGCCCGGGACAAACTTGAGCCGAGTCAGCCTAGGCAAAAGTTGAGCAGAGTTGGCCCAGGCCAAAGTTGATCCAAGTAAACCCTGCCCGAAGTTGATCTGATTGGGCTAGAGACCAAGTCAAGTCGGCACCCGGACAAGGTTGAGTCCGTATCGAGCCCATGCACAAAAAGTTGAACCGGGCCCATGTCGAGCTGAGTCGGCTCGGGCCCATGTTGATCCGAGTTGGTTTGGGTCCATGTCGAGCCGAGTCGGTCCAGACCCATGTTGAGCCAAGTCGACCAAGGCCTATGTTAAGTCGACTCGGCCTGGGCCGATGTCAAGCTGAGTCGGTTTGAGCCATTGTCAAGCTGAGTCGGCCCGAGCTGATGTTTAGCCGAGTCGGCCTGGGCCCATGACTAGTCGAGTCGGCCCGAGCCCATGTCGAGCCGGGTCGATCTCGGCCATTGTCAAGTCGAGTTAGTCCTAATCGATGTTAAGTCGAGTTGGTCCAGGTCCATGTCAAGTCGAGTCGATCTTGTCCCATGTCGAGCGTAGTCGGTCTGGGCTGATTTCGAGCCGAATCAGTCCTACCCATGTCGAGCCGATTCGACCCTGCCCATGTCGAGTCGAGTTAGCTGGGTCGATGTCGAGTTGTGTCGACCCGGGCCCATGTCGAGTTGAGTCAGTCGGGGCCTATGTCGAGTCGAGTCGATCCGGGCCCATGTCCAGCTGAGTCGGCCTAGGCCCATGTCGAGCCAAATGGGCCAAAGCCTTGGTGGAGTCGCTACCGGGACTAGGTCAGGTCGAGTCGATTCAAGCTCATGTTAGGCCTAGTGGGCTCAGGCCCATGTCCCCTAGGCCCAAGTAGAGTTGAGTCGGCTCAGGCCCATGTCCAGTTGAGTTAGTCTGGGCCCATGTTGAGTTGAGTTGGCCTGGGTTCATATCGAGTCGAGTTGACTCGGACCCATGTCGAGTTGAGCCTTCTTGGTACCAGATCAAGCCTAGTTTGCCCGAGTCCAAGTCGACGCGAGTCGGCCTGGGTCCAAGTCGACCCGATTCGGCCCGGGTCCAAGTCTAGCTAAGTGGGCTCGGGTCCAGGTTTAGCCGGGGGCCCGAGTATAGATCTAGCTAAGTCGGTCCAGGTTCAGGTCCAGTCAGCTTAGGCTCAGGTCGAGTCAGATTAGCCCGTGTCCAGATCGAAATGGATTTAATCTAATTGATAAAGTGAATTTAATCTAGATTTAATCCAATTTAAATAAATTGGAAAAAATCCAAATAAATTTGATCTAGTTAAAGTGGATATGGATTTTAAATCCAATTCATAAAGTTCTACGTCATCTTGGATTTCTCTTCTTAAATCACTTACAAATCTAGCTATCTTTGACTCCTCATTTTCATGCATGTCAATTTTAGTCAAAGTAGTTTCAAGATCTTTAAAGTACTCATCTACACTTCTAGGTCCTTGTTGAAGCTGTTGGAGCTTCAACAAGAGTTCCTTCCTATAATGAGGAGGAACAAACCGTGCGCGCATGCATAATTTTAAATCGTCCCAAGAGGCCACGATTGACCTCTTGTTTAGCCCAATGTCCATCACAACTTTGTGCCACCATTGCATGGCATAGTCTAAAAATTCTAGGGAAGCTAACCCAACCTTTTGATCATCTTGGACCTCATACACATTGAAAATTTGTTCTACCTTAGCTTGCCATCCTAGATATACATTGGGACCACTTTCTCCATTAAAACTTGGCAATTTAATAAAAGGGAAAGAGGCTTGGATTGTTGGTATGGGTGGCGCCTTTCATCATATTGGTGCATCCTCCACTCTTACTCTTCTTCTTGGCTACCATAATGGGAGTAACTCCTTGAGGATCTCCTTTGCTCCCACCTCCTTCCTCTTGGTTGTCTTGTTTATGCCGTTTCAAGCCTTTGCAATCTCTCTTCCAATTTCCGCATGTATTCTTCTTTTTGGGCTAATGCTCTTTTGGTTGCCGTAAGCTCACCCATAAGAAAGGCCTTTGGGGGAGATTGAGGTTTGAATTATTCCCCCGAAGAAAGATTAGCCATAAAAAATTGCACAAAGAGAACAAACAATTAGTGAAAGAAAAGTTAATAACCCTCTTCTCACTTGTGTCACTCTTTTGTGTAGCAAAGAAGAGAATTGAACAAAGAACTCAAAAAGAAAATTCTCTCAACAAAGGTCTATCTTGGTGTTTCAATCTCTCAAATGAAAAAGGACAAATCCCTTAACACTTGATCTCTAAAGAACCACAAAAAAACTTAAAAGAATTTTAAAAGACAAGCAAGAAAAGCTCAAAACAAAGAAGTTAAACCAAGTTGGAAAGAAGAGATGATGACAAAACTTTAAAGAAAGATAAGCAAGAAAAGCACACAAAAAGTGATGGATTTGTGTCCTTCTCTTTTCGGTTTTGAAGGTGATTTGCGGAAGCTTCATGAATTGGAGATGGAACAAGGTCCTCCTAGGAGTGGTGGTGACCTTGAAGGTGCATGATAGGTAGGATTTGAGAGTGGTGATGCCAACTCTACGTGGAAAGGGGAAGTTTATGAAGATTAAGAGCCTAACCTAGGAGGTTTTGGGCAAAGAGTGATATTGGCACAATTTTGGCAGCAATTCACTCATGTATTAATCTTGAATTTACATGACCCAAGCTCCTCTATATATAGCAAG
>Ga0123342_1010899_pt1 | contig 10204 bp, 6 predicted proteins | sample Turbeawhitnodule_FD_89960 | JGI IMG/M metagenome (GOLD analysis project Ga0123342, IMG submission 89960) | Root nodule microbial communities of legume samples collected from Mexico - Turtle bean Mexico white nodule | ecosystem: Host-associated > Plants > Roots > Nodule | place: Mexico: Nepantla...
AAGTAGATAAGTTTCTCTGATCTCCTTTTCTTCTTTTTATTTAATAAATTTCCAAATTGGAATAATGGATTTTCATTTCTTCTGCCTCATTAATGTTGCTATTTCATCTTAGCAAGACATCCATTAATTTTCTAACTCTTCAAATTTATAATCAACATTCACTACTTCTAGTTCCTCCTAAATCGTATATGCATTACTATTCTTTTATTTATGTATTTTAAGACTGTGATGAAATTTTAACCTACCCTAAAATGTTAATACGGTAATTGTTGCTTCAAAATTGACCTTGGGGTGTCCAAAAAATGGTACCAATTAAATAGCATGCTATAAAACAAGTTACTGGTTGGACATTCTTTTTTTGGTAGAGAGTGCATATTGATTGGCCATGCTTTATGGTTTTGGTAGGCAGTGCTTATTGATTGATCCTAAAGAGCATCCTATATTCCTTGCAAAGCCTTCTTCAAACTCTCAACAACAAAGAGAAAGGTATTCGTATTATAATTTATTGTCTAGAATTATGAGCTCATCTTAAAGTGTCAGTACTTATAATTTGGATTTTATTATTACAGGATAGCAGAGCTTATGTTTGAGAAGATTGGACTCACTTGGGCGAGATCCTCTGGAAGCTTCTAGCTTAGGCGAGATTGGACGAGTATTTGGAACGTTTCAACTTTCCATTTTTATCTTGTATATTCTCTTTTTCTCCTTTCATCTCCATTTTTCCCTAGAATAATGAAATTAACATAAATTTAGGAATAAATCATTCTTATTCATATTATAATCACAAAATATGTAAACATGTTTAAATTCATAATTTAGGAGTTATATTATAGTTATTTTATCAATTAATATCCACAAATGCTTTCTATTTTAATATGAAATATTACATAAATATGACACTTATCACTCTTTTAACATATTTGAGAATTATAATCGCTACAGTATAGTGACTTGGCCCACCTAACCTTAGGGAAAGGGGGTAAGATAGTCAAACTCACATTCATCTCCCTCATTGTTGTTCCTATGCTTGTGTGGAGAGAGAGAAGAGAGAAATATTTTAGAGATGTGACTAGTAACGTTTTAAAATATTAATTATATAACACATTAAACTAATGCATATATAAATACTTTACACAAATAATTAAATGAATAAATAAATAAATTAGGGTTATTTATGTTACATTAATATGTATTATTATATTAAATGATATCACATAAATACTATAATGCTTAGATTAATTTATTACATTAATGACATTATTTAATAATTAAATGTATACATTAACTAATTTTCTTATTTTAAATATCACTGCAAGAAAATCATTAAATAAAAATTAATTTTAGAGACAAAAATTAATTAGTTGCTATAATGATTAACTTAGAGACCATTTTAGAGACTAAAATAATTTTTGGTTTCTAAATTAGTTTCTATTATTGTTAAATAGTTTTTAAATTGGTATCTAATTAGCTACCAAGGTTTTAACTACAATTTATTTAGATTCTAAATTTAGTCAATATAGTAAATAATTATTTTTATCTCTAAAATTAGTTTCTCTTTTAATGATTTTCTTGTAGTGTATATTTAAATAATCATTTTAAAAAGAAAATTACTAATAAAATTAAGATTAATCCTCTTTCATTGAACTACTCATCTTTTTTTTCCTATAAAAGGAAAAGATTGATAGAGTTTTCTCATCAAAGTTATCAAAATTTGACCAGTGACAAAAATAATATTTATACCTATCTTTGAATTTTTGGAGTTTAGAGAAATACCCAGCAACATGGACAAAGATGAAGACGACGAAGAGGCACATAAAGTTTTTTAAAGAATGATGAGATTAATCTCAAAATCAAATCAAGGAAGTATACTAAAAGGTAATTCATATAGAAGGTTTTGATTAATTAGATTGAAACCTTTTCTCAATGTTTTGTTTTCTCTTAGTTATTCAACTTAAAAAACATTTTGTTGACAGAACATTGCATTCTTTAGTAATACATATATTGAGTACTATTCAAAAAAAAAAGAAAAAAAAAATTTGAAAAAAAAACATGTAAATGAGGACCATACATAAAACATGCAAACTTAACATTTTGTTGGAAATTGGGTTTGTGTCTAGGAAGAGCCAAGAACGACACGAGGATGTTGAGTGGCACAGTTGTTGAAATGAAAGAGTTGATGTATTAATACTATGCCTCAACATTAACAACCCAAAAGACAACATCTCAACACTGTTCATTGGTTTGGGGCTGCTCTGTGGAATGGCCTCAGGGCCAGCACAACACATGATTTTGTCATCTTCTTCTTCTGTTCATAATCTACTATTTTTAATTGTTTTCATTTTGTTTTGGTTGGATTTAAATTAAATGTTTTATTGGAAGGTATGGTTTAATTGGCCAGAAAATATGAGTTTTGAATGGGAAAGAAGGAGTTGGGGTATTGTATGCAGTTGTGGATGATATTGCAAAAGAGACATGGGAAGAATTGGATGGATTTGAGAGCGAGTCTTTTTTTTCTACAGTTTTGTTGATTATGCATTTGATAGAAGTTTCAGTGTTAATGACGACATTGGATAATGGTTTTTTGTTATTTATATATTTATAGTTGTTTTAATGATTAACTAAGTGAGATAATTATTTTGTTATCTACATGCTTTATAATAAAGTTAACCTGAGTTTTATAAATAAATACTGTGAATTAATAAAAAAAATTCTTAAGTGTCAACTTAGATTAATATATAAATAAATAAAAATAATATTATATTTAATATATAAATAACACTAATATTATATTAATATATAAACAACACTAATATTATGTTTATTATCCGTTAAGGTTGACTTAACTCATACCATAAAATAATTATATTTAAATTATATAATATTGTGTTACTTAGAGAATAATTCTCCCAAAACATCAATAAATTATTCTCGGAAATATTTATTGAAAATAATTTTTTTATTTTTATAAAGTATAGTACATTTTTTATTAATAAAAAATAAAATAATAAATTGAAACATTTCAGTGTTTGGTTTTTTATATAAAAGAAAAGTTGAGGCATATCTACTTCATTGAAGATTACATAATATCACCAAGCATGAAATAAAATTTTAGGAAGAAGACATAAAAAAACACTCATTAAAATATAGATTGGTTAGCCAAATTGCAACTAATAAACTTGGTCATAATAATCATACATAAATTTAACCTTACACAAAGTGGAAATTACCTTGGAGAAGAACTTTGTTTGAGTGGAAAAACGTTCTAGAGAGTCAACTTCTTCAGAAGCTTCAAGGGTTGAGGATCGAGTTGGAAATGGAAAATAGTTGGGTTTGCAAGGATAGTGAGTTTTCATAAATTAGGGGTTATATTATAGTTATTTTATCAATTAATTTATATTCACAAGTGCTTTCTATTTTAATATCAAATATTACATAAATATGAAACTTATCACTCTTTTAACATATCTAAGAATTCTAATCGCTACAGTATAGTGACTTGACCCACCTAACCTTCGGGGAAGGGGATAAGATAGTCAAACTCACACTCCTCATTGTTGTTCCTATGCTTGTGTGTGGAGAGAGGGAAAGAGAGAGATATTTTAGAGATGTGACTAGTAACGTTTTACAATATTAATTATATAAAACATTAAATTAATGAATATATTAGTATTTTACACAAATAATTAAATGAATAAATAAATAAATTAGGGTTATTTATGTTACATTTGTATATATAAATATATTAAATGATATCACATAAATACTATAATGCTTACAATAATTTATTACATTAATGACATTATTTAATAATTAAATGTATACATTAACTAATTTTCTTATTTTAAGTATCACTTCAAAAAAGTTCATTAAATAAAAATAAATTTTAGAAACAAAAATTAATTAGTTGTTATAGTGACTAAATTAGAGACCATTTTAGAGACTAAAATAACTTTTGGTTTCTAAGTTAGTTTCTATTATTGTTAAATAGTTTCTAAATTGGTATCTAATTCGCTACCATGGTTTTAACTACCAATTATTTAGATTATAAATTTGGTAGAAAAATTTTCGTAGCTAATTAGATATCAATTTAGAAACTATTTAACAAAATAATAGAAACTAATTTAGAAACCAAAATTATTTTAGTCTCTAAAATAATTTCTAACTTAGTCAATATAGTAACTAATTATTTTTATCTCTAAAATTAGTTTCTATTTGAACAATTCTCTTGTAGTGTATATTTAAATAATCATTTTAAAAAGAAAATTACTAAAAAAATTAAAATTCATCATCTTTCATTGAACTACTAATCTTTTTTTCCCTATCAAAGGCAAAGATTCATAGAGTTTTCTCATCAAAGTTATCAAATTTTAACAAATGACAAAAATAATAGTTAAAGCTATCTTTGAATTTATAGAGTGTAAAGAAATAGCCAAAAACATGGACAAAGATGAAGACGACGATGACGTACATAAACTTTTTCAAAGAATGATGAGATTTATCTCAAAATCAAATCAAGGAAGTATACCAATAGTAATGTATATAGAAGTATTTGATTAATTAGATACAAACCTTTTTCTCAATGTTGTTTTTTCTCTTAGTTATTCAACTGAAAAAACATTTCGTTGACAGAACATTGCATTTTTTAGTAAGACATATATTGAGTACTATTCACAAAAAAAGAAAAAAAAATTTAAAAAATAAACATGTAAATGAGGATTATACATAAAACACGCAAACTTAACAATTTTGTTAGAAATTGGGTTAGTGTCCAGGAAGAGCCAAGAACGAGACGAGGATGCTGAGTGGCAAAAGTGTTGAAATGAAAGTGTTGATGTATTAATATTATGCCTCAACATTAGCAACCCAAGAGACAACATTTTCAGCACTGTTAATTGGTTTGGGGCTGCTCTGTGGAATGGCCTCATGGCCAACACAACACACTGTTTTGTTTTAATAATATATGGTGAAAGGAATCCAAACTTAGGTATTTTATCTTCAAGATGAAATGCCAATTCAATAGAGGAACGGACAGTGAGCTATGATGGAAGGGATTAAAGGAGAATAAGAGAAACATTTATTGATGATTAGTAAATATACTTGTGATGTTAATTTCTCAATGTAATGCTACATTTCATAGTAATTATGATTCAAGAAGAAATTATATCTACTATAATATTTGAATTGTTGTGCGACATAACTTTCTTCGTTATTTTGTAGCTGCAACCAAAGATAATAAAATAGAGAACCTCAATTCCAACTTTAGACATTTCTATTGTACATTTGATTATGCGATAGTAATGCGCTCACTTGGTATCCTAAGTTTGTACCCGTACAGGTTTAGGGATTCCCATATGATAAAACTTCTTGTTTGGATTGCCTTTATGTCACATCAGATACATATGATATTATTTAATATATTATACACTTTCGTATAATTATTGTGAAATTTTGATCATATATTACTATTAATTTTTTTTAGTATTACTTATAAATCACTCCATCATGTATACGATGATAATTACATATTTTCTTGATACCTTGGGGTTGTTTGAAAGAGAATGAAGTGATTCCAATTAACAAGGCGGTTGCTACGCAAGGACATAGGAAACCCTATGCTTAGGCCTTGGGCAATACTTATTGCATCCCTTTGTCCCAAATACCTACACCTTGTATTAAGGGGAACATGGTTGCTATTCGGGTTGAAGAGGAAGATTACTTGACTGGTCTTGAGGATTGCAAGACCCATCTACATGGTCGAATTATTCTCTGTAAAGGGAATAAACCTCTCACACACCTTGCTTTAACTAAAAGGTTGCATCTTGTGTGGGACGCTATTGGACCGTGGAAAGCAATCCCTCTTAGGAAGGGTTTTTATGAGTTTGAGTTCTCTTCTTTAGAAGATATGCAGTGGGTTGTCGAGATGGGTTCATGGCAGTTATCTCCTAGTTTCTTGGTATTGTTTGCCTGGACAAAAGAGTTTGTTACATCTACTACGAAGAGTACTAAAACTCAGGCCTGGGTTAGAATCTACAATTTGCCTTTGGAATATTGGAGACCAAGGGTGGTATTTTCCATTACAAGAGGCATTGTTTGTTAGAGTGCTGGTGATATTGATCTTTTGTCCTCTCATCCAAATCAACTTTTGGTTAAACGTTCAGGCTTTGCATTTATAGCCGACGTGGAATATGAATGACTCTCTCCATTTTGCTCCAACTGCAAGATGATTGCGCATGAACATGTTCAATGTCACCTGATTCATGCTCAGGGTCGTGTTACTGGATTTGAACATAAGTTTTCTCAAAAGAAAATTCATGATGAACGGGAACAGGGGAACAGTGCTTCCAGCTTAGATGCTACTATCATTTAAAATCACCAATTTTCATGTTTCTGTCCTCTTCATCTCACAACCTATTTGAAGCCTTTTTCTGCAGTTTGCAAAAAAATTTCTTTACAAAAAGGACTCCTCAGCTTGATTAAAAACCTTCTCATTTGGAACTTATTCTTCCTAGTTGCTTTCACCAGATTCCTTCACCCTTCTATGTCTAAAAGAGTGAATGGAAGATTTCGTTGTTGTATTCCATACTTATGCATTAGGAGTGGATCCCATCTCCGAGTGCTTATGACGCAAAAAAGTTATGCAAATATTGTTGCTTTGTTGCATAGTTGTATTGGTGAACATGTGATGGACATCTATGTCTATTTGTAGTAGCCACGCTGATGTGAGTTAATTTTAGGATTGCACATTTTATGGGTTACTCTTTTGTTTATGAGTTTTAAGATTAGCATTTATGGTGAGAAACCCAAATAACTCTTGTTTAACCCAATGTGCATTACAGTTTGATGCCACCATTGCATGACATAGTAAAAAATTCTAGGGAAGCTAACTTAACTTTTTGGTCCCCTTCGACCTCACACACATTAAAAATTTGTTCTACCTTAGCTTCCCATCCTAAGTACAAATTAGGTCACATTCCCCACTAAAACTAGGTAACTTTACAAAAGTAAAAGAATTCTTTGGTGGTTGGTGTTGGTGGTGCCTAGTTTCCACATTTTGCATTCTCCATTCTTCTTCTTCTTCTTCTTCTTCTTCTTCTTTACTCCAATAGTGCATATGATACCTTGTAGTGCATCTAGGTTGTTGGCTCATTTCTCTAGCTAGTCTCTCTTGAGTATCTTCTAGCCTTTGCATTCTCTCCACTAGTTGCCTCAACTCCTCTCCTTTGTGGACCAAGCTCCTCTTGGAATCTGCAAGCTCCCCGAAAAGATGTGCCTTTTAAGGAGATTGTGGCTTTGAAGACTCTCCCGAAGAAAAATGAGCCATAATTTTGCACAAACGAAAGTAAACAATTAGTGAAAATAACAATTTAATGCACTCACTCACTTGTATCACTCGACTATTTAGTAAAGGATGGAAAAAAATTTAATTCACTCAAGGTAGATTTGAACTTAAAAAGGTCTACACTTGGTAGAAAAACTTCAAGTGAAAGAGGTCAAAGCTCTTATCACTCTCTCACCAAAGAACCCCCAACAAAACTAAAGAAAGATTTGAAGACAAGCAAGAAAACATAAATGAAAGAAAGCTAAACCAATTTCGAATTTAAGGGATGACAAAACTTGTAACAAGACAAACATTAAAAGCACTTATGAAGACTCAAAGAAACTTACTTAAACTTTTAACGATGAAGTTTTTAATTTTCTTAGAAAGTGTAAAAGTAACAAGGATTAAGTTCCACACATGTTAAAGCAATTAAGCACAAGATAACCATGTTGTGAATAACACATGATGTGAGTTGATTTTAGGATTGTACATTTTATGGGTTACTCTATTCTTTATGAGTTTTGAGATTATCAATTATAGGGATTAACCCAAATAATATTTCCACTGGACACAAACTTAACCAAGTGCTTAAGTAAGTGTGAAGGTGCACTTGTAGAGGGTAAATAAAAAACACAAGTATGGTGATTATGATGATGAAGGTGCAGAAATAAAAGATATGAAAAGAAGCATAAGATGATGAAGAAAGTCAAACATAAATAAAAGTATGGAAGAATGGCGTAAGGAAAAGGAAAGAAAATCACAAAGGTGAAGAGATTAAGAGATGATTATGGAATAATGAATCACGCGACTTTGAGGGGGAGGAGACTCCAAGATAAGTGTGAACAACCGCTACTTGAAGTGCACAAACACCCATGATAAGACCCAATTTATAGGAGACAAAACTCCCTAAACACTCCTGCAAAGTTTCCTTTCCATTTCAAATTCAAGTGTCAAAATACATTAGGCAAAACACCCTTTATATAGAAGAGAATGACTTAGGGAGCAAGAGTGAGAGGGGTAGGGGTGTAATTTGTGATAAACCTTCTAGAAGGTAGGTCAAAGAAACCCTAAACCTATGTGCACATGTCATTAAAGGTGGGTTAGGCACAAGCCCAAATTACTAAGCACACTTTACTCAAATTACTAAACACACCCTACTCTAGCTTATTCTTCTATTTGTACCCCGAAAGTGACTCCAATTTATTTACATCAACTTTTAGTTTAAAAAGACCCAAAAAAAGAACATCTGATGCTCTGGCTTATGTCCAGTTCTTCTTTTGTGGAGATCCTTCTAAAGTTTGGTGGGGCCTTGTCTAGGATGCTGAGATGACTGACTTAATTGTGAAGTGTTAATAAAAAATAATATTTAAAATGCTATTACGATCAAGTTAGGATTACCTTATTCAATAAAAAATCAATGAATTGAATGTGATTCACTAACAAACGGGCCATCAACTACAATTACTACTTAAATTTCCAAAGGGATTTTTTCCATCAGTAGCCAATCCAAGTCTTAAGTTTCTTTATTCTTTTCCAAATTCAGGAAATTCTTTATCAATCTTCTTCCATTGCTAAGAATTAGCTGGATGACGAAGTAGTCCATCACATTTTCTATTATCTGCATGCTACCTAAGGTTTTTAGTGTCATCTAAATTTGTAAACAAACGCTTAAGCCTTGGAATTATTGGAAGATACCAAACGAACTTAGGGTGAGGACCTTCCTTTCTGAATTCATCAATTTCATCATTTTGACCAACTTTAACCTTATAACTTGACAAACCACACCTGGGGCATCTTCTTAAACTTTCATACTCATTTCTGTAAAATATACAATTGTAATGACAAGAATGTATTTTTTTATATTCCATACCCATCGGACAAAGTATTTTATTGGCCCCATAATTTCGATTGGGTAATGTATTTCCTTCTGGAAGCATGTCCTTAAGCAATTGGAGCAATTCTGTAAAGATTTTTTCGGTCCATCCATTCATTGCCTTCAAATTCATCAACCTTAACACTGTTGATAATGGTGTGAAGTTAGTTGAACCAGAATACAAAGGAGTCTCTACATCATTAAACATATTTTCAAAAACTGCATTAGCAAAAGATTCTGCTTCCACATCACGAATCTATTGTCCATTGAAAAATCAACTTCCTTCAAAGCTCCACGCACACTTGGCAAGTCTAAGAATTCACCATGCCACGTCCATGTTGTATAATTTTTTAATAATCCATCACACAAAAGATGTTCTCTAATTTTGGAAATACTTAATATCCTTCCATTCAAAGAATTAACACAAAGATACCTTATTAATTGATATTGTTTTTGTTAGTATAAATCCCATTACTTTCAATCCCTAAGCAACACACTCTCTCTTTCTTAGATAACTTTGCGTTTGTGAATAAGAAATGTGCAGTGTTAATGGTGTGGTACTTAAATTAAGGGAGTGAGAGATTGGTAACGGATGAAGAATTTAAATATAACTAAATTGGTAGCAAGCATATGATCAAAACCGATTGTTCTCATAGAGTGTGCACATGAAAAAGGTTAATAGTATACAAATTTATAACTTAAAAATTTGTTACGGTATCATCAATATAGTCTCACATTGTTCAAACGTCGAAGTCAATGACAGTTTATATATTCCTTCCTCCTCCAATCCACCAAGATGCCTTTTAAGGACAAAACTCTAACGGAGAAACGACCTTCAAAGTGGACAATACTTTAAGTGCGATGATTGACTCTAACGATACTATCTCTCGGACTTTAGGTCCAAACAAAATCTTTTTATTTCTTTGAAAACAATTTTTCTTTAATATAAGCAATAAATCATAACCTTCTTTTATTTTTTCTTTTTCAATTTTAAAATATTGATTTCACCTCAT
>Ga0123342_1010900_pt1 | contig 10204 bp, 6 predicted proteins | sample Turbeawhitnodule_FD_89960 | JGI IMG/M metagenome (GOLD analysis project Ga0123342, IMG submission 89960) | Root nodule microbial communities of legume samples collected from Mexico - Turtle bean Mexico white nodule | ecosystem: Host-associated > Plants > Roots > Nodule | place: Mexico: Nepantla...
GAACTGGTGCACTTAAATTGAAATCTAAACAGCAAAGTCATCAATACTAGATAATAGTGGAGCAACCAACCCCAAAACAGATAAAGCATGATAACGAATTGGGATGACTACCATTACAAAATGTATAGACATAAATGAAATAATGCACATATGAGTGTGTTGTGTGTGTTCTCAAAGAATATATCCATGATTAAAAGCCATAATTTTATGCCAAGCACACAAGTTAATAGCAAGTGTAAGGTAAAAATACATGGAAAAAAAAAAAGTAAAAGTACAAACAGGCAACATAGGTTACTTACAAGAGCACAGCAGTGCAAGAAAGTGAAAACAAAAGGCACACAAGCTCAAATATATATATACAACCCATAACCAAAATCATCATAATAAACCGATGGATCCACTCAGACAGTGAAAAACAAAAGGTCAAACAGTTCGCTCTAATTAATTTTCACAGTAAATGCAATTACATTTAACACCACGTTTTCGTCTCACTCCCTCATTTCGCCAATAATTTCCAAATCAAACCCAAAATACGATTCCATTCCCCACTCGAGCTCAGATTCTCCAGCAGATCAAACACGCTAACCCTCCAGCCCCTAAATTCCAACTCCATTTCCTTACAATTTTCATTTATTACACAGTAAAGACGCCAACAGCACAAACATAACTTCCAAATTTAAAGAAACTTAGGGTAACAACACGATAAACCATTAAAACCGGTTTCGAAAATTAGCAATGACCAAACCTATACCAAAACCTAAACCTAAATGCAATTACATTTAACACCACGTTTTCGTCTCAACCTCATTTCGCCAATAATTTCCAAATCAAACCCAAAAATACGATTCCACTCCCCACTCGAGCTCAGATTCTCCAGCAGATCAAACACGCCAACCCTCCAGCCACTAAATTCCAACTCCATTTCCTTACAATTTCATTTATTACACAGTAAATACGTCAACAGCACAAACATAACTTCCAAATGTAAAGAAACTTAGGGTAACAACACGATAAACCATTAAAACCGGTTTCGAAAATCAGCAATGACTAAACCTACACCAAAACCTAAACCTAAAAAAGTCTAAAACCATAACCATTAAACCTACACCAAAACCTAAACCTAAAAGTGTAAAACCCTACCTGGATGAGAGAGTCGAGCTTGTTGTAAAGGATGCTCCTCTTCTGGTTGGCTTGGGCCAATGCGGAAGAAAGACTGGCCAACCTCGCGAGATCGTGCTGGAAGTCCTCCCACTGAATGACCTTCACATGTTGGGGATCAGTTGTGGTGGTCCGCAATGACAGAATCTGGTTTGGCTCCATCACGAATCGAACTCACCATCGTCCTCGACTGCGTTTATAACCGAACGAACTCCCTCATCAATCCCTCTTCTGTTCTTCTGCTCCTGCTTTTCTCCACAGAATTGCCTGATTTTCTTCGGAAAGAAAAAGGAGATTCGCGTCTTGGTCTTCTTCGATAGTGGATTTTGCGATAGTTAGGTATTTTGTTTTCTTTGGAGGTTAAGCCGCGAAATTGTGGACACGTGGAAAACGTGCTTTGCCTTTTTATACATCTTTCTTTTCTTCTTCGAACTGTACCTCGCGCATTTAGATTTTCCACGGTAATAAAAGTGAGGAAATTAATTTGTATAATTGAACATTGATGAATATGAACCGTTCCATAAATAGAGGAAAGTTTATATTTTAAAAAATAAAATACAATGAAAAATTAAGATTATTTAAGTTAAGACAGATAAATAATTATTATTATTTATTTTAATAATAAAAAGATGTTTACTAATAGATTAAGGCAAAATCCACAATTAGAAATAGTTAAATTTTTTATTATTTTCAGATGTTTTTTTAATATTTCTAAACCCTAGATCCTAATGTTTAATTATAGTATATAGATGATATTTTAATTTGAAAGATGCTCTATTAAGAGTTTTTCATAAAATCGACGTATAATGAAGACATTGAGATCCATTATAAAAAAAATTGTAAAACTCACTTGGAAAATATTTTGTTAAAAGTAATTTAAAGCATGTAAATAGAAAGATATATGTCATAAAAGGATTTAATCTGAAAATTTTAATATTAATTAATTTACCTGGTAATGAAGACTGTGCTTACTTGTTAATCAACATGATCAACTCCAATAAGAAAATTATTGTTGCAAATATAAGATAAGTATTATTTGGACCTCATTCATTCACTCTTAGTTAAATTTAAGTATTATTTAGATCTTAGTTGTTCTTGATTAAGAATAAGTGTTATTTAAAATGTAATTATTCATGATTAAGACTAAATATTCTTTAAAATACAAATATTTCTAACCTAAAATCGTGTATTATTTGGAATGTAATAATTCTTATATAAGACTATGCATTGTTTGAAACATAATAACTTATGCTAAGGCAAATGTTTACAAAAAAATTGATTTAAAAGATCAAAAGTTCGCTCACTGTAAATTTGATCGGGGAGTGGAAAGTTCAAGGTGTGGGAAAGTGAGAGCGTGAGAAAAAAGTGTGAAAAAAGTTAGTGTGTTTGGATTAAGGTATGTTAGGGTAGATGTGTGAATAAAGTTTATTGAGATACGTGAGTGATGTGATGGTTGTAAGAGTATTTTAAATTACTTTGAATAGTACAAAATGTGAGATTACAAATTTACCCTTACATATAAAAAAAGAATAAATAATTATTAATTTTATGCATATTTTAGTTAATTAAAATAATTTAAAGTTTCATTTATAAATAAAAGAAAAAATATATAATTCAAAAAATAATTAAATATAATTTTAAATGTAAGTATAATTTTATTATTTTTCATTTTATTAATTTAAATTAATTTTTTTACTTAAGTTAATTTATTTAGATAATTTTAATATTATTTATTATTCTTTAAATTATGTTATATATAAAAAATTATTATTAATAATAATTTCCATTATTAATATTATTGTATGAAGGACATCATTGTCTTTTCTTCTCATTCCACTCTCATTTTTCTTCAATTATGAAAGGATCCTAAATACCCTAAACTTTACACCCACTCTCACCCTCAACCTCTCCCTCTCCTAGAAGTAAACAAGGGTGACACCCATTCACCCTCACCCTCACCCTCAACCTCAATCACCCCCAAAAGCAAACACACCCTAAAAGAGGTGTTAAGTTTTTCAATATATATATATATATATATATATATATATATATAGAGAGAGAGAGAGAGAGAGGATGAAACTCACTCTTCTAAATAGCTAAAAAATAACACAATAATATTTTATGAATAAGTTAGTCCTTACATCCTTGAGATTTCAACTTTGTACATGTATTATAAGTTCTTGTGAATGAGTTATTAACAAACATTCTTTTATTGATAGAGTTGGAATTATATGTTTTAAATTCAAAATTAATCAAGATCGTTCATGGATTTCACAACTTCTAGTTATACGATTTTAGCTAAAGTCATGTTAGTGTGACACGATTTCCATATGGACAAAATCTGAATTGAAATTGTTATGACATGACTTTACTTCTTTATATAAAGTAATGTCAGTTAGGCATGACTTCTCCAATCTCATATTTTTTTTTACTCGTGTTCATAATATATATACTAAATTGCATCATATTAGTGAAAAATGTTAAGGTGATCATAATTTATTTATTTATTTTTAATTTTCGGGTACAGATTTTCATACCTAAATGTGGGTATATTTATTACTTTTTCTATATACTTAATTGTGTGTAAGTTACTGCATGAGAATGCATTTGGTTTGTGTATATAACATAACATTTTGTGTGAGTAGGGCCAGTAATATTTGCTCTCTCTTATCTCATTTACGTAGCATTATGGAGGCACCATTTAGCAAAATTTCGTTTTGGTTTTCCCTACTCATTCACGTACCAATTGTATTTCTGTTATGTTTGCATTTACGTACTAATCCAATTACATATGGCAGTTTTTATTTTATTTTATTAAGGTTCTATGCGTGTGGGGTCCACTGTCATGCTTTTACGTTTTCCAAATTTTGGGTTCCTATTGCTTTTTGGACTCCTCGTTTTAATATTTCCACTCCCAACACTTTCATTATTTGCAGCACATGTTTTTTACATATGCCCCATTTCTGAAATCCTGGCCCATCACTTGTGATATTACCAAATGATGGATAGTATTTCGAATAAAGCTATGAATATTTCAATAAATTAAAATTCATTTTAATCTTTAAAAATAATTTTAGCATGTGAAATATCAAGATAAATATGACATATTCACCTAAATAAAAAATATATATAAAATTTACAACTTAACACATTATAACTTACAAGATCAAATGAATTTGGTCAAATTTGCTTGAATCTTTAATCTCAACAAAAATTCAACATCAAATCAATTTGGTCAAGTTTTCTTGAATCTTTAATGTCAAAATAAATAAATAAAAATAAGTCATGATCATCTAAAATACAATTCTGATACTTTTTAAAGACTTTGATAAACTCATGCACCACTCATTTCTTCCATAATCGTGTGATTTATGTTTTATTTATAAGAAACAATTAATATATTTTCTTGAATATAAAAAAATATCTTGTGCATCACGAGTAATTTTAAATACCAATAAATCGTAACTATTTTTTATTTTAATTATAAAATACTCCTTTTGTTTATAGTTTACAAAAATAATTTACTTTTTAACTGTTCACGCTAACTTACCCTTTTTCTTTTCTTTTGTTACTATTAACACTTTGAGAAAACTGAAACCAACACATACAACAACGTTTTCATGTGAAACAAACACAATTCATGCTCCTTTCTCTGTCCTTTTCTTTGAAGCGTTTTTTTTTTTTTCAACTTCTTTCTTTTTCTCTCTGATTCAAGAATAAAAGAAATTGCAGGGACCCCTCTTCAACTTTTTGTGTGGTTTTGGAGGTTTTGTTTCACATTCTAGCAGAAAACCATGGTTTAATTTTCTACCCTTTCTCAGACTTTTCTGCATTTTTCCTGATACCATCTTGGAGTGAAACCTTACTTTTTTGTCTGCATAGTTCTACCATAACTAAATTAGTTTTTTTTTTCTTGAATATTGAGGTTGGTGGAATCTTACATCTCTTCACTTTGTGTGTGCAGAAGAAGAACATGGCTACCACCACTACTGTTGGTGGGCTTAAGAGAAAATCACCACCTGATGATGTGTGTTCTGATGTCGACTTATCAATCAGCTTTCAGGTGTATACATGATTCTTCAATTTCTCCAAGATGATCCTTTTTGTTCTATTTTATTTTTTGTTCCTGAATCATTGCTGAATATCCCTTGTTATTGATAATGGGTAGATGATTCTTCTGGCAAAATTTAATTTTTAGATGAATGTAAACCCTAATTTACTTTTCCAATGTGTAAAACATTTCACAATAATATTTTCTATAGGTTCAAGATTAAGGGTTTAGAGATTAGCCTTTAGGATTTAAGCATATTTGGTAACTTTATCAATTCTAAAAGTATAATTCTTCAGATAAATTTTTCTCAGTTTTTTGCTGATTGAAGTGTAGGATGGGAATAAACTGTTCTTCAAGGTGAATCAGAATTTGGAGTTTGCTAAGGTATTCAGAGATTTCTGTGACAGAAAGAAGTTGGAATATGAGACCTTGAAGTTCATACATGAGGGTACTCAAGTTAAGGGGCGACAAACACCCAAAATGGTAACACACTTCTCAACTCAAACCAGTTCAAAACAGTTTTAGTGATCAATTTTGAAGAGAAAAAAATGTTTTTGTAACTCTAGTTTGCAAAATAATTTAGAGATGAAAAAAAATATAGAAATGAAAGGAGATTTTGTTTTCAAAAGCCCTTATAATTTGAATTAAAATTATGAATGTACCTTGGCTTCAGCTGAATCTGGAAAATGGTGCTGAGATCTTTGCTGTGAGAAACCAAGTTGGAGGTGGTGTTGCTGCATTTGATGGTGATCATTTGTGTTCAATTGTTAAGATGTTATGACATGGTTGTTAACACTGCATAACCTTATAATTTGCTTAACTGTTATGGTAATTATATATTATCAGAATAAACCTGCATTGTTACTGTTTCTAAATTAGATTCTAATGTGGATTTGAGCACAACCATTTCAGAGTTTGAAATATATATATATATATATATGAGGGATTATAATTTTACTTTTGATAGTAGTTAATTAAAGAGAACAGTTTTATTGACACTATGACTATGAATAGTAATAAACATATCTATGATATTGTTTGTAATAATATAATAATATTTTTAAATTTAAAAATGAAATAATAAAATATTAAATTATTTAGGTGTGAAGTGTATGTTTTTATTGTTGAGAGTGTTAATATATCAGCACCTTTAATTAAATAATTATGAATTATATTAAATTAAATTTATTCATTTACTCTTGCTAATGATCATGTACTTAAACCTATATTTTTCCTAAATAATTTTAAGGATTGATATTTAGAAATGCATAAAGATTATCTATACCATGATAAAATTAGTGATATTGATTTTATTGTAACCATCTATATGGAAAGAGAATTTAAAGTATCTTCATTTACATGTCTTGCAAATGAAAGAAAGGGAAGAGGGTAAAAATTGATATTGGTTTGATTGAAAGAAAAAAAAAAATTAAAAAATAAAAAATAAAAATAAATGAGTAATTTTTTTGTAATAGATTTTATTGATGTGATAGAAAAAAGAATATGCAAATTGAATAATATAATGAATTAACAAGAATGGGTATGAATTAAATTAAAGGTGATTAATTATGAAGGAATTAATTTATAAAATTAGAAATAATATTAAAAAAATATTTAAAATTTAAACTTAATTTATTTAAATATTTAATTGCAAAATATCTCTGAATTTGTTTTCCATATACCAATTTAAAAAAAAAATAAAGTGTGATAAAATTGAAATGAAAAATGGGAATTACATATTAAATCAAAGTATATATAAAAAAAATAAAATTGTCTAAGTCAAGTTAAATCGTTTCTCCCGTCACAAATTATGAAAAAGTTAACTACACTTTTTATTATCACTATCTTCTATTCTAAATTCTTAGGAAAAAATTGTTATCAAGAAGTGGCATTCTGAACACATGCTACTAGGGGATTGTTAAACTATAATCCACAACTTCCATAGAAGGAAAGATGAAAAAACACAATAATTTTCTTAGTTTCAACACTTTTATGTAAAACAAAAATTGAATGAGTGATTGTTAAATGTGGAAAGTGGTTGAAAGTGATTATGGATAGATAGTAAGTGGAACCTACCATGTGGAATGATGGATCTATATTATTTTATTGGATTTAAAGGTTAAAATATTAGTATTCTCTATAAAAATGAAAAAAAAAAAAGTTTAAAAACAAACATTCATTTTCCTTAGTCTATGATTTGGGAGACTTTTTTTTTCATCTTAAATTCTCACATTTACTTAGAGTTGAAGTTAACATATAATAGAATATTTGGTTAAGTCGTGAGTGATTTCTGAAAGAGTAGTTAGGAGTTGAAATTAACATATAAAGAATATTTGGTTAAGTCGTGAGTGATTTCTGGAAGAGTACTTAGGAGTTGAAGTTATTAACTATTTAAATAATATATATAAAATAATATTTGGTTAAGTCGTGAGTGATTTTTGAAAGAATACTGAGTTAAATCCGTAGTGATTTGTGGAAGAATATTTAGTTCAATTGGGAGTGATTTGTGCAAAAATATTTAGTTAAGTCATAATGACCTGTGAAATATTTAGTTGCCAGGAGTTGACTTGCGCAATAATACTTAAATCATATTTGTATTGTACTTCGCAAGTTTGTTTAATGCTACTTAATTTGTTTATTGAGAACTAAATGTAGTATGTTGTATTATCATCAGTATTAAATTGAAGAAAAAAAAAACCTACTATCGTAAAATCATTCTTTAACCAAGAAAAATAATTAATCTATAAAGTTGTTGTGAATGTTATATTCTATTCAGGACAAACATATCTATCTCATCATTTAACAATTAAAATTATTGTTTGAAGATGATATTTGTGAAAATATTTTAAAATTGAGTAAAACACAATTCAACCTATTCTTATTGTATTTTTTTTCACATTATCCTTATCATTATAATTTAATTTTAATTAATTCTTAAATTATTAAAATTTAATTTAATAATAATAATAATATTTTAATTATTTTTATTGTAATTATTTTTAGTTTTATTAATATTTAATTCATATATTATTATTATAATTGATTATTATTTTTAATTACTTTTTGTTTTTAATTTTCTATTTCATTATTATTGTTGTTGATTACTTTTATTTTTGTATTATTTTATTATATTATATGGAGAATTAAGAATTTTTCTTCTCGTTGAAAATCTGGTGACATTGAAACTACATTTGATGCAAGTTAGTCTTGGTAAAATTGAATTTATAGAAATTTGAAAATTTAAGCTTCAAAATTAAAAAATAAAATTGAAGTAAAAAATAATAATTTAAAAATTTCAATAGTAATAAATATATTTGAGAAAACATAATTAAAAAGTTACTTTCTTATATTTTGTATTTTTTTCATTACCTAGAATACCAAAACAAAGTGTACTGGTCAATTTTAAGTACATTTAATAAGTAGTATGCTTGTTGCAACAGAAATGGAACAAATAGTGACGACAATGAAATATACGAAGCTGTCACAAAGATAACCAATTTCAGAAAGTTGTGCACATGAGAGACACTTTATCTGAACACTATTCAATTTCATGCACCTAATTTTTCTCATCAACAACATCTTCATGCTATAAATACAAGAAAGTTAAATAAAAAATAGATTGAAAAATAATTACTGTTATATTATTTTATTTATGTCTTTATTATTTGTATATTTATTGAATATTTTATGAATAATTTTATATTGAATAAATCACATTTTTGTAAAGTGTTGTTTTTAAAAAAAGTGATGATATTTTGACATCTTACTCCACTTTACACACATCAAAATATATTAATATTTGTAATAATATATATATATATATATCTTTATTAAAAATATAGACAAAATACAAAATGTTAAAATAATTTTCAAAATTAAAAAAAAAATTAAAAATAACTAAAATATTAATATTTAGTGGGATGTAGGGTGGATCATCCATTTTTTTCATGTAGAAACCAAAAGTCTTAAGCAACCGATCCGGCATAACAACTCAAAAGGTAAAGATATTAATTTCTTCATACTCGTTCTAAGTTTGAAGTACCATTTTTACAAATAAGAATCCTCCGGTCAGTAAAAAAAACCATTTTCCTAAAAAAAATTGACAGTTTTCTTTGTTTTTCTTTCCTGCACATTTGCTTAGGATGTGATTTTAATAAGTGGTCCTTTTTTCTTTGTCAACTTTTCTCTCTGATCCTTTTCTTTCATACCAGCTTTAGGAAACTGAAACTAAAACTAGATGTGGTGAAACCAGAAAGTGTTCTTGCTCATTCTGTATCTTTTTTCTCTTGGTGAGCTTTTTCTCTCTTCTCATAAAAGTTTGATGCAATTGGGGATGATGAGATCTTAGTTTTCAGTCTTTTATATCTGTTTGTGTTCATTGGTGGAATTTTACATATTTTTTCTTCTTTTATTCTGCATGAAGAAGAAGATGGGTAGCAGAGGTCGACCTAGGAAAAATTCTGCAGTTGATGATAAGATGTTCAGATAAACTTGTTGGTAACAGATCAGGTGATGTACATATGTATTACTCTGTGTTTTTAAGCCTTTTTTTTTTCTTAATCATTGCTTAGAAAAAAGTTTTGAAATATTACCATTTTTATTCATAGAGAATATTTTCATTGGTATAATAGACTATCATCTAGTCTTTTATTAGAATTCTCTATGAATACTATCACTACAAGAAAATCATGAAATAGAAACCAATTTTTAGTGACCAAAATAATTAGTTGCAATAGTAACTAAATTAGAGACCATTTTGGAAACTAAAACAAAAATTAGTTTCTAAATTACTTTATATTATTTTCTATTATTGTTAAATAGTTTTTAAATTGGTCTCTAATTAACAACCAAGGTTTTAGAGACTAAATTTAAAAACTAAATAATTGGTAGATAAAACATTGGTTGCTAATTAGATACCAATTTAAAAACTATTTAACAATAATAGAAAATAATAGAAACTAATTTAGAAACCAATTTTTGTTTTAGTTTCTAAAA
>Ga0123342_1010902_pt1 | contig 10203 bp, 2 predicted proteins | sample Turbeawhitnodule_FD_89960 | JGI IMG/M metagenome (GOLD analysis project Ga0123342, IMG submission 89960) | Root nodule microbial communities of legume samples collected from Mexico - Turtle bean Mexico white nodule | ecosystem: Host-associated > Plants > Roots > Nodule | place: Mexico: Nepantla...
AAACAGTTTTCAATCTTTCTCAAAACACCTAAGTATAAACAATCGGTTGTTTCGACAAAACAATCGGTTGTTTCAACTTAGTTTGAAAAACATTTTACTTTGATAAGGATTGAGATGCTAATTTCTTGAGATTTAATACAAGGGTGGATTACAACATATAAACTATCCCAGAACAAAGCTTAAACCAGCACAGCAACAACAAGCAAAGCAGAAGCTTCAACATCCTTCAAAGGATTTAGATTCTTCAAAACATTGAACACCACAAGGTTCAACAAAAAAGGCCATTTGTCTTTGTAGGAATGGAGAGGATTCTCTCCAATTAGAGGAGGACACCTATCAACCTCTAATTTGACAGGATTTTCTCCAATTGGAGAGAATCACTTGTCCTTGAATGAGTCGGGAGTTTTTAAGGTTAAAGTTTGTACCTTGGTTGCCCATAGCACTATAAATACAAGTTCTAGCCCCCTAATAAATTAACCTTGAATAAACTATTGAATTGCTTTTAAAATTTCGGCCTCAACTAGTCTCTTATCTCCCTTTTTGCTAGACTTATTTATAAGTGTTTTAGCTTAAAACTTCATACGAGTTGGCCTCACCTCTCTTAAGATTCATCATCATTTTCCATACACCGATACTTCATGGTTTCTTTCACTTATTTTAGCCACCGAATCCCACCAAATTACGCACCCCAAAAATACAAAACAAAAGACTCATAAGGATTGCATCAATTGGTATATAGAGCCTTGGTTGTCTTCAAGAGATAAGTTGTTGTAGCTTATGTTTTTCTTTTTTTTTTCCCATTTTGTTTACTCACTATTTTTAAGTATTGGATATGTTTTTCATTTGTTTCCACCATTTAATCGTTGTTTTGATTGGTTTAATCGGTTCAAAATTCTTAATCCTTTTTGAACCGTCCATTCTTATGTAGTAGGACTTCTATTTGTGTTGCTTGTGTTCTTTTCAATTTTTTGGAGTCTTCTTTCAATTTTATTCAGTACATTTAGTTCATGATGCTTTATTTTCAGTTTTAATCCATTACATGTTGTCATAAGTCGTGTTATTTCCATTTGTCATAAGATTCAAGTAGTACTTTGATTCAATTTTAGTTTCTTGCTTTTTTTTGTAGACCGCAAGGTGTTTGTCATATTGTGCCTTTTGTGTTTTTTCCTTTTTCTGAAATTTTGAGTCTCTTATCTTGTTAGTGGATCATTAACAAGTTCATTAGAGTTAGGTTTTAATAATGTCTTAAAGTTTCAATCAATTTTATTTGAATTCCTTAGGTTTCTTCAAATCTGCACTTTTTTGGAAATTCTGAGTTGGCTGAAAACATTATATTAATTCATATACTATGACTTTTTATTTGAAAATTTTATTTTAAGTTCATATATGTGTGAGGAAGATTTTCCTATTAATTTGTAAAAAATATTTGAATTAAAAAAAAGATATAAGTCTAGAAAGGACAAGAACTCGGATTCAAAGAGTTGAGCGAAGTTCATAACGCCCAACAAGTAACATTGTTGTTAGATTTATCATTTTTCGTGTAAAAAGTAAATAGATCTAGAATTTTTTTGTTGTGTTCTAAGTGAATTGAAGTTTCTATAAAAAAAATAAAGGCCAAATCACTTCTGAAAAAAAAAGTTATAAAACAAACAAGTGCATAAAAAAAATCATTCTAGAATTTTTTATTTTGAAATCTATTATAGTGTTATTCTTAGGTTTCCTATTTAAGAACTAATTATTTTTATTAAATTTAATTTTAGATTTATGTCTTAAAGTACTCCTTGCAGTTGTCATAATAATTCCATTTGAGTTTAACAATTTTTTTTAATTGAGCTTTTCTTGGTTTCTATTTGTTGGTCTTCTAAGGTGAATTTCATTTGGTTTGGAATTGTGTTTTAGAAGTTGGGAAAGTTAATTCCTTTTTGATGATTCCTTGTTAAAGACTTGCAAAAAAATGCATAAAATTGGAGAGGTAGCAATTGAAGATTAAGAATCAAGAACATACAAGTGAAGAAAGAGTTAACAACTAGAAGAAATAAAAGAAAATCATTAAAAATTGTAGTAATAGTAGCAATTGTATCAAATGACCTTTGTGTTCAAGTTTATTTTGCTTGCTTATTTTTCTTATATTAGTTGTTAGGAAAAATGCTTCCAAAGCAATCCCATTAAAAAAAACATTGTAATAATCAAATTCGTTCATTAGTAGGTGAAATTGTGTAAAGGGGCTCAAAGTGTTTTTTACTAGACTTCAGTTTCACGTAGGCTAGTTTTAGTTTACTTCCTTCATCCTTTCTTGTTTTTCTTTATTAATTTTTATTTAATTTCTTGCTTTCTTTTATTTAAGTCTCCATGATACCTAGGTGATTGTTCATCGTTTGTAGTTTATCTTCTTTTGATCACTAGGATGCCTTATACACACCACTTTTAGAAAATAAAATTATTTTGAAGTTTTTTTTGAGAAAAATTTGTTAAGACTATCTAAGGTAAGCTCTCGCTAAGGAAAGATTTTGTACTGTGAAGCTCAGACTCACTTCTTAAATGATGTGTTCATGTCAAACACACGTATCGAACACCGACACTCGTAGGACTCAACAAAAAAATATTTGTTGGATTTTTGACAATTCTAACACGGTTGTAACACAATTTTAAAAAGAGAAATACATTAATTTTCTAAAAACTCAAATTTATTGTTTAAATTTTTATTATGATTATAAAAACAATGAACAAATCCTTTTGAACCAGTCATGAGAAACATCTTTTTGCTCCAAAAAAAAATTGAAACATACTTGTGCACATAAATCTTTATTGTATATTTATATAATTCATAATTATATAATGTATAGATTTGTGTCTCATGTCCTACATTTTAGAAATTATATGTATCTCTGTGTCCGTGTCGTATCAATGTTTGTATGAGTGTTTGTGCTACATAGCTCACCACTCTTCCCTGAAAGTGAACTTGGAGAAAGTTTGACTTGTTGACCTTGATTGGAACTTCACCAAATTCAAAACCTATTTGTGAAAATCTTTATACTCAATTTTTGAATCAAACTTTTTGTGCAAACCTTTTTCTTCTAATTAAAAAATGAGTGATCATCATCAATGTTTGTATAAGTGTTTGTGCTACATAGCTCACCACTCTTCCCTAAAAGTGAACTTGGAGAAAGTTTGACTTATTGACTTGATTGAACTTCACCAAATTCAAAACCTATTTATGAAAATATTTATACTCAATTTTTGAATCAAACCTTTTGTGCAAACCTTTTTCTTCTAATTAAAAAAATGAGTGATCATCATCATTCATCTAGTATCCAAGGAGGCTTATGGATGGAAATCGAAGCTTACTCAAATTTCTCCTCTCCTCAGTTCAGTTCAAACTTGGAAAATACGCAAACTTCTTAATAGGACGTCAAATTGAATTTATTTGTTCAATGAAGAAAAGTAATGTGTTTTATGTTGTTATTAATTTCAAGAGATGACCTTTCTTATTTCTTTTTCTTACATCCCTTTATTTGTATCTAAACATTCAATGTCATTATAAATATAAAAAAATAAAAGGGGGGAAATTAAAATCTTTAATTTATTCTCTATTCTTTTGTATTCAATTCAAGTCACACATTTATCGTAAACTTATTTCATTTTATGATTTTCTCTTAAAGAAACATTTGTGGAATGTTCATCAAAACAAATATGTGGCTAAAATGTTACGACTTATACAAGGATCTTGAATTACATTTAACTAATTTTTTAGAATAAATTAGTAATAAGGCATTATTTAGTAAATAAACTGTTTCCAAAATTAATAAATTAATTAGAAATAATAGACAATAAATTGATAAGTTATAATTTCTTAATATAAATGGATTTCATTCAAATAAAACTGGAGGATGTTACAAGTAGTAGAGGATTAACAAGACAAGGATACAACAAGTTAAATAAACATCCAAATACATTCCAAAAGCTCGAAATTATGGAGATCTAACAAAAATTGAAGCATTAACACATTGGATGATACCTACAGTAAGCATAAATATTCGCAGTTTCTCTAGAATCACATTAAGTTTGACCAAGTTAACTCAAAAAGGAGAGAAGGTACTCGTTTATGAGACACTGATTTGAATTTATAACAGCATATCATCATAAATATGACCAAGAAATAATCTAATACCAAAAAGAATGACAATAAAAATATCTCATGATTTGATTCAAATAACAAATCTGGTAACCAAATCAATAACCTGATTTAAATGTTTGACTGGTTTTAATTAGTTTAATTTAGATTTTCTGCTAAATTGATCCAAATCGAAGCACCCTTAATACCTAATTTCTTTAAAGATTGTGGTGAAATATATTCAGTTGCAAAACCAAAAAACAACAACATACGCCAATCAAATGGTTTCCCCCACTCATAAAAGGCAGATCAAAATTGTTTAAGTCCGTCTAAACTTATCAAACGACACAGATGAACCTTGTGAAGACTTCAACCACATTCAAAATATAAATTCAAAAAAAATCATTAGATTTTTGACAATTAACAACGATAAAAAAATGTTTCTAAAAAAAAACCCCAGACAAACAGTGATTCCAATCCCCAACTAGTTATAAGTAACTCAAACCAGGTACCAAGATATTACATGTTATGTACTTGAGCAATCTATTTCAATGATTGCGATAAATATAACTAGAGTGTAGCTTCCTAGTGATGTTGTAGACACATTTAGATGCCGTCCAATGCCAATTAGAAGACAGAATTGCAATCCCACATGTTCTTCCCCAGTTATACTTCACGAGTCATTATAAACAGACAAATAAAGCAAAACAAAACCCAGGGAAAAACAATTTCTTGTTGCACCATGCTCGTATAATCTGACAGATTATTACACATCAGATTAAGAATTTTGGTGCTTGTGTTAAGTAAACTCCCTTTATTTCCTAAGCAGTTTGACCTACATCTAAGAATCTCATTCACTATCAGATGAGATGCCAACATTAAATTAAAAGCTTTTATTTCTATACAAAGCACATTTAGCAAGCCAGTGGTGCATGAGTGCAGGTGTACATTTTGTCAGAAGAATATCTAACTTGATTAAATTTCCCAATAGCATCAAGATGTTCACGGGGAGAAGGATGAAAAAAGGATGACAAAATGCAATGTCTAAAGGCTTCTTTCTAAACAAAAGAAGGGGAATGTACTACAGCCATTAGAATTTGATCCCCCTTCTCACATTATCATACAGGAAAAACAAACCACCAATTAAAATGAGAAAACACAACTGTCAGTGGAAACACAAGCTAAGCAATCAGAGAACTTTGAAGACCATTTGAAATGATGATTCCACATCAGATTCAGATATTAAAATCTCATCACTTTGCTAGCCTTTGATAGTTCATTTTTTTCCTTGTCTACTTCTAATAACTGAAACCAAATCAGAGAATGCAGCATCAACTGCGATATCAACAAATAAATAAAAATTTCGAATGATATACAACTAAAGCCAAAAAACTTTGAAAAATACTAAATGCTATGCATCAAATACAAACAACAAGGACTTGAAACACTCATTGTCACACCACCACCAAAACATTCAAAAGTAATTAACCCATCGAACCAACTAATCTAATTACAACAACAGAGTAAAGCAATCAGAGAACTTTGAAGACCTTATGAAACAGTATATCCTCATCAGTCTCAGACAAGTTTGATTTCATCATTTCGCTTTGCTCATTGAATAGTACAAATCACTGTAACACAAACTATTTGGCAAAAACTTGAAAATTGGGCTAAAACAGAACACCCAATAACATGAATTTCGATTGCCAAGGATAAATTTTGCACCTGAAAAACCCTATCTCGTAATTTCCTTGCATCTAAACTTTGAGATGCAAAGGGCTACATGGTGCATCATGTTATCAATCAGTGTCAAAACCGAATCGAATCAAATGGAACAACAGAGAAAAAAAAAAGGTACTAAGGCGGCACCGTGGGAAAGCATATGTAAAGTAGTTGGTTAGATTTGTGAAGCCGGTGTCTTCATCTTTATATATACTACTGGGAGTACATGGGCAATTAGGGTTTAGTTTTTTTTCTGTTTCCTTTGTTTGACCTAAACAAAATAAATTTTAAGTTTTGTTTTCTAAATATGTTTTATTTTCTTCTATTTGTAATATTTTTTATTTTTTGGATTCTATTTAGTATTTTTGTATATGAAAAAAAATAGACTCTACTAAGAATTCTCAAAATATTTTAATTTTTCTTTTAATATATTAAAAAAATTATCACAAATTTTACTTTACATTTGAGTTCAATAATATTTTTTATATTGTTCTAAATATGTTTTATTTTCTTCTATTTAAAATCATTTTTCTAAATTTTTGGATTCTAGATATATTATATTGTCTCTATTCTCAAAATATTTTATTTTTTCCTTTTAAACACTTTAAAAAGTTATCAAAACTTTTATTTTACGTGCAAGAAAAAAATCACTTAAATAAGTTTTTTTTCTTGAATACATTTTGTTTTCTTCTATTTCTAATAATTTTTCTTATTTGTTATTCTAAAAAAAAGTTGACGATATTAAAAGAACTTTTTTCAAAAATATTTTTTTAAATACTAAAATAAACATGTACAACTTTATTTACGGAGACCTATTTACTTGTCCATGTAATAGGGATGATAATTGGATGATGCGTAAATGTTTTTCATTAGTTCAGTTCTTGTTGGTTGACCTCCTCGTCGATTGACCTTGACGACAAGCTCTAGTCCAATCTCCTTCTTTTAGAATATGTTTTATCTCTTGTAGCTCTGGAACGTAGCTCCGTTGAAGTGGAGGGGGCTCTACCTATTGAGTGCACTCTGACGATCAAGTCAGTAAGGGCTTACTAAAATTTAAGAAGTATTCAGTTTCAGTCTCAGAAACAACGTACCTTTTAGCAAGCCTCTTTTATAGTTTATCTCTTGTAACAACTTTCTCTCATGAGAATCTAATCTCAACTGAAAGCATACTCAACAGGAAACACATTCTGTTTATGGACGCTTTATCTCAAGGTGCTACAACAGAAAATAATATTATCTCTAAGGAGAGCATAAAATAATAACAGAACAACCACTTGCCAGCAGAGCACCAACTTATGTGCCAACATCAGGGGAATATTTTGCTTACGTGGGCACTCTACTCATTGTTCAACGTTATCTTTTATCACACATGCAACTTAACCATTATGTGCCCTATAACACACGTACTCAAGTTAAAAGAAATATTTACTTGACCTAGGCACCACATGTACTATACGTACCCGTGGGTTCAAAAATACCCTTTACTAGTAGCCTTATACTAACGTATAAAACGGTTATTTTAATTATGCCACAACGGGCTTACCAATAAAACTGAGCCAAACTCATGGCTTGCACCCTGGGCCCAATAACCGAGTTGACCTACCTACTCCATGCACCAAGCTCCGACCACTGAGCACTGAGCACTCTGTCCAGTACACTAGCCCTCAAGCTCGAGCTGAGCTTGGCTAAGCAAAGAGTCTTTCAAGTGTTTTGGCGGCTGACACGACGGTTTCTCAGTGGGTAGGTGATAACCCAGTAAACCTCAACTAGCTTAAGCCAATGCATGTCCCGTTACTTAACTTAGTAAACCTCGACTAGCTTAAGCATATCAACTACTGTAAATGCGGAAAACTCGTTTCTTTAGCTAACTCATCTCTACATCAAGAAATCAATGCTCAATCTAGGCATGAAAAACCTTGGGGTTCGCAAAGAACCTACCTTTTGACGAACCACACACACACCTAGCTAAGGCAAGCTCATGCTCACTCTCGACTTGCATAGGTGTACCTCGCAAACTTGGCCCAAGTAAAACTGTGGTTGATGGCCAATTAAGGGATGAGTGACCGAAGTGCTTAATTATTTGTAAACATTATCTACTCATACCCTTCGAGCTCTTTATCATTTACCAGTAATTCCACTTGCTATCTTTTAATTACCTTGTCATATTTTGATGCTTTTTGCAAATCCATGCCATATAGAGTTCGACTAGCTTAAGCACAACAACTTGTGTTAACACACATGCGCTTAAGTATAACAACTACACATACGGATAACTTATCACTTAAGCTAACTCGTTTTATCATGGAATAACAAAGATAACAAGAATTCATCTTTAACAAATAACTAACCTTTTGTTGAACTATACCTCATAGCCACTACAAGCTAATGCTCAAACTTGGCGTATATAGGTGTATATCTCGATCTCACTCGATTTTGCTATGTCGAGTGCTTACTTAGATATTTACACTTTCCTTGGCTTGACTGTTTGACTCTACGTTGAGTAAAGTTCATTCATTTCTGAGAGTGTCTGAACTTGGATACTTGTTCGTATGCCAAGCCACCCTCCAACCATCGTAGGTATAGGTGGGGGATTCCACTACACATTACCCAACTTTCTCGTAGAGTGCCTGAACTCGGGTGCTGGCTCACGCACCGAGCCAGGTCGACTTACCATGCATTTTATACAACTTAGTGATAGTACTCATCTATAGAGCGCCTAAACTTAGATGGTCATAATGACACCGAGCTAAGTCGTCTTACCTGCCTATAGATGACCAATTTACACTCAGAGTGCCTACTCGGATAATCTCACCGAGACAGATCGACTTACCTGACAACAAAAAATCAACTTATACATAGGGCGCCTACTCAGATCATCTTACTGAGACAGGTCGTCTTACCTGTCAACAGAAAATCAACCTACACGCAGGGCACTTACTCGAATAATCTTACTGAGAATGGTCGTCTTATCATGTGCCTGCTCGGCTAACTATGTCATATGAATGTATGCATAAATGATTTGCCAACTATACTGACCTTTACCCTGAACGTTGCATGGCTAACATAATATAAACTTGCTAACCTTAGTGAAATGAAACGCATAAAGGAATAAAATTGACTCTTAACAAATAGACTAACCTTTTGATGATCAACATGCTTCTAGTCGGTCAAATAGTCCATTACTTCAACTTGATCGGGTTGATCCAAGCTCAGACTTAGTCGGACGATGAGTTTTGACTATACTTGCACCTAAGTCGGGTTCTCCTACTGTGTGATCACTGCATTTGTTCCAGGTTAACTCCCCTCACAGGGCGCCTACTCAAATAGCTACATCTACTCTGGGCTAGGTCGTCTTACCATGTGTTAGTTCAGATGACCACACCTGTTTCAAGTCAATTCATCACACAGGGCACCCATACTCGGGTAGCTATGTCTGCTCCGAGTTAGGTTGTCTTACCATGTGCTCAATCGGACAACTTCACCCCCATAAATTTCCCATAAACAAGTTTATTACTTGGTGACCTTATTAAAAAACCCCTGAGGCTTGCTGCCTTCCACGTTCATGGGATGACTCCACCGTCCTGAATTTCCAGCCGATAAGCTCCGTCGCCCAACACTTCTATGATCTTGTATAGTATTGTACTGCCTTTACTGTCGAGCTACAGTAGGATATAATCCTTTGTCATTCGCGACACATCAGTTATGACAAATTTGTCAAAGTGTTTGATCTTTGTTGCATATATCTCCTTTTTTCTTTTGCCATAGAGTTAAAATTGAAATATACGTTATGATTAATAAAGTTTACTAGAACAATGATTGTAGACTGTGAACTAGTACACCAAGTAAGTTCCCAGGAAAGAGAGGTGGGTCACCAACGGACGCCCTTAAATACCAAGTCTTTCATCGCCAGAACTTTCCTAGACATCTACTATTACACTATTACGCTTTATATCCAGTAACAAGAATAGTTTCTCCTGTATGATAATGTTGATGATGACAATATCACAACAAATTTAACTGATAGTTAATCACTCACGTCCTCTTCATGATAACAGATTTACATATATCCGTTATTTTCATAATAATATGATAACAAATTTAAACAATAATAATTATATCTTTCATATTCAGACTAATATCACAACAGACTTAAAAGACAATAATCATTTATGTTATCTTCATAATAACATGATAACAAATTTACATATATCTGTTATTTTCATAATAATATGATAACAAATTTAAACAATAACAATTATATCTTTCATCTTCAAAATAATATGACAACAGACTTAATGATCTATGTTATCTTCAGAATAACATGATAACAAATTTACATATATATGTTATTTTCATAATAATATGATAAC
>Ga0123342_1010903_pt1 | contig 10203 bp, 6 predicted proteins | sample Turbeawhitnodule_FD_89960 | JGI IMG/M metagenome (GOLD analysis project Ga0123342, IMG submission 89960) | Root nodule microbial communities of legume samples collected from Mexico - Turtle bean Mexico white nodule | ecosystem: Host-associated > Plants > Roots > Nodule | place: Mexico: Nepantla...
AAAAAAAAAAAAAGATAGACCGCTGATCCTATACAAAATAAAATAATAAAAATCAATTAGCCATGACCGAATGCTGATCCTACACTAGATTTTAGCAGAAGATAGGTGTGATCAGTATAAAGCTTAAATAACAAAAAAAAGGACAGTAGATCAAAGAACTGTTAAAAGAAAATAAAAAATTCTGCTTATTCAGAAACAGATTTATAGAAATAAAAATAAAGCTAAATTTCAAGAACAAACAATTACCTCTTGAAGCTGTAAAAGCTTATCTCTGGTATATTGCACACGTTCACGAACCTCAAAACGTGAATCTCCGGTCTATAAATCAAAAACAATAAACAATCAAGATACAGATCTCTATGCAAAGCCCACACTAAAACCACGACCTTACAACCAATAAACACCTCATATATGATAGTATGCAACGATAAACATCACATAATCACATTTATTTTCCATTCAAGTCCTTTACAAAACTCTGGTGATAAAAATGGTTATAAATTAACCAGCATACACGAAACTCAATGATGAACCAACATTTCTCCTAACATTTGCTAAGACAAAACCGTCCCCCTTTTCAATTCCTTAGAAACAAATACGCTGATAACACAACAGACTCATTTACTACGTTGTGTGGGAAAAAGCCTCTCTCTTGCATAAGATACGTGTGAAACATTAAAAAAACATAAAAACTTCCTTAATGCAAAGGCAATGAACCAACATGCCTAGCAACATTAGGCCAACACAGTCGTTTTTTAAGGAAAATCGCATAGGCAGAGGCAGCTCTTGCAAACTGTTTTACTGCAATGGCATTTCCTGTGAGAGGGAACCCCATTGGTATTGATATTCACTAACAACCGTAGAACCAAACCCTAGTTCCAAAGACAAACTTGTAGGAATGTGTGTGGGTCCTTTGTGGGCAATCTAAAACTCAAGAAAGCCCACCTAAAGCCCACACGTTGCTTTGTGTCCATATTTACAGCAAGAACCCATAGCTGAGTGCTCCCACCAAGAATCAGGACATTCCAACTTTAATACCCTAAACTTAAATTCTACAACCATATTCATCAAATATAAAATGATAACAATAGTAATAACAAAAGCAACAGCAGTTGGGTAAGTGTAACGAGATCCAAAGAAAAGGTGGTTGAGAAATCGGAGAAGTGAGTGGAGAGAAGCGAAAGATCTGACCTTGAGGGAGAAAGACGCATGGGGGCGCGTGAGAGGGAGATCGGCGGAGGAAGTGAAAGAGGAGGAGGAGAGAGCAAAAAGCCTGCTTCCGCCGCCACGACCGCCGCCAGGCCTCAAGCTTAGAACCGTTGAATCAGCCTGCTGCATATCACTACTGAGTGCCACAGACTAGAGAGTGTTGATTGATGGATTGTTGTTTCTTCTCTCTCTCTTCTGCGCAGCGCCAGAGAGAAGAGAAAGAAAAACAGTGCGGGAAACAAATAAAACCCTTACACCAAACAACAATTGCAGCGGCTACGCTACTTACTCCCTCTATTTCCCCAAAATTAGTGTCCGCAACCGCTTTTATTTTTTTTTAAAAAAAATTTCAAAATATAACATATATAAGCTCAAATTTTTATTTTTTTTTCATCGGATCTAAAATTAAAAGTAGTATAAATCCAAATAAGAAAAAAAATCATATCTAAAATTCACAATATCAAGATCTGATCTTCAACAATTTAACTCCATCAATGAAATTATAATTTTTGAAATCAATAACTTTAAATAAATTTTACTTGCACCAACATTGCTTCACTTATTAATAATTTTAAATAGAATAAAGTATTTAGATTTCTCTTTAAGAAAATATACAAGGATAAAAAAAAAAGTCTACAATTGTGATTTGCAAAGACCCATTATTCAATTGGATATTTTGATAGATTTTATCCTGATTTTTTACTAATTTTGAAAGATTTAAAGTATTCAAGTGGATACTTTCTTTTACTACCCTAAAACACGGTATATTTCCCTATATCAATGTAAATGAATATAGCTTCTCACTCCCAATGGATAAAAGTCATTCAAAACTCCAAAGTTCTTTGTTTTCCAAATGAGGTTTTTTAGTTTCATCCATATAAGAAAGTTGAAAACCCACTTTTAAAGTTAAAATCTCTATAAATACTGACACGATCCCCGTTATATTAAAAGAATCTCATAACACTATCCCTACCATTAAAGTGTAAAGTCATAAATAAGATTTCATATGATTATATATATATATATATATATATATATATATTTACATACAAAAATCTTGTTACAAATACTTCAGGATAAAATTGTCTAATGTAACACTAAGTAAAATAATTTACAAGACTTAAAGTTTGAAAATAAGTCTATCGATGCATCAAAGTCTATATGAAAAACAAAACTTACTTAAAGAGTAAACATGAGAGAAATACATGAATGAGAAAAATAGATAAAGTCTAAATGTAAGCTAAAAAAAATATACATCATCCAAAAAATAACAAAGTAAAGTATGATAATACATTACGAGAATTCAAAGAAGTGAACAAAATTTATGTTTATATCACAAGACACTTTGAATTACAAGAACTTCTATAAGTCATGAAAGTTCACTTGTGCACCCCAAAGGTGATTCTAACATGGTGAACCAACTATTTGAGTTTATATACCTTGTGAGTATTACAAAAAGAATATGTATATATGAAGTTGTCCTTCATATTGAAATAAATTATTAGCTTTAGAATGGGAGAGTTTGAATAGAGTTTAAAACTGATTTGAAAAAAAAAATCGCAAGAGGCTTATTAGACATTGCAGGGGTTGTATAATGGTTTTGTAAACAAGTTCACAAATGCTTTCGTAAATATTTGTAACAAGACAACAAATAGTTGAAAATTCAAGAAATAGAAATCAATAAGGAACATTTTGGTGGTTCACCCTTAACTTAGGTAATGTTCAATTCTCCTTTGCCAACTGTAAAGATTTCCACTAATTAAAAATTGATTACAATGAATATCACTATTACTCATAGCTTATAATGAATATACAAAACCACTCAGTGCTACTAATCTCTCGTGAGATTATGCATCAAATGTATTATGTTACTCTATATACAAAGTACACAAAGTCTCTATAGGATATATTAAAATAAAGTTGTTTGATATAATGTTCACTCTTTACATAGAAGATATATGAAATGTACACTACTCGAACTAAAAGACTAAAATTCACAATAGTAAAAGATTACAAATGTAGTTCTCTCTTAAGAATTTTTTTAACAAAACATTTGTCAAGTGAGATTATTGTATGACTACACATCATTAGATGATATCTTGCAAAAATTTGAAAAAGTTTTAAAATACAATTCAACCATAAGAAAAGTTTTCCACAACAATAATAATACATTTTAACCTGATTATCATTGCATTGTTGTTTTGTTAGCATCACACATTTGATTTGTGAGTTTCTTGGTACCTTACCAGTTTTTTTCATACTTTGTTTGAAGGTTTTTATTGTTTAATTATTTTTTGTCTATTTTTTCAATTATATTGCTTATTATTTGTTATACATTTTTAGAACTTGGTCCAATCCCACCACTACCTGAATAAAATTGTGATATTGAGTTTGACTAGTTATTGCACTTGAAATTAATCCCTTTTATAGGTAAGAAAATTTATTAACGAAATAGGTTTCTTTTGTAAAAACATGAAAGAAATGTTGTAATTCAAGTTTAAGTGATGATATTTTATTTTCTATAGGTTGCAACTATATGCACAATTGATATAATTTGTTTTTATGTCCCATTTAATTTCTTGGTCAAGTTTGTCATATTGACCTGTTGTCGTATTTTTTACGTTCCTTAAATTGTTTCTATTTTGTTTCGTATTTATTAGTGTTAGACTATAAGAATATATGATTTTAACTTTTAATGATATTAACTATCGAATATTATGATTTTATTAATTTATTATTTAATATATTTTTCAGGTTTTGAATAATATGTTTTTACTATTATATATTTAATTATGAAAAGAAAAGGTAAATCACATTAATTGGTTTAGTTTGTTTTAGATTTTTTTATTTCAATTCGAAACAAATTGAATCGCATGTATTTTTTATATTTGATTTGAATGTATTTTTAACAAAAAAAACCAAAACCAAATCGCACCGCAAACACCTCTGGTGAATGCACATGTCTACGAGGTGCCTTCTACACTTTAATGACATGTAACATTATCTATGTGTATCCATCATGGAAGTATTACATATTTGGCATAAAAAGAACAAACACGCCCAATAAATGTTTCCTCATTCGTTAGGGGATCACTCATTCATTCATTGCCCTTATATAGGAAGAATATCAAGATGGAACATTAGTTTGTGCGTTAATCTTTAATCCATCCATGTAGTAATAAAGGATATATGGAGTGATTCTTTGACCTCCAAACAAAACCACGAGAAGAAACATGCACAACACAATAAATATTGATTATTAGTTGTAGTGTGTGAGAACTCTCTTCAATAGTTGTTCCTATCTTTCTTCTGTAATATCATTGGGACCTTAATGCCTTAAAGTATCTGAGTCTTAAGGTCTTGCATGAACGTATAATTATTTTTCATTTTTAGGTGACATTAGAAGTTAATATCTCACTATACACATAATACTCCCAAATAATCATAACAATTACATGATTCTCCTGCCTAAAAAGTTTTACAACTTCATACCTTATCTAACCTAAAGGTTCACCAATGGACATTTCCCAGGTACCCTATTATAGTTGACTCATAAACCTCCAATCATCACTTACTGATATACAATTATCATATTAGTCAACAACCTCCTCCATCCCTAACCTTAACATCTAAACTTATTGTTTAGGTACAACAATGGAAATCGAGCATATAACCTCCAACATCATCATCAATTCATATATGGTTGCCCTATTCAGTCATTGAACAATCCACCTTTTAACAAATAAAGTTTTCATTTTATGTTCATAACTCATTATAAAAGCCATGAAAATTTAACATGAACTCCAACATAAAACAACAACAAAAAATGTTAAAACGCAGTAAAGTATTTATGAATTTCGTTAAGGTGTTTTTGGATTTTTTTAAGGGACCACTACGTAAACCAAGTTGTATTAAGTTTTCTCACAACACATCTTAACTCCAACCAAGTTAAAGTTTGAGACGAAGGTGGAGCAATCTAACTCCTGAAAAAATAATTTTATTAAGCTTAATAACACGACAACAATATCATAAAAGAAAATAAAGTGACATAAGGAATATTTCAGTAGAATAAGGTCTAAAATTGGCAGGGTGGGTTGAGAAGATTGATTGTTGAAGGCAGTGTAGAGAGTAAAAGTATTGTTGTTGTGAAAGAAGATGTTTCGGGTGAGCAACAATCTGATTGGGGTGCTGAATTTGCTCGCATTCCTTCTGTCGATTCCCATTCTGGTGACGGGCGTGTGGTTGAGTAAGCAAGCCAACACGGAGTGCGAATGGTGGCTGGAGAGAGTCTTCATCGTTTTGGGTGTTTTCCTTTTGCTCGTGTCTCTGGCAGGTCTGGTCGGCGCATGTTGTCGTGTCTCATGTCTCCTCTGGCTCTACCTCTTCGTCATGTTCCTCCTCATACTCCTTCTTCTCTCCTTCACCGTCTTCGCCTTCGTTGTCACCAACAAGGGTGCTGGTCAAGTCCTTTCCAACCGAGGCTACAAGGAGTACAGGCTCGGTGACTACTCCAATTGGTTTCAGAACAGAGTCAACAACGCTCACACCTGGAACCGAATTCAGAGCTGTCTCCAATCTTCCAAACTCTGCTCCAAATTTCAAACCCAATTCGCCAACGACACTGCTCAACAGTTCTACGCTCAGAACTTGTCCGCGCTTCAGGTATTCTCTTCCGCATTTCCTTTCTTTTCGAATTTCTTTGTTTCCACGTCTTCAATGCAAATTCAACTCCTTTAATCTGCTATAAAGCCTCTTGAGCCGTGGTTCTCTACTTGTCTAGTACTGTCTGTGCCTTTTCCCTCTGACCCACCACCGTGTGGTTTTCATTTCCACTTCTGGAGAAACTGTTTCTTCGATCTGCTCTAGCTTGTGAGCACGAGAGGTGTTTGTGTGATTTTATGCCCTAAGTAGGTTTTTCTTTAGTGTTCTTTCACCAAATTTTTAATGGTGGCATGGATGCTTGTGCTGTTAGAGTAAAAAGTAAGTTGCTTTTCATTTCTCTTGAGCTGCACTTGTGTTGCAATCAGTAATCTTTTGTTCCTTGCAGCATTTAGACAACGCTTTTTTTCCCATTTATGATTTATCTAGTTTTCATAAAAGCTTTTAAACTTTCTGAACGATGTTTGGGGTACCTCTACCTTTTTCATCTGATCTTTCTCTTTCAGTTTCTTTTCCATCAGAAATTTCACTTTTTGTTTCTACTTGTACCTTCTTTCTCGTTCTGCACCAAAAAATAAGGTGTAAATAAACCATTTGTTTTTCTTTGTTGTGTATGATAAATTGAACTGTTACTTTCGTTTGTTTTGCCTTCTATTGAATTAAAAACTGAGAAAGTAACAAGCTCCTATGTTCACATTTGGCCTTTACTTTTGCACTATGGAGTATGAAGTCATCATCTTCGTGGTTTTTGAGCCAATATTGAATGAATTGGTCAAGTGATTCTGAACGGTTCTTCTTAGCAGGACTCATAATGAAAAGTAGGAACTGACCTATACTGAACATGATGACTACCCTTCTTGGAGACTAGTATTAGAATAAATGTTTCATACTGTATTTTGTTAATTTAACCTTTAATTACCACAACATGCAAAACTGTAGTTGATTGACGACCTTTACACGTTTGCTTTTGAATCTGAGTTGCTCAGCGCAGTATATGTTCTTGGCATGACTTAGAAATTTTAGGTCTCATGGTTTTGCACTTGTTGTTTTGTGCTTCAGTCCGGGTGTTGCAAGCCATCAGACAGCTGCAACTTTGAGTACCAGGGTCCATCTGTCTGGAATAAGCCTGAAGGTGCAAATTATACCAACTCTGACTGTAATGCTTGGGAGAATGATCCAAATGTTCTGTGCTTCAATTGCCAAACATGCAAGGCTGGGTTCCTACAGAACCTTAAGACTGACTGGAAGAAGGTGACAATTGTGAATGTCATATTCCTCGTCTTCCTCATTATTGTGTACTCTGTTGGTTGCTGTGCATTCCGGAATAACTTGAGAGATAATCGGAAGCACTAGATGCAGCGATGTATGTTAGAAGCATGTAAATGAGGCAAGTAATTTGTTTTTATTTTCCTGGATTCTGTGATAAGGTATGTTATTTGTGTAGTTAGCTTCTACAGTTAGTTTCTAAGCTATGTTCCTGCTCCCACCTTCTATTGCCGTTTCCTAGTTTGATCACCTTGGATTGCCGTTTGCCGAATACTTCTCAGCTATGGTTTGTTTATTATCTGAAGCATTTTGTCTACTGTGTTAGGCGTAACCATATGAATCAAGTATTGGAGTGGAGCTGTGGTTCCTTTTCCAATTGAATAAGATGATTCGTGATTTGTTGTTGAGGTGTGGAGATAAGATATCTGTTTGGAGAACGTGTCGAGAATGAGTGGTATGGGTCTGCCACTCGTTTTATCCTCCTTTTCCTCGTTGTATCATGACTAATCGTTTTGGTTTAGACCTCAAAATGTGGGGACACGTTAAGATAGACATAGATTGTTTGATTTGATTGTAGCAGCTGTTCTTGTCGCAACTCTATGTGGCATCTTTTTCACAACGTGGAATTGAAAAGAAATAAATGCTTTGAGGGTCAGTATTCTTGCCTCTATCACCACTATTCTTGTCGCTACTCAGCTACCTCTTTCTGTGCTAGAATATGGAATCGTAAAAATTTCAACTTTTTAAACATTGTGAAATGAGACACTACTTTACTTTCTGAGTTTCAGATTATTGGAATGGATGTTTTCAGTCTACTTTAATCGCATCATATTTATACTTTTTCTAATGATAAAGGAAAACGAAGGGCATGATCAACACCTCCTTTATCATATTTACACGAGTGAGAGAAAAGAGAGTGAGGTTTAAGGGTAAATGAAAATGAATTTATGGAGGCTGGGAATAATATGCTTCCAAAGTGGTAGTAACACCTCCTTTTACTTGCTAAACTCACACTCTCTAAATTCTCTGGAGGAGAAAAAGAGAACAAGTGAGCGAGAGAAGAGGAAATATGAGATTTGAAGGCGAAGGAAGATGAATCTTTGAAGGTCCACAAATATCTTAGAAGGCTGATCAGCAACATCATTGTTAGATGGTCCACAAATATCATGCTCTCACATTTTGTTCTTATCACTTATAGCTAGTTAAAGTGAGTCTCATCATCTCAAACAATTGTAGGGTTGATGTATCTGTTCTTCTTGATCTGCTAGCTCCTGTTATATGATGCTCCAACTGCACTTTTGATGCCTCTTTGATGAATCTACTTTGGCATACTTTTGCTTAGCCCTCACTTTGCCTTTTTTTAAATCTTCCTCTAATAATCTTATTAAGATTTTATTCCAGAAGAGAATCGATTACAGATTCCATAGAACTTTTAACCAGTACATCAACGAAGTTGGTCATATAATATCAAACTCTAACCATCTGGTTCTTTCCTTTATCAAATAAGTCCTTTTTCAATATTTTGATTTATGTCAGGTTTGAAGCTAAGCCATATCATGCAGGTGACTTCAAAATTATAGTTACAAAAATCCATGTGGGTATACTGATGTGTGTAAACAGAGAGTGATATGATGATTTAACATCATTATGAGTCCATCTAATTCATTTCACCCAAATTTGAAAACTATCCACCTCTGCTCTAGTATTTGCTTAACTGAAATGTAACTGAAGCTTAAATCATCCCATATTTATAGACTTTAATACTGTTATAATTGTATCACAGTGAGAATTAAGAATTCCATACAAACAACAATATTAGTATTATATATATAACTTCATATATTAGGAGTGAATACGAATTCATGCATATGATCCATCAAATTTCTTGAGAACTATCACCATCAATATCTATTGAAGCATATGAACCAATATCCACCCATAGCATTCAAACTATTGTATAAATCTAAGTATGCAATGTAACCGATATAAATTATAATTCATCATATCTAATTAATGATTGGTTATAATATGCAGCATGTCATCATCACCTAGTCAGAATGAATCGGCTCACACCAAATAATGACTTTTTTCAACTAATTCATTTTATAGACATTGAATTTAAAACACAAATTGGTTGGTGAGCAGAAATCACTATCTCTCCAAGAAATTTGAGATAGAATTAATCTTGTAAATAAAAAAATTAACTAAAGAGAATCAGTGAAACCATTTCCCAATAAAAATGAATTATATATTAAATCGATATTTATTTTATGTAGGGTGGTAAAACATATTATTACGATGCCTACCAAAAACACGATGATGCAATATGCTTTGAAATTAAGTAAGTTAATGGTTTTTTCACGAATGTAGTGTAATTCTTTTTGCAAATTATGATTTTAGGTAAAAAAAAAATTCTACGAAAACGGATACATCGTATCTATGACTTTAGAGTGGAAGTTGTATTCTATGGATACGACTTTAGGTTAGAAAAGACTCCACATGAAAATCGTATTTCATCCTTACGACTTTGCCAATTTCGTTAAACAAAAGTCGTATGACATCCTGACGACTTTGATTAAATATGAAATTAACTTTAAGGGGTTGTTTGCTTCCAGGGGTGGTACTGTTGTCGACGACGGAAGTCACAACACCACCCCATTTGGATCCATGTATTGTTGCGGGTGAGGGTGGAAGGAAAGAGAAAGAGGAGTGAATTTCGGTTCTCCCCAAAGATGAAGAGAAAGTTGAGCTGAGGAGAGCGAGTGCCACATCATTCATAGTAAGTTACTTAGGTGCCCTTGCTTTTGTGCTGAACAGTGCCCCTGCATGCATGCCACATGAAAGCATCAGATTCCTGACTTGGCTCAGGAATCGTTTGACTGTGTGAAAGAGTGTGAAAGGTGAGTGAATGCAGTGGGTGAGGTAGGTGGGTGTGGAATGAAGCTAGCTATATAAAACGAAGCATGAAGGTGCTTCCTCCATTCACAGAAAAGCAAAGAAAGCGAAGCCATTAGAGTGTGTAGTGTAGTGTGGTTGGAGAGATTCGTAAGCCATCATAGTTTGTGGTAG
>Ga0123342_1010904_pt1 | contig 10202 bp, 4 predicted proteins | sample Turbeawhitnodule_FD_89960 | JGI IMG/M metagenome (GOLD analysis project Ga0123342, IMG submission 89960) | Root nodule microbial communities of legume samples collected from Mexico - Turtle bean Mexico white nodule | ecosystem: Host-associated > Plants > Roots > Nodule | place: Mexico: Nepantla...
TGCTCCGCTATCCAAAATCCATGGTTTCGTAAAAGCAGAATTAGAAGAGGAGTTATGGACAAGCAGACCTGCAGAGCTAACAAACGTGTCACTTTTACCGTTATTGTTGAGCGAGTAAATAGCTTTTGCCAATTGCTGAATTTGCTCGGCACTGAAGCCTTGTACGAGTTTTCTATCGGACTCGTTACCGATGCCTTCTTTGCCAAACATGATATTTTATTTAGGGGATAAAAATGGAGAGGCTGTCAGGGCACCAAGATCGGTGCTCTGATACCATATAAGAAAATGATAAAAAATGGTAAGAAGAAGAGATGTTTCTTATTCTCTTATGTGTATGATTACATCACTTCATGTATAGGAAATATATAGGGAGTTTGTCTCTCCAAATTACAATCTAATTAAGTAGGATACTAATCATGAGATTTTATCATTATTAAATTAATTGCATATAATTGGGTACAATATCGTACAATATTGCCTACAATAATTACATATAATTTGATAATTATTATTTCCTTAATAGAATGCAAAATAAAAAAGAAAACTAAAGTAAAATAAAGACTAGATTTAAATTATCATCTGATGGACTCTCTAACCACTTGAGAATGTAAATGACAAAATGTTAAACACATGAAAGTAAATTGTAGCGTAAACTAAAGACAAGAGAAATGAAAAATGAATTACAACTATTAACTCGTCAGTACAAAAGTAAATGAGTAAATTTTTTGGTCAAGCAAAAAATCTTGGGTGTACATTGGTTCATTTTTTGCTCACACTAAATTTTATTTAAAATATGATTAAAGGAACTTAGTTATGGGTTTAAGTGATTTTTAAGATATATTAGGATTTTTAGAAAAGTTTAAAATGTGATGTGAGTGAATGGTGTATTGATGTGTTACACGAAGTATGGAATGGTGTGAAAGTGTAATCATGACATAGTATTTTCAAGAAAGGAAATACTGTGCCGAGATTGTTGTTAGGGTGTATTGATTTGTTAGGTCGTGATGAAATTGTTGTTAAGGTGTATTGATTTGTTAGGCCCGTAATGAGACGATTCTGACTCTATTGATATAATGGAATCACATAGATGAAGTTATTCAGTTGGTAAGAGTCGAAGGAGGTTCATATAACTTTGTCTACGGTTTGAAATATAATATGATCTTTCAGGTCATATGAATTTATCTTGTCATATGAGATATGAGATGTTGAGATGTTTATGTGCATGACTGTGTGGATTCACAACAAGTAGTATGACATGTGCAAGTCTCAGGATGTTAATTTCAATACACAGTCTTCTAGAAGTAGAGTCAAGTGTTTATGTGTTATGAATCAGTAGAAGTTTAACATGAAGAATTATGATAGACACTTGATAGTATATGAAAATGTATGATAATTGATGGTTTTATGTTGATATTTAAAGTTATAATTATATTAGAAGTTTTAAAAATAGTTAACTTACCTATGTGCTTTGTTTTGTGTTTGTTTTCTTTAATCTATGACGATCGTGTATTTACATGGGAGCAAATGATGTTACATGTGATAGAATTCTTCACTAAGAAGCTAGAGGATAAAAAAATATTTATTTTTAATCTTTTGTAAATATTTAAAATCCTTATGAAGAGAGATATATTTTAAAACATTGTATTAAAGAGTTATATATATATATATATATTATTAGATATGATAAAAATATAAGAATGCTATATATACTATCATTATTTTTAAAGGTAACACCGAGTTAATCAATCAATACTAAAATTGTTTTAATTTAATTGTGGAAGAATACGATCAAATATAAAGTTTCATCTCAACAAAATCAACCACTTCCATAAAAACTAAGTGGGATAATCTAAAAGATAAATCAATACTCAAAATTTAATTAATAACATTTATTACATTTTTTTTAATTATCAATGTGATCAATTACTTCTCATTTGCAAATATATGCAACATTAATATAAATATATATATATATATATATATATATATTAGTTTTTCTATTATAAAAAAATTTGAAACTACAAACTAGTTATTTTAGCGATTTAAATTAAGTTATTTTTAAAAAAAAAACAGTAATAAATTCAAGAAAAAACTAAATAGTATACAATAAGTTTAATAAAGTTATGTAAGAATGACATGTATTCACCATCTAAAATATTACATACATTCATAGTAAAAAGAAAAATGATTTATAATTTATAATAATTTAGATGAATTAAAAAATATATAATCATTTCCTAAGTCACATCTACATACTATAACTATTAAAGTGTGGGGCTATTTTTTGTGCAATGGACAGAATGAAATGAAAATATTGTACTTGGAATAAATAATTGCAAATGAAACTTGAAATAAATATATTATTAGTGATAATATATTAATTATTATATATACATTTATGTAAGAATTCACGAAATATTTTTACAACATTCACGAATGAATCGCTATGTATTCTACAAAAGCGTCAAATATATTGAATAAATAAATGTTGTTTTATAACTAAGGGATAAAATATTGTAACTTTTAAACATATATCCACTTAAAGGTTTCTAAATATCTAAAATGAACTAAATAACTTAATATACATATTTCTAAATTTAACAAAGTTCTAACATACATAATTAAATTATAAAGTAGAATAATAAAGTTATTTTTCTGTAATAACATAAAGGTAAAAGTGTTTATAAAGGAAAGAATGAAACAATTAAAAAAGATATTCCCATTTTTGTTGCATTGTGATGATGAAAAGGAGGTGGGGGAAACGAGGTTACAAGGGGAAAACGGTGACACCTCGTGGCGATGGGACATTTCCTTTGATAACCATTCCACGTTTTCTAATGGAGAATTTGTGTAGGCAATTCTAGGTGTAAGGTTGTGTTTGAATTGGAAAAATATTTGACAAAATGAAGAAAAAAATTAAAGAAATTGAATTTGTTTGGATTAAGGTAGGTTAAAGTGGAGTTATGAGGAGAATTTATTGAAATTCGTGTGATTTTGAAGAAAATTTTAAATTTTTTAAAATGTATAAAATGTAAGTTTACAAATTTATTTTTATCTTTAAAAATATTTGAATAATAAAATATGAGATATTTGTTTATATAGATTTAAGTTAATTAAAATATTTAATGTAAAAAATATTTATTTTTATTGAATTATTTTATTTTTATTATAAATACATTAAAAAAAATCATGAAATCAAATTAAAAATAATTTTTTATTAGTATTAATATTATTATTTAATAAATTTATTTTAATTATTATTAAATATGTAATTTATATTTATATTTATTATTATTGGTTTTAATTTATTATTATTATTGTAATATATATATATATATTACAATATTATTGATAAAATATTTCATTTAAAAAATATAATGTATTTAAAATTATTTCTATATTAGATAATAATGTGGCCTTCTTTAGAAATCTTTGAGCACAAGTGAGATGAAAAAAAAAGCTATTTCAGCACCTTTCTTCACTCACAAATGCACAGGAATCAATGGAAATTAACAAGCAGAATTTGTATACAATGAATAACCAGAAACAAACAAAGTTTAAGAAAAATATGTTTATAAATGAGAAAATATTGTTAAAACGAAAAACTTAATTAAAGTCTCCGATTCTTTTGAAAAAAAAATTATTAATTAAAGTAATAAATATTTTATATTTATAATATAGTAAAAAAAATTATATAACATTAAATTTTGTTACGTATATAAATATTAATATATAAATAAAAATATTTTTAAATTTTAGTATATACTTGATAGTCCTAAATATTTGTTGAAAAGATCCATTGATAGGTATGTAAATTAATTGGTGAATCCAAAATGACTGTGATGAATATTTTGATTAGGCAAGTTTTGATGAGAATAACTTGTCTAATTTTACCTAACCTATAGTTAAGGCATAAATGGTTTTCGAAATGAAAGCGACAAGAGAATCTATAGATGATCCATTAGCAAACTTTCGTCTCCAATAATGAAAAATTGACAGATATTAAGAGGTCCATATGTTTGATGGAAGCAGAATCAAACAAAACATAGCAGATTTTACGTATCATGAACTTCCCAACCATAATTAAATTTAAACTTTGGATTCAGACTACTGTATTATGGGACCATGCTGCTCATACAACATAAAGCTTCTTATTTCTTCACTCCTAATTACACAGGCCCAACCCATCAACTCATATATCATTCATTCTTTTACTTCCCTCAATTTCTTGCTGGAAAACAGATTCCATTTTCTTCCTTCAATTTATTTTTCTCTTTAAAATACACTTTGTGTTCCACATTCTTGTTCTACATTCTTATTTTATCTGATATGAACTTTTAACTACCTTAATGTGACTTAAATATTACAGTAGAACTTAAGAGGACTCTGATATATTAAAATAGAATTATGGATATTGCACTATTCTTACCTTATCAGAAGTGGATGAAGTCTAAAAAAAGTTAGGAGAGTAGCAAAATTTTCTGATATGATGAGGCTTCAATTGGGTGACGTGAGAAGGTGGTAATCATAGGAATCTTGACTAACTTTGATAAGGGTTATTTAGCTTGGTGAGAATGAATAGACCCAAAAAAACACAATCTAATGTAGGGTAGCACAGAAGAGAGAAAGCCAAAACAAGATGAGCAGCAGTAGAAACATGAAGACTTGGTTCATGTGGCAATGCTTTTTCTGTTTTTAACAATGAGTTAAAAAATGAGGTGGTGAAAGAGAGAAGTAATTGTGGCATGTGGTTGGGAAAGTGATGATGCCAAAAAGAGATAAGAGATTGGAAAAAGGTTAAAATTAAAGAAGCAAACGTAGAAGATGGTGTGTGTGTCCCCTACTCTCTTTAGATCATCACCCTGGTCCAGCAGCAATGACCAAATATTCCAATTCCACATGGGCAAGGTTTGGTAACATAGCATAGCAAACGGTTTATGGCAGAGAACTCTCCTCCATTGGAGACAACTACACAAATACAGAACCCCCTCTGACCCCACTACACTTTCCTATCCTCTTTCTTATGCAGACACTTCAAAACACACCCATTTCACATCCCCATTTTTGCCTTATTCTTCATACCAACAACTTCATTTCCATCCCACTCACCTTATCTCATTATCAAATAATTCACATCACATTTTTACCTCTTTCTTTCCTTTTTCATTCTCCATTTCATCAAATTACTTTCATTCTCAATGTCTTCTGCCACTCAACATTTTCCTTTTCCATCCCTTTCACATCATTTTTATCTAACCAACAATATTTCATGTTTCTTCTCCCCTTTCTACACTTGTTCCCACTTAGAGCTTAATCTCTTTCTTCAGTTTTGGTTTTACCCTTTTGGAAAACGAAGAAACAATAACGTGATGAGTAAACCATTTACACTAATAACTGAGTAACTTTATTAACCAACCTTCATGTAAACAATTAAAGTAACTTAGTAAAAGATAAGAATAGGGCAGCGCAACAAAAACCGTTACAGTTAACGGGAAGGTAATTGCAGATAAACCCTAAAAGAGGAAACCATACAACAAATAAAACACTAACATAGAAATGGACATTGCAGCTGTAGTGTTTAGAGGAATAAGAAAAGAAAAACGGAAATTTCTGAGTATATATAAATATATATATATCAATCAGTGCTGGTCATTTTAAGCCGTCTGATTGGAGAGTCAATGACTGAGGGTGAAGATGGTGGAAGTGATGAGGAGGAAGTAGACGGTGGTGATGATGACGACACATCAGAAGCGTCTAATAGCTTCCTTTTGTGGATCCCTTCCCTGTCTTGGCCTTCAACCTTAGCCTCCTTGGTTGCCATGTAATCCTTCAAACGCTTCACGTCAGATAACTTCACTGGCTTAACTATGAAATCCTCTGCACCCTCCTCCAAACATCTGCACAATTTCTTAAAATTCAAAATCTTTTTCACCACTTTTTCTTTAACCAATTCAACACTAAACACTCAAACAAAATGGTACCTGTCTATGCGTGGCAAAACGTTTTCAGAGGACATAATCACCACAGGAGTTTCCTTGAAAGTGGACGATTCCTGTTCCATGTTTACCCTTTTAGAGAACCAATTCTTATATCTTTATAGTAAGAGTATTATTATTATAAATTTATAATAATGTGGAAAATTGAAGAAACATTGTTTAAATTCTCTAACCTTGATTTTCTTCAGTAATTCATAACCTGTCATTCCAGGCATACAGTAGTCTGTGATGATTAGATCCACCTTTAAACCCTGCTAAGGAAAATATCACAACCCAGATTAGAACATTATGGTTTCATTCTTATGGCAATTTTTCTTTTTATGGAAAATGGAACTGATCCGAATGGTACATACAGCAAAACCATTAGCTTCAGAGGGAATTTTCTGCTCGTCCAATAGTCCAAGCAATTGTAGTGCTCTCAGCCCACTATCCACAGCAGTAACTGCAATTTAACACAAGAAAAAAGCTTTAATATTTCACAACGAACACTGATAAAGTGAAGATTTTTATGAAGCGAATCAACAAAAACTTTGTTTTTCATTTAATTATTTGAGAGAATTAACCTTTGTAAGCTAGGACTTTGAGCAAGCGTTCGATGACTTTGCGATCAACGAGGCTGTCATCAACTGCTAAAACATGAACCTGTTCGGATTTCTTGGGTGAAAGACCAAAAGCCTCGATGTTTTCTGACATCCTCGGCCATGAAACGAGAGTGTTGGAGTCCATCTCTTGCTTCGACCAGAGGAAAAACAAACAGAGAGAGAGAGAGAGAGACAAAGACAGAGACGAAGGAATCCTGAACGTGACGCGGGTGCTTGCTTAGATCTTAAATACAGCTTAGTGTAATATAATAATGTAACATGATATGTTCTTCTGTCAATCTATCCATTATATCAGGTCACGTCACCATTTTCTGTGTAACATTTATAGAAATCTTCACAAGGGAAATAAAAAATCTCCATACTTGTTCAAGGATAATAAAAAATTTAGATCAACAATTCAAAAAGGAAAAAGGTAATTTTTTTACTAAAATTGTCATTGTTTAATATTGTAAATCATGTATATAATCTCTACCTTTATTCGAATTTTAAAAAGAAATTTATTTATTAGTTTTTTGTCGTTACATTTAAAATTATAGATACCGAAGCTGAAAATACTTTTTGAATAAACGATATTATTATAATATTCATTTGTAAATAATTAATAAAAATTGAATTGGAAAGTATAACATATTTTTACACTAGTATCATTTATTTATATGTAATTACGCATATTATCGTTCTTGAATTTTGTATTACGTCATTTTTAGAATGCTTGCTTGCAGAACTTTATTCAAATAAAACAACGTTGTTTAATAAAAATTATAATTGGGGTATAGAATTCGAAGTTATTATTATACCATTGTTTGTACATGTTGCTTACACTTTTGTGTGTTGAAAAGAGAGACATTAATGAAAAAATATTTCAAATATTAATATTAAGTTGATTGTAATATCATAAAACTAAATTAAGCACTAAAACATTAATTAGTAATCTTAGCATTAAAGATTTTTTTTTGTATAAAGTGCTTAAATTTATGTGGCATTATAAAAATCCTAAAATTAAGATAAATAACTCGTATAATCATATGTTAAAATGTTAAACAAAAGATTATTCTATAATTGATTGTGTAACATACATTGTAATAACATCCTTAAAAATTATAAAAATTATAAGGACACGTGAATACCTTATCCTATATAGTTTTTTCCAACATAGGGTTTACAATTTTATAGTTTTCCAAAAAAAACTTCACAAATATATTCATTTCCAAAACAAAGAAAATACTTTTGACATCCATCAACAAAATTAATTAAATTCATATTATTTCTTATTATTTTATAAATACATGTTGAAATATTAATGATAAATACAAGAATAAATTATCGAAAATAAATTAATCATGTATATATGAATATACATCTATATTAAGGATATACTTTTACTCATTACATTTATACTATAAAAAAAAATATCTCATTTCAATCACACCCCAAATCTAGATCATACATAGATCTATACTATAAAAAAATATATATTAATGAATATCTATTAATACCTTCTAGAAGTCATGTATTAAATATACTTTATCAAAAACTTACACCTGACCTATAACAAGCTTTTCAAGTTAATAATCGTGGTTTGGTTAGTCAAGATATATATGTTTAAAATATATTCATACTCAGAGCTTGACATGTATTCCGATTCACTTTTCTGACTTTAATATGTGTTACGATGATATGATAAACTCAAATTTAATTTTTCATCACCTAATGTCTTAATTTATATGACTTAAACTATCTATGAAGTAAAAGATCTTTTTAACATATGTGCACACACTTAATACCTCACACTTCGAAAAATATTACCATCCCAATTTTTTAAATTCAATTGCTTTTATTTTAAACATATACTTATTCAATCATACAATCCATCATAAAAATAAAAATAAGTACTAATAAATTTTAATTCATCATTTATCACACTATAATAATATTCAACTATAAAATGATGATAAAATATAATGATTTAGTGAAATGTAAAGAATGTTAGCATTTATAAACATTTTAATTAAAGTCTATAAAATATTGTATTCATTCAGCCACCAATCTACTTATTCAGCAAATTAAGTACATGTATAAATTTGTTCGATCATTATTATCCTCACTCAATCAAAGGTATGCTCGTCTTACAACCTTTTAATTGTTTAACAAATAAAACTCTTAGATTTTTACTTAAATAAATTTCATCCAACCCTCTCGATTTTTAAATAAATGAATTTTGCTAAAAAAAAATTATTACCAATAGTTATTATGTTGTTCATATAAACATTGATATTTAGTTATATAAACAAATTATTCAAGCATTATGTTTTGAATAAGAAGAATTATGAAAAATACTTTTAAGTATTAATATTAACTTTTTTTAGGACTTGTAAAATTAAGTTAAACACCCACTTTAACCATTCTATCTCTAGATTAAATTTTATAAAATGTTTGAACATATGTAGTTGTTGTAATACTCATAAAATTAAGATCAACAACTCAAAAGTAATCATGGGAAGGAATACTCTTAAAACAATGTTACTTAATAGGGTTAAATATGTTTTTCGTTCCTGTATTATAATACGAGATTAATTTTTATCCATCATTCAAATTTTAGACCTCATGGGTTTGTAGTAAGTAAACTATTGGAATGAATCTTTACCAATATTTTTTTAAGTAATAAATGAATTTCCAACATAAACTTTACTATAATATTATAACATCCACGTCTGCGATCAATCATCATGAAAGATTTTAACATCCTAATTTATATTAGAAATTTTTTTACTACATAAAAAAAGATAAAAACTAATTTAGTATGAAAACGATAGAAAACATATTTAACCTACTTAATATAAGTAACTATGCATATGTGGAATATAAAGTGATGTACTCAAATGTTAAATTTTGTTAAAGAATGCTACTTAACAAGCAATTTAAGCAATACATAGATTATGATCTGAGACATAAACATTATATATATATATATATATATATATATATATATAACTATTACATACATTTCATTTTATTATGAGCTTAAAAAGTTATCTATAAAAATTTAATTTTAAAAAATAATGTAATTATGAATGAAAGATTTTCTATTCCATGTATCAGCTAATATCCGTCTATAAAATAAAGTCCCTTTTGCAAAAGCCAATCTCTCTGGAAATCACAAAATCTTTAGTGTCCCTTTTTCTTCTTCTTTTAATTTTATAGTGTTTAGAGAAGGAGATGAGATTCTCAAATCCACTTCCTAGTAAGATCTCTCTGTGTCACAACAACTTTTTTTTTTTATTATTATTATTATTATTATTGTGATGGTTAGTGGGAACCCTATATATCGAGTGTGAATGAGATTTTGGTCAATACTTAGATGTGAAAAGATATGACGTGCCGCATAGTGATTGGCCGGGTAGGTTGACCCGAAGTCAATGCTTTTCAAAACTGCGCCGTCAAATCCTAGCAGCTTCCTCAACTGGAACAAACTTAACAACCGCTTTTACCGGCGATACTTTTGCTTTTTTTTTTTTTTTTTTTTTTTTTAAAACTATAAAAATATTTTTTTTTTTTCTATTTTTAAAAAATATAAAAAATTTTTTTTTTTTTTTTTTTTCTTTAA
>Ga0123342_1010905_pt1 | contig 10202 bp, 3 predicted proteins | sample Turbeawhitnodule_FD_89960 | JGI IMG/M metagenome (GOLD analysis project Ga0123342, IMG submission 89960) | Root nodule microbial communities of legume samples collected from Mexico - Turtle bean Mexico white nodule | ecosystem: Host-associated > Plants > Roots > Nodule | place: Mexico: Nepantla...
AAAATAAAACTATCAGAATTCAGAATAAAGTTGATAAACTTCTGAGTTTCATTTTGCTCTTTAGTTAGATCTTAGGGAGGATGATGATATAACAGAAGCCCATCTTATCAGTTGTTTGATGCATCATCATATTGTATAACGGTAAACAGCAGAGCCAATTTATATTTAATAAATGTAGTAAATTCTAAAATTGGTCTTTTTGAATACCAAATTAAAACAGCATTAAAACATTACTGTAAAACACCACTATATCAGTTTTCCAAATATTTTGGCCACTAAATTAGTCCTCCAAAAATTTAAAACATGATACCCGCACAAACAAAACTCCAGAAAAAATGATATTCTAATCCAAACTGAATCCTTTGTAGTTTCTGCATATCAGACTACTGATAGTTAAATTTAAACCCCACAGCTTGGTATCTCACAATAAAAGGAATTCACAGGGGAGAGGATCATTCTTTCTCATCAGCTTTCTGCTTGGTCCTATTAACTCCATCGACAGGAGGCAATGTCTACAAAGAAAAGAATGAGTCAAAAACATTACAGAAAAAAGATCTAGACCCTCTAGATTGCACCCTAGGTACTATAGTATAAGTGATAACAGATGACACGAACCTCAAGGGAGTATAACAGTTAGATGTCCATGTTTTTTTATTCAAGAGTTTCTATCAATGGTTTTGCACTTCAGTATCTATGATGCAATATAGAGAAAATTTAAATTCATACACTATAAGGATTTTGTGAACAAGTATAAATGTGTCTGAATGTACTACTACTACAACTTCAATATTTTCACTACAATATTTGCATTGAGTGCCTTGAATGTATGGTCATCGTACAAAATAATAGTTTGCAATAATTTCAACTGTGCATATAGTTTTTTGACAATTTAAAAAGAAAAGGCATTTCAAATAACATTGGTTTCAATCAAGCACATTAGCTCCCTGTGTGTTAAAACATATACTAGGCATTTAAAGTTTAAAGTTCAACAACTGAAAAAAACACACATAACTTGCGCGTATTGTCATATTTCAAACTCAACACTGAATAAAGAGGGTACTATTGCTGAAGGCCATGAAAAAGTTAGATTAAAAACTTACAAGATTAGGCTTATAGATATTGTGAACAACAGAAGCACCAGCAAGAAGAGAAAAGACAACAACCACACAGGACCAGGCCAGTGACGGAGTCCCTGTCGGCTGCCTTCCACCACCGAATTTTCTATTCATCCTCACAAAATATTCAAAGCTAGGACCACACTAGACCTTCAAATATTGAGACACATCATGTAAACATAAATTGGCAACTGAAAAACCTAACCTTATTGTTAAAATACAAGCACAAATTCAAACAGTCAGAAAATTTGCCACGGGATATCCACACAAACTAAATTAATTGCACACACAATTCCAAGTTAACAGAATAAACCTCAGAAACAGGAATAAAAGACAATGGCAGGTAAAAGAGAGCAATCATAGCCAAGAATAAGTGGGCTAGGATTCTAGGAAACAGCAGAAGCTGTGGTTCAAACCTGGTTGTCAAACTCGCGAGTCAACTCGCTGACTCGTCCGAGTTTACGTTTTCACCCACCCTAACCGAGTTAACTCGGTAGTAAAATCGAATTTTGAGTAAATTCGCGAGTGTGCTCCGAGTTTGGCGAGTTCAGCTAGATTTTCGTTTTAACCCAAAACGAAGTCGTTCCTAAGTGGAAAATGAAATGAAATAAACTCACCTGGATTCGCGTTTCGTTTTTGGGTTCACGTCTGTTTTTGTGTTACTGCGTCTTCTCTGAACGAGTGCGGAGGTCGCGCGGAAGTGGCGATTCGACGGTCGCGTGGTGCTGTTTTGGTGGTTGATGGTGCTGTCTTTTGGGTGTGCATTGCATATGTTATTTAGGGAATTAGGTTTTGTTTTTTTTAATTGAGCTGTATTAAATTGAGTTTTTTTTATTTATTTAAGGGAGATGATATATTGCCCCTAAAGTAAATATATTCATCCTAAATAATATATTAATTATTTTTAATTTAAAATGTTATTATATTATCATAAAAAGTTATTTAAATCTAAAAATGTATTCATAAATCAAAATTTAGAAAATTAAAAAAACTGCTATAAAAATTCAAATTAAACTATATTTTATTTTGTATAGTTGTTCTATTTAAAAGTTAAAAATGACTTTTTCGTATTTTTACCTAAGACATTTAGTGCAAAAAAATGATAAAGGTTATTATTTGAAAGAAATTATTGAATTCGATCCAATTTCATTTTAAAAAAAACTTTCTATCAGCAACCCTAACTAACATCTTGAAACCATAATGTGAAGCACTAGATCAATATCAGAATAAAAAACAACAAAATTAATTTATTCTCTAACCATTCATCCAATATGTCATGTTTTAAGTTGGTGAATTGCGCATGTAAATTAAAAATTAATGGTTGAATTAATATAGTCATTATAAAATAAAATATAATCATATTCGCAGTATAAACCAGATGAAAGAAATTATTGTTCAATTAGTTGATACAATTTGTTTGAAAAAAAAAATTAGTTAGTTTATTTCTTTTGTATATTTTAAATGTATTCAAACATAAGTGTCAACACAACAATCTGTTATCAATCTGCCATCAAACGGTGTCAACACAACAATCTGTCATCAAACGAAATACTTTTGTTTTTAACTTTGGTGGTGGTACATTTAATGTGTCTCTTCCCACTATTAAACATAAGGTTTTCAAAGTCAAGACACTCATCTCGACAGATGGATATTGACTAGGGATGACAATGCGGTCGGATCCGTTTCACATAAACTCGTCCCGCATTTAGCCACAAAATACTTTGAATTTACATATTCTTCCGGTCCTTTACCCTTTCTTTTCGTAAGATGAGCGCATTGTACCGTGACCATATTGGTTGAACCATTATACATTGAGGTAGATAGTTTATTTCAAGGCATTGATTTGTGTTCTTCAATAGCTCGTGCAAAATTTGAAGAAATCACTATGGAGCTATTTGAAAAATGTATGGAGATCGTAGATAGGTGTCTTACGGATGCTAAGATAGACAAAAGCAGTGTACATGATTTAATGACCCGAAAGACTTAGCTCGACATGGGCTTGGATCGGCTTGACTAGACATTGGCATGGGCCAACTCAGCTCGATATCGGCCCTGACCGACTCGGGTCGACTCAATATCGGCCACTCAACTCGACTTGGTCCAGGGTTGACTCGGCTCGACTTTGACCCAAAATGACTTCATTCGACTTGGTCCCGGACAACTAATGTTTTTTTTTCAAACAAATTGTACTGAACTAGTTGAACCATAATTTCTTTACACATACTTGACCAACTTAAAACATTAATTGATAGTACATATTGAATGTTTGGAGTTAGGGTTAGTACTGCTGAAAGTTTTTTTCAAATGAAATTGGATCTCTGAATTCAATAATTTCGTTCAAATAATAACCTTTATCATTTTTTTCTATGATTTTGAATCTACATGTAAAATTACGAAAGGGAACTTTTAAATAGAACAAAGATACAAGATAAAATATATTTTAATTTGAATTTTCATAACACTTTTTTGAATTTTCTAAATTTTGATTTATGAATACATTTTTAAATTTAAATTTTCAAAACACTTTTCTGAATTTTTGTCAAGATTTATTTTCTAAAATATATTTCTAAATTTGGTTTTTGGAGTAGAACACAAAAATCTATTATAGAGTTCATTTTACAAAATATATTTTTTAATTCCATAATTCTAATTTCATAATGAATGAAAATTTTAATATTTCCAAATTGAATTAGTGCATGTTCAAAATCACTTGGGGTGCACCAAAATGCAAATAAAGCTAAATTATTATTAACATTCTTACTTTCCTTTAAGAGACATTTGTAAATACTTATTGTTTTCTTTTAAGTATTGGACAACTTTTCTTGTTCACACGTAATAAAACACACGCTTTATAACTTTTTATAGTAATATAATAATATTTTAAATTAAAAATAATTAATATATTATTTAGGATGAATATATTTACTATTTAGGGGTAATATATCATCTCCCTTAAATAAATAAAAAAACCCAGTTTAATACAACTCAATTAAAAAAAAACGACCTAATCCCTACCTACATTTTTATTTAATGTAATTTAATGTTATTTTCTTATTTAATGTCATTGTCTCCTCTCAAGTTCAATAAGAAAAACAATTTGAAAAATATAACGGAGAAAAATGGTATAAAAATTGAGAAAAAAAACTCAATAAACAATAATTATTAGAGTAAAAATGAGAATTTTCAAAGAGATATGTATATACTCATAAATATTTTTTTTATTTTTAAAAAAAGTTAATTTGTAATAAAAACAAAAAGAATTAAATCTATGTGGTTTAGAAAATATTTTATTTGGCATTGTTTCTGTTTATCATTTAAATCCATTTTTTTTAAAAAAAAAATCTTCAAATAAATATTGCAAATATTTTTTCTATCTATTGCAAATATTTATCAAAGGTACTTATTTTTAGTATCTTACATTATTAAAATGATTTTGTCATTATCTTTTTTTATCTATTTCCATAATCAAACTCACATTTTAATACAAAACATTATTATACACAACAATAACTTTCTTATAATTTTTCAAAAATCTTTTTTAAACATATCAAAACACAATAAGAAAATGATAATTAACTGTATTAATGATACTTCAAAATTACTAATAATACCTTCTAAATAATATTATTGAAAACAAAAAAAACAAAGATGTAATTTAAAATTTATCTCTCTCTCACTATATATATTTTTAGTTATATTTATTTTATTATATACGTAGTTTAAATATTTTATATCTATTGTTTTTTTTTTAAATTCTGTATTGTTATAAAAGATAGAAAGTTATTGATGAATTTGTTACCTTTATTAATTTTATATATCTTATTTAGAAAGAAGCGAAAAGAGAGAGAAAAATATATATTTTATTAAGAATTGTTGCTCAGTTTACACTCTATTAAGTATTATATTTATATAACATGAAAATATAACATTGAATATTATATTTATATAACAAACATAAAAGATAAATCTTAAAAGTAACGATTACAGAAAATTATAACTGATAAACAATTGACAATTTAAAATATTATATCATTTATATCTATTAACCTTCTCAAATAACAACCTAAACCTACATTCTTTTAGTTTTCCAAGACACTCTGTTGATAGTGTAACTTCTCTTTATGTAAGTATAAAAATCAACCCTTTCATCTTAATCCATATTCTCATATTCTTCTAGATCTCAGTCTTCATTCACATAAAGAAAAATGTCCAAGGACAATAAGGGATTAGCCATAGGAATAGACCTTGGCACAACATACTCGTGTGTTGCAGTATGGCAGCAACAACATAATAGAGTGGAGATCATCCATAATGATCAAGGTAACAAGACCACTTCTTCCTGTGTTGCTTTTACCGACCATCAAAGGTTGATAGGAGATGCCGCAAAAAATAGGCTGCTATGAATCCAGAGAACACCATCTTCGGTATATGTTCTCTACTATTACTTTTTTTCCTTTGTTCAAACTTTACGCTAGAAAACTAGACTATCTATCAAAATAATATTTGTAACTCTTGTAGATGCTAAGAGGCTAATAGGTAGGAAGTATAGTGACCAAATTGTTCAAAAAGATAAAATGTTGTGGCCGTTTAAGATTGTTGCCGGTGTCAATGACAAGCCCATGATTTCTGTCAAGTACAAGGGTCAGGAGAAGAACCTTTGTGCGGAAGAAGTATCATCCATGGTCCTCTCAAAGATGCGGGACACTGCAGAGGCATACTTGCAAAAACCTGTGAAGAAAGCAGTGATTACTGTACCTGCCTATTTCAATGATTCTCAGCGCAAAGCCACCATGGATGCTGGTGCTATTATCGGCCTCAATGTTATTGGTATGATCAATGCAGCAATTGCATATGGTCTTGATAACAGAAATGATTGGGTTGGAGGGCGAAATATTTTTGTTTTTGACTTTGGTGGTGGTACATTTGATGTGTCTCTTCTCACTGTTAAGGGGAAGGTATTCAAAGTCAAGGCCACTGCAGGGAACACTCATCTTGGGGGAGAGGACATTGATAACAGAATGGTGAACTACTTTGTAAGGGAGATGAAAAGAAAAAATAAAGTGGACATAAGTGGGAATCCACGAGCCCTAAGGAGGTTGAAAAGTGCTTGCGAGAAAGCAAAAAGGACACTCTCATATAATGTTACTACAAACATTGACCTGGATAGTTTATTTCAAGGCATTGATTTGTGTTCTTCAATATCTCGTGCCAAATTTGAAGAAATCAATATGGAGCTTTTTGAAGAGTGTATGGAGACAGTAGATAGGTGTCTTAGGGATGCTAAGATGGACAAAAACAGTGTGCATGATGTTGTCCTTGTTGGTGGTTCTTCTAGGATTCCCAAAGTGCAGCAGCTACTGCAAGACTTTTTCAATGGGAAAGATCTTTGCACGAGCTTAAACCCTGATGAGGCTGTTGCTTACGGTGCAGCTGTGCAGGCTGCTTTGTTGAGTGAAGACTTTAAGAATGTTCCTGACCTGGTGGTGTTGGATGTTACACCACTGTCACTTGGTATTAAAATTTTAGGGAATATTATGGATGTTGTGATTCCAAGGAATACTACTATTCCTGTAAAGAGATCAAACAAATATTTCACAACTGAAGATAACCAGTCCTCATCCCTAATTGAGGTCTATGAGGGCGAGAGAACTAAAGCCACGGATAATAATTTGTTGGGTTCTTTTGTTCTTTCTGGATTTCCTCCAGCTCCTCGTGGCTATCCTAGCTGGGTAACTTTTGCACTAAATGAAAATGGCATTCTATCCATTTCTGCTGAGGATAAAGCTGGAAATAGGAATGAAATTACAATAACCAATGAGAAAGGAAGATTAACAGCTGCAGAAATAAGTATAAAGATTCAAGAAGCAGAAAATTACAAATCTGAAGATGAAAAGTTTCTTAAGAAAGCCAATGCAATGAATGATTTAGATTATCATGTTTACAAGATCAGAAAGGCATTAAAGAAAGAGGATATCGATTCAAAGTTGAGCTCAAAAGAAAAGGAAAATATCAGTTCTACTATATCTAGAGCCACTGATATGCTTGATGATCAAAATCAAATCGAAGATTTAGTTGCTGTCGAAGACTGTCTGAAAGAGCTTCAAGTAATCTTTGAAAGAATTATGTCCTTTTTCTAATTTCGTTTTCAATTAGTATTTTGTTTCATAATTTAGTCTCCAATTAGATTTAAAATAAGTATGTTAATTTTTTTATCCAGAAAATTATTTAGGTCAAATTCAAACTAATTTTATGTTTTTTTATGTAACTATAATTCATTGAAATTTACAATTATTTGACAAATCTTCATTTATATATATGCGAATTATTTAATGCTAATGAATCATCATTTATTGAAAGGTCTTTTAAAACATGTATATAAAAATTATGTTAATTGTTATTATACTTAAAAAAAAATATACTATTTAGTAGTTCCATATTGATAAGTCCTTTTAGCATTTTATTATTGATTGAAAATTATTAAAAAACATAACTTTTTAGTGAATTTTACTTTAATTTAATTACTTGTGTCTTTATTGATATTTATTATTTTTTACTTATATTGTATTATTTACCTTTATTAAAATAAAGTTTCATTTAACTAACTATTATAATTGTATTATAGTTAATTAAAATTCATAAAAGTAAATATTTCCTAAAATAAAAATTATATTTTAAATCAATGATATATAATTTATATTATAATACAAATTAATTTAAGTTAATGGATATTTTTTTAAAATATTAAAATTTAATTAAAAAAATAAAGGTAGAAATAATTAATTAAAAGGAATAAAATCTTAAAATAGTACATATAGTCTTCCGTAGTTTAATTTTACTTTACAGTCTTCCGTAGTTTAATTCCAATATGACTAAAAAAATAGTAAAAATAAACAATTACTTTACAGTCTTCTGCAGTTTAATTCATTGTCACTAAGGAATTTGAAAACATAAAGTTTAAATAAATTAAAAGTATAATTTTTCTATATTTAAAAAATCTCTACATCACAATTTACTGTCATTTTTGTTTAGTATGTGAATTTACTGTAGTTAAGCTTTTTCACTTTCCATTATCAGTTTTTCCACACATCTTTCTTCTAAGTATTGCTACCATTATAATATTTCAGGACAAGAATTAAATTGGCTGATCTACAACTAAAATATTTGTCATTTTTTTAATATCAAGAATTCAAATCACATTTTATAATTTAAAAATAAACCATTTGTATCAATGATTTTATTTAACAAGAGAATAATTAATAATATATTCTTTGTTCACCTCTGGACTATGTCACTGTGTGCATACCCAGTCAATTTTAAATTTTAATTTTCTAATCTACCTTCTGGTGTACACAAACTCAACTTACCTCTCAATCTTAAATAATTATGATTTGATTTTCTATTTCAAGAAAAACATCAGTTAATTTCTAAAATAAAATTGTATTTTTTTAAAAAATTTAGATAATTAAACCAACTTTTCTTTAATTGTTTAATTTTATTTTTTTCAGCTTTTGTCCTCAACTTTAATACTAAAATAAAACTAAACTTTAAAAGGAGAACCTTATTAAAAAGAAAAAATGGAAAGACTTTCAAAAAAATTGGTAGCTTGTTCGTGAAGTATGAGGGTCTAAACAAAGTTATATTACTATATTTTCCATTATGAATCTTTCAAAGTTCTTCTATATATTTTCCATTATGAATCTTTCATAGTTCATCGATATATTTTCCATTACGAATCTATCAAAGTTCTCCTATATATTTTCCATTATGAATCTTTCAAAGTTCTTCTATATATTTTCCATTATGAATCTTTCAAAGTTCTTCTATATATTTTCCATTATGAATCTTTTAATGTTCTTCTATATATTTTCCATTATGAATCTTTCAAAATTCTTCTATACTCGTTGATAAGTTGTGAAGGAAAGGCCCCAAACACACATTCAGAGCTTTATGCACCATTTCTTCAAGGTAAAAGTTCTGAATCAACACCCTCCACCCTCGTATATCTTTCTTCTGTATCAAGTGCATGTTCTGATACACATGTACATGTATGTACAAGGGTGTCTGTATAAGGGTTGGAATACCCTGAAGTATTCCATTTAATTTACTTAATTCTTTGTTGATAAAAAAAAATTGTATGTATTTCTAAATCATTCAATATTGAGAAAACTATAAACAAGAACAGTTTTCAGTTCAAAATACTGATTTAATGAGATTGAGGTACTCAGACCCAAAGTCATAAGATTCTAGACCAAGTAAGTATCTCTTTTTATGTTGAAAAATAGAAAAACTGATTTTTCTCTTCACAAGTTTAAGAGTTTCATTTTCTTCTTAGTTTCATTAAATACTTGTGACAGGATACTTGGTCATTTATTGTGTCAATTATTATGTTTAATGTTTGCTTTATGAAAGTCAAAGTGGGTTCTTCCATTATCCCGCGTTGCTTTCTATGGCTGACTTCACTTGTTTTGAATTTGAACACATTTTAGAATCACTTGAGAGAAAATGGCAGAACAAAAGAAGGAATGGGCTGTGGGAATTGACCTTGGCACAACATACTCATGTGTTGCTGTATGGCTAGAGGAACAATGTCGAGTGGAGATCATTCACAATGACCAGGGCAATAGAACTACGCCTTCATCTGTGGCTTTCAAAGAGAATCAAAGATTGATTGGTGATGCTGCTAAAGATCAGGCTGCTAGTAACCCAACTAACACTGTCTTTGGTAAATAATTGCTTTTTATTGCGTGTGAATTCATTTAATGTTTACACTAGTTATTTGTGTTGGCTTTTAGTTCTGCAAATGATACCTTAACATTCATCATTTACTTTGTGCCAAAAGGTATACTTTTTGTCCAGTTCTCTAATTTGTTCTATAACTTTAAACTAATAAATATCATTCCATAAGACTACTTTGACTAACATCATTGAGGAATAGCCTTAAATTGTTGCTCTATTAATGGCTAATTTTGCAGATGTGAAAAGGTTAATCGGCAGAAGATACAGTGATCCCATTATCCAGGACGATCTAAAGTTGTGGCCATTTAAGGTCATTGCTGATTCTGATGACAAACCCATGATAGCTGTTTC